>Ga0272449_1000439_pt1 | contig 49742 bp, 52 predicted proteins | sample YNPCB0241_FD_198679 | JGI IMG/M metagenome (GOLD analysis project Ga0272449, IMG submission 198679) | Hot spring sediment microbial communities from Yellowstone National Park, WY, United States - YNP-CB-024-1 | ecosystem: Environmental > Aquatic > Thermal springs > Hot (42-90C) > Sediment...
GAGGTGGAGTAGGAGTTTCTTCTCCAGTAGGAGTAGGAGTTTCTGGAGTAGGCGTTGGAGTTTCTGGAGTTTGGGGAGTTTCTGGAACTGATGGAGTTGCTGGAGCTTTACCTGGAGTTGGAGTCTTGCCTCTTTGAGCGATAACTGCCCAAACAATCAATCCGATAATCACGATGACCAAGAGCCAGAACCACCATGCAGAGAGAATCGATTTTTCTCCTTCTGGTTTTTTCACTTCCTCTTCCATGATAGTTTTCTATTTTCGACCTTTTTATTTTAAAATTTTAGAGCTAAAATTTTTAAAAGTCAAGAGTTAAGGGTAGGGGTTGACAAATTGGCATATATGGTAAAATATAATATTAGTTCGCATAATTGAACTTAAGCGAACTATGGAGAAGAGCCAAAAACCTATTATTCAATTTCTTAACGATTTTTTAGACTGGCTTGAGGTAGAAAAAGGACTTTCGTCCAAAACCCAAGAAAATTATGCCCGATTTTTAAAGCGATTTTTCGATTGGCTTAAAATTAAAAAACTCCAAAATTTAAAACCGGATGAACTTTCACCAAAACATATTCAAGACTATCGCCTATTTTTAGCAAGACGCTTTAATTTAAAAAAATCGACTCAAATTTACTATCTTATTGCACTTCGCTCACTTTTGACTTTTTTTGCAAAACACGATATTTTAAGCCTTCCCCCAGAAAAAGTTAATCTTCCCAAAAGAGTTTCAGAAAGAGAAATTAGATTTCTAACTTTAAAGGACCTAGAAAAACTATTTTCTCAACCAGATACTTCTAAAATTCAAGGAATAAGAGACAGGGCAATTATGGAGGTTTTATTTTCAACTGGCATGAGAATTAGTGAACTTTGCAGTTTAAACAAGGATCAAATTAAAATTCCTCAAAAAATTGAAGAAATCGAAATTTCAATTATTGGCAAAGGAGGCAAAGTAAGGCCAGTTTATTTATCAAAAAGAGCAGTTTTTTGGTTAAAAAAATATTTAGAGCAAAGAACTGATAATCGTAAAGCTCTTTTTATCTCCCACAAAAGAAAAACTTCTGAAGATTTAAGGCTAACTCCACGTTTTATTCAAAAAATGATAAAAAAATATGCACTTTTGGCAGGTCTTCCCCCAAATACCACCCCTCACGTTTTGCGTCACTCTTTTGCTACTGATCTTTTAGCAAGGGGCGTTGATTTAAAAACAATTCAAGAATTTCTTGGTCACAAAACAATTACCGCAACCCAAATTTACACCCACGTTACCAGCCATCGCTTAAAAGAAGTTCATAAAAAATTTCATGGCGGAAAATATCTCAAAATTTAAAGCTTTTTCCCTCTTCTTTCAAAAAGTAAAATAATAAGATAGCTTGCAAGCCCAATTAAAGCCCCATAGATTAAAGCAGCTTGCCATTCTCCAGGGATATTCTTTTCAAAACCAAGAAAACTATCAAAGAGATAAAAAATGCAAGCAGTTGCCAAGCCAATAATGAAACTTACTTGCCAATTTTTAGTTTCTGGAACCTTTTTTTCTTCAACCTTTTTTTCTTCCATAAATTTTTTTTATAAAATTTTTTTAAAATCTTTTGACCTTTAAATTTTAATTAAAGCCCGGGACAATTTTTAGCTGGCCGGTATCCAGCTTTTTCTGCTTCCTCTCTTGACGAAAAATAGATTTTATTGTCTTCTTGAATAGCCTTAGCTCCAGGGCACCAAGGTAAGTGATAAACCTTTCCTTTTTTGCTTGCAACAAAAAGAATTTCGTTTTGATTTTTATTTTCATTTTTTGAATTTTCCACCTTTTCCGAATTTTCTTTATTGATATTAGTAGTAGAATCTATAATGCTTTCTTGAACTTCCGCACTTTCAAAAGATATTTTTGGCTCTTTAAGACTTAAATTTTGCCAACTTCCATAAATTACCCCAAGAAAAAAACAAAAAGTGGCAAGTAAAACATTTGCTAAAACAAAACCAACCCTTTCCTTATACTTGAAAAATTTCTCCATTTATCTATAATAGTATTTTAGTTTAAAATTGATTCAATTTCAATATGGGAAAAGCTGGTGCAAAAGGCAAGAGAACTTACAGGAAAGATTCCATCTCCAAAAGGCTTGGAGTAAAACTTTCAAATGGGCAAGTTGCCAAGGCTGGAGCAGTTATCGTGCGCCAAAGAGGGACAAATTTTATTCCCGGGAAAAATGTGGGAATTGGGAAGGATTATACCTTATTTGCCAAAAAGAGTGGGATAGTTAAATTTAAAAAGAAAACGAAAATTGGTTTTAATGGACAAAGGAAAACAGTAACTTTAGTTGAAATAGATTAAAATACTCTTACTTTTTTGGTTTTACTATAGCCTCAATTTCAAAAACTTTTCCTCCAAATTGAATTTGAATTTTGTGCGTTCCAAGAGAATCTAAAGATTTTTTAAGTAAAATATTTTCTTTTTGAAGGGGCAGTCCCATTTGTTTAAGTAAATTTATAATTTTATTTTTAGTGACTTTTTCAAAAATTTCTCCATTTGGCCCAACCTTAATCTCTATTTCTATTTTCTTTAGATTTTCAAGCGGTTTTAGCTTTTCTCTTTCTTTTTCCTCTCTTTCCTTTATCATTTTTTTGAGCCATTTTTTTGTTTTTGGATTAAGTGGTAAAGCCAATTTCTTTGGCAAAAGAAAATTTCTTGCAAAACCTCCTTTAACTTCTTTTATCTCAAACTTTTTTCCAAGATTTGGGAGATCCTGAAGGAGAATAATTTTCATATGATTTTAATAAAACTTTTAGACCTTCCCTTTTCTTAAAAATGCTGGGATATCCCACCTATCTTCATCATCCTCGTCCGATTCTAATATAATTTCTTTTGGTTTTGGAGTCTCCTTGATTTGAGAAGAATTTGAATTTTGTTTGAAATTATTTTTTTCGCTCCTATGATTAAATCCGGTGGCAATAACTGTAGCTTGGACCTCTCCCTTTCTTAACTCTTCATCAATAACCGCTCCAAAAATGATTTTTGCCATCGGATCAACTGCTTGGGTGATAATCTTGGCCCCATCATTAACTTCTTTCATTGTGAGATCCTCTCCCCCACTTAACATAAAAAGTACTCCCCTTGCTCCATCAATTGAGACTTCAAGTAAAGGCGAACTTATTGCTTGTTTTACCGCTTCAACCATTCTGCCTTCTCCTTTTGCCTTACCAATTCCCATTAAAGCGAGGCCCGAGTCTTTCATTATCGTTCTAACATCTGCGAAGTCAACATTTACCAGGCCCGGTTTTGTAATAATTTCTGAAATTGCTTGAACCGCTTGAGCCAAAATATTATCAATTTTACTAAATGCTTCAATTAATGTAGTTTTTTCATCAATAATTGAGAGAACCCTATCGTTTGGAATAACGATAAGGCTATCAACTTTGTCTTTAAGTTCCTTTAAGCCCTCTTCCGCAATAGCCATTCTTTGAGCTCCCTCAAAGCTGAATGGTTTTGTGACTACTCCTATGGTTAGAGCATTAAGATTCCTAGCAATTTCAGCGACTACTGGTATTCCAGGAGTTCCTGTTCCTCCTCCAAGGCCACAGGTGACAAAGACCATATCACTTCCCTTTAGCGCTTCCTCGATTTCTTCCCTCGATTCTTCAACTGCTTTTCTTCCAAGTTCTACATTCATTCCCGCTCCAAGCCCTCTGGTAACGTTTTTTCCAAGTAAAATTTTATTTGGAATTTTTGCAAAGTGAAGCGCTTGAGCATCGGTATTGAGCCCAATAAATTCAACACCTCTAATTCTTTTTTGAACCATTCTTGAAACAGCATTGCACCCACTTCCTCCAACACCAACAACCTTTATTTTAACAAACGATTCAAGCTCCGGTTTAACTTGTGGCATATTTTTTTGAAAACTTTGCTTTAACCTTGCATGATAAAAAAGGATGACCTAAGGAAGAAGTTCCCTAAGCCAATTTTTAATTTGTTTTATTTTATCTTTGAGCAACCTTTTACTTCTTAAGGGGGCTTCTGGGGATTGTTTTAAGTAGTAATTTAAAAGTCCAACAACAGTTCCAAAACTTGGATCGTCAATTCTATCAATAATTCCTTCAACTCCACTTGGATATCCTATTTCACATGGAAGTTTTAATTTTCTTTTAAAAAATTCTACCATTCCTGGAAGTTTTGCCCCTCCTCCGCACAGGATTATTCCAGCAGGCAAAAGCTTTGCTCTTGAAATTTTCTTAAGCTCTTCATTGATTAAATCACAAATTTCGCTTACTCTGGCATCTATTACTTCAAGCATTTCTTTTCGAGAAATTAATTTTCCTTCTTTCTCATCAATTTCATGCAAATCGATTTTTTCTTTCTTTCCGATATCAACCGTTGGCAAGGTTGATCCATACCTGATTTTAAGTTTCTCGGCAATATCTATTGGAAGTTGAAAGGCTATAGCAATGTCATTGGTAATATGTCCTGCCCCAATTGGCAAAACTCTTGTATGAATTAATTCACCTTCTTCCCAGACACTCAAAGTAGTAGTGAAACCGCCAATGTCAACAAGGAGACAACCAAGTTCTTTTTGTCTTTTGCTTAAAATTGCTTCTGAAGCTGCCAGACCCGCAAAAATTACCTCGTCTATTTCCACATTTAAAAGTTCAAAAACCCTTTCAAGGTTTCTTAATGCATTAATTGGGGCTAAAATTATTGAACATTCTGCCTCAAGTCTTACCCCCTCCATTCCAACAGGATCTTTAATTTCTCCCTCTTTATCTAAAATAAATTCTCTTGGAAAAATATGCAAGATTTCTTTATTTGTTGGTAATGAAATAGCCTCAGCAGCTTTAATTACTCTTTGAACATCCTCTTTAGTTACTTTTCCATCTGCTCTAGAAATAGCTACCACTCCTTTAGATGTGGTATATTCAATGTGAGTGCCCCCAAGACTGCAAATGACCGAATTTACTCTTTCCCCTACTTTTTTGCTTAAATTTTCAAGGTTAGTTGAAAGAGCATTTCTTGTTTCTTCAATATCGACAACGGTGCCCTTTCTTATTCCTGCAGAAGGAGTGATTTCTTGGGCAACAATTTGAAGTGGAAGATTTGGTAAAATTTCCCCAACTAAAGATTTAATAGAATGTGTTCCCAAATCAATCGCGAAAATGTACTCCCCTTTTCTCATAAAACTTTATTGTTTATAAAAATCAAGATGGATAATTTTGTCTGAGATTGGATCCCTTTGGATTTCCTGGATAATCACTTTAAATTCTTTATTCGATTCTGGTATTTTGAGCAAAAAAGGTTTATTTTTTATTTGAGGATATTTTTTTTCAAATTCTTTTCTTTCCACCATTACTGGAATGTTTTCGATGTTTTTCCCATACAAAATTGCCGGAATAAATCCGCTATTTCTTATTTTTTTGAGCAAAGAGCGCTTTCCGACCTCTTTCCTTATTTTTGCTTCAATTTTTATAACTTCTTCTTCCATTTTTTTAAAAGAAAATTTTCATTTTCTCTTCAACAACCCGAGCCACATTTTGGATAGTCTTTTTGACTATTTTATATGGTGCCACTTCTTTGCTCTTGAGGTCTACTAAAAGCCCCTTTTTCCAAGCGATTCTGAGTTCTGTATTGATATTAATCTTAACTATTCCTGCTCGAACCGCTCTTTTTAGCTCTTCTTCTTTTATCCCTGATCCTCCATGTAAAACTAAAAAAACTTTAAGCCCCGCTCTTTCTATTTCTTTTTTTATCATATAAAGCCTTTCGAGGTCAAGGGGTGGCATCTTCTCGAGAATTCCATGAAGGTTTCCTATGGAAATCGCTAAAAGATCAACCCCTGTTTTTTTGACAAAGATCATTGCCTCTTTTGGTTGGGTGAGACACTTTTTGCTTTTTTTAAACCCCTTTGCCTGGGGGATTTCTCCTATTTCTCCTTCAACTAAAATTCCTTTTTTATGGCACATTTTTACAACCCTTTTTGTAATTTCAATATTTTCTTTGAGAGGAAGCGAAGATCCATCAAAATGAATCATTTGATAATGGGCTTTAATTGCTTTTTCAATTAAATCGAGATCCTTAGCATGATCAAGATTCAAAAATACCGGGACTTTAAGTTTTGCCCTTGCAAATTTGTGAAAGGCACTAGCCAACTGAGGATCCAAAGTTTTAGCCTCTCCTTCTGAAGTTCCCAAAATAAATGGCTCCTTAAATTTTTTTGCCCCCTCCAAGATTCCGATAAATTGCCAAAGGTCACAAAAATTAAATTGCCAAATTGGGACCTTTTTCTTTTGAGCCCTTTCCAAAAAATATCTCATAATTTTTTAAAATAAAGGATGGGCCATTTCGTTTGGAATTTTAAGGCCCATTATTTTTAAAATTGTTGGGGCAATGTTTGCCAAAACTCCACCTTTTTTTAATTTTATTTTTTTTAACTTAAATTTTTTTGAGGGAACAAAAATAAATGGTACCGGATTTTTAGTGTGCTTTGTAATTACTTCTCCAGTATTTTTATCAATCATTTCTTCAATATTTCCATGATCCGCGATGATTAAAATATTGTAATCAAGGGTTCTGGCAAAATTTACTACCTGATTTAAAGCCTCATCCACTATTTTAACACAATCAAGAGCGCTTTGAAAACTTCCAGTGTGCCCAATCATATCCGGATTAGCAAAATTTACACAAACAAAGTGATACATTTTACGCGAAAGTCTCTCTTTGAGGGTTTGGATTACTTCAGGAAGTGACATTTCTGGAATAGCGGCATAAGAAAGAACCCTTGGTGAGGGAATTCTAATTCTTTCTTCTTTTCCAAGGGGATGGTCAAACCCGCCATTAAAAAAGAAAGTTACATGAGGAAATTTTTCCGCTTCGCTGAGATAAAGTTGCTCAAAGTCTTTTAAGATCCAGGGCAAAGTATTTGAAATTTTCTCTCGAGGAAAGGCAACAAGCGCTCCATCCAAATCTTTCCCAAAATCAGTGAAAGTTACAAATTTTAAATTTTTAAGCACTTTTTTTCGTTTAAAGCTTTTTTCATTTCTTTTTTCAAAATCTTTTTGTAAAAATGCCCGAGTAAGCTCCCTTCCCCTATCTCCTCTTAAATTGAAAAAAATTACCCCGTCGTTATCATCTATGGTGACTTTTTCTTTTTGATCAATAATTGTTGGCGGAATAAATTCATCGGTTAAGTTAAGATTATAAGCATGGACAATAGCTTCTTCAGGCGATGAAGCCTTATTTCCTTCACCCAAAACTAAAAGATTGTAAGCCTTTTCAATATTCCTCCAATCTTTTTTTCTATCCATTGCAAAGACTCTTCCGCAAATTGTAGCGATGAGAAACTTTGTTGAGTCAAAATTTCCATTTTTAAGATATCTTTTCAAATTTCCTAAAAATTCAACCGCTGAGTGGGGCGATGAATCCCTTCCATCCGTAAAAAGATGCAAAATTACTTTTTTAACTTTTTCCTCTCTTGCCATTTGGATTAAAGCAAAAAGATGATCCGGAGAAGAATGGGAAGTACTTTTTCCAGATAAAAGCCCCATTAAGTGGAGCTTACTTTGATTTTTTTTCACATGCGAAATTACTTCCTTTAAAGCTTTATTTTTAAAAAAAGATCCGTCTTGAATTTTTTTTGAGATTAAAACACTATCCTGAATAATTACTCTTCCTGCTCCAATATTTTGGTGTCCCGCCTCAGAATTCCCTTCCTGATCATCAGGAAGCCCTACATATTTTCCGTGAGCAAAAAGAAGAGTTGAAGGAAAATTCCGAAAAAGATATTCAAAATTTCTTGCATCTCCAACAAGAATTGGATTTCCAAAAGCTTCTTCCCTTATTCCCCATCCATCAAGAATAATAAGAATAACTTTTTGAGAAGTTTTCATTAAATTGAATTAATAATTTCTAAAAATGCCTTTGGTTTTAAAGAGGTTCCTCCAATGAGCAAGCCATTAAAACCTACTTTAAGATAACTTTGAGCATTTAAGGAATCCACGCTTCCACCATAAAGAATTTTAGTTTTCTCCCAATCACTTCCAAGAAAGTTGATAAGTATCTTTTTAATATAAAAAAGCATTTCTCTTGCATTTTGAGGTGGGCAAAAGTTGCCCGTACCAATAGCCCAAACTGGTTCATATGCCAAAATTAAATTTGATGGTAAAAGCACCTTTTTTTCAACAAAAGAGAGAGCGTTTTTTATTTGCTCTTTGACAATTTTTTCAGGATCCTCTTTGCTTTTCTCTCCAACGCATAAAATTGCTTTAAGCCCCGCTTCCAAAACTGCATTTATTTTTTTTCCAATCATTTGATCATTTTCTCCAAGATATATTCTTCTTTCGGAGTGTCCCAAAATTACATATTTTACTTTAAGCTTTTTTAGCATCAAAGGAGAAATCTCACCAGTAAAAGCTCCTTTTTTTTCCCAAAAAGAATCTTGGCTTACAAGAGAGACTGAACTTCCAGCAAGATTTTTTAGCAGGTAGAGAAAGACAAAAGGAGGAGCAATAGCTACTTCAACTTTTTTAGTATCTTTTATCCCTCTTTTTATTTCCAAGAAAAGTTCCTTGGCTTCTTCAAAACTTTGAGGATTCATTTTCCAATTCCCAACTAAAAGCACTTTTTTCATAATTATTTTAAGATTGAAAGTGCTTTATTTAGGATTTCTTCATCACTTGCCTCAATATCCGGATTAAGCCCCTTTCCTTCAACTGGAGTTCCTGAAGGTAAAAGCCATCGAGAAGTGGTCAGTTTTATGGCTGATCCATCTTTTAAGCTAATAAATTCCTGTACCGTTCCCTTTCCAAATGTTTTTTCTCCAATGAGTTTTACTTTTAAGTTTTCTTTTAAAGCTCCAGCCAAAATTTCAGCTGCTGAAGCAGTACCTTTATTAACTAAAACAACAATTTTATAAGTTGCAAAAGTTCCTGGACCTTTTGAGGTAATTTCATTTATTTTGCCATCTCTTCCTTCTTCTTTTAAGATTACCTGTCCTTTTGGCAAAAAATATGAGGCGATGTTTACTGCTTCATTTAGACTTCCACCCGAATTATTCCTGAGATCCAAAATAATTTTTTGAATTTTAGTACCAAGGATAATTTTCATTGCACTTTCAAATTGAGAAGTAGCATTATCAAGAAAGTGATAAATTTTAAAGTGGGCCACTTCTTGGGGCAATACTTCAAGCTCTATTGAAGGGATAACAATTTTCTCCCTTTGGATTTCAATCTCAAATATTTTTTCATCTCGTTTAATTTTTAATTTTACTTTAGTCCCAGCTTTGCCTTTAATTTTTTTAACAATTTCAGACAGATCAAGTCTTTCAACTGGAGTTTCGTCAACTTCTAATATTTCATCCCCCGCTTTTATTCCCGCTTTTTCTGCTGGAGAGTTTTTAAGTGGCGCAATGATGATGCATTTTTTATCTTTCATACCGATTTCAGTACCAATTCCTTCGTACTCTCCACTAATTAGTTCTTCAAATTCCATCCTTTCTTTGGGATCAAAGAAGCTTGAGTAAGGATCGTTTAACTTCCGTACCATCCCGGAAGCCGCTCCATAAATTAATTCATTTTTTAAATTTTCTGGTTTTCCGTTTGGGAAGAGAAATTTCTCTTCAATAATATTCTCGACTTCCTTAATTAAAGAGAGCTCCTGAGTTCCTGGATAGCCTAAATTAAAAAAATATCCCCCGCAGAAAAATCCAAAGATAAATATAAGGAGGGTGTAAAGAAGAAGATTTTCTTTTATCTTAATCATAAAAATAAAAAAATGGAAGCAATAAAAGAAGTAAGCCGAATTCTGTTCTGCCGCAGTTGGCAGGGTGGTCATTTCTCTGGCCCCTCGGTTGCCCTCAGGGTCAATGCCCCGACACCTTATTTTGGTGCCGGGTTGTACCAGGCAGGGTTTGCCACATTTAGCTATCTCTAGCTAAAGAAAGGGGTCTTACTCCCTTACATTTCACCCTTACCCTACACCAAAGACGGTGCAGGGCGGTATTGTTTCTGTGGCACTTTCCCTAGCCTTACGGCCGGTGGGTGTTACCCACTGCCTACTTCCCAGAGAAGATTTTCTCTGGGGGTATTCGGACTTTCCTCCCCGCATCAAAATTGGTGCGGGGCGACCACCTCTTCTTTTATTGCTTCCAAAAAAATTATAACTATTTTTTCAAAATAAGTCAAAGCTTAAGATTTTTTATTTCTTCTTTAACTTTTTTTGCTAAAAGACTACTTTTTAAAATCTGAGCCAATGTTTCTTGGGGCACATTTTCTAAATCTTTTAAGTTTTTTATTCCATGGTCAAATAAAATTCTTCCTCTTACTCTTCCAATGCCTCTTAACTTTACAAGGGGCAAAAGCTCCTCGCGGACTCCATAATAATTTCTTACTCTTAAGTTTTGAAGCTTTTTTAAAATTTCCTTTTTGAAAGTGACAATTTTTCCAATTTCAATTGCGGAATATAAAAGCCAATCCAAAATTTCAATTCGAGAGCGAAGTTCGCCCGGGGTAATTTTAAATTTTTCAAAAATTTCTTCTTCAGTTTTCTCTTCAATCCAGGAGAGAAAAACTAATGCTAATTTTACTTCCCTTAAAAATTCCTCATAATTTTCGTCAAATTCGTCTGGAATTTCAAAACTTAAATATTTTTCATTTTTTGCAAGAACTTCTTCAATGATTGGAAAATCTTTTTTAGTTAAATTTAACGCCGGCTTAAGCTCGTTTGATCTTGCAAAAATTAAAATCAAAGAAAAGTCATTAAATTTGTGGGCTTTGCTAAGGCTTTCAATTAAAAATTTTGCTGTCAGGGGATCAAGATAAAGCTCTGAGACCCTTTTTCCCACTCTAGTTGCTTTAAGTTTTTTATCAAATCCGTAGGTTTTATCCTTTATTTCTTTTGTATAAATAAATCCCCAACTTTCCAAATAAAACAAAATTTCTTCAATTTTTTCCTCGAGTTCAGAAAAATTTTTAACTTTGATTCCAAAAAATGTTTTACTTAAAAATTCCTTTAGGGCACTCTCGCTTTTACATATTCCCTGGCTAATTAAAGAAAGAAGATGCATTCGCAAAGCGATTTCGCTATTAAGTTTGCTTGAAATCTCCTCAATCTCTCCTTTAAGATAAATCTCTTCAAGTTCAAGCTCCTCTTCCTTATCCCTTGCAATTAAAATCCCCTCACCCCACTTATCAAATTTTACTCTTCCAGATCTACCAAACATTTGCCACACTTCAAGTACCGGTAAAAATACTGACCCAAGGCCCGGTACATATCTTTTCACATTGCAAACTACCGATCTGAAATTTGGAAGGTTAACTCCCGCTCCAAGAGCGGTAGTTGAAGTAATTGCTTTAATCAACCCTTTTTTGTAAGCTTCTTCGATTAATTTTCGTTGCTCAAATAAAAGACCTGAATGATAAAAAGCTACCCCACCCTTTATTACCTCTGCTAATTTTTCGCATTGTCTTGTTGGCACTTCAAGGGCACTTTTAATTTTTTGAGAAAGATCTTCAAGCTCTTTTTGTTCTTTTTTTGACAAAAAAAGATAAGCCCTTTTGGTTAGCTTTTCAGCTAGCGCTTCAGCGGATCTTCTTGTTGATAAAAAATAAATAATTTGTTTTTTAAGCAAAAGTGTGTTTGTAAGAATCGCCTCTTCCGGCAAAAGCCCTTCTTTTAAAATATAATCTTCCCTTCCAAACATTTTTATTTTTCCGCTTCTTTGAATACCAAAATACAAAGGCACCGGTCTAAAATTTGACTTTATTACCTTGGCCCCAAGCCAGATTGCAAGATCTTCGGGGTTGGCAATAGTAGCACTTAAAGCCAAAATTTGAGTTTTTGGAAATTTTTCTTTTAAAATAGTAAGGAGAATTTCAAGTGTTGGCCCTCTTTCAAAATCGTTTAAAAAATGAATTTCATCAGCGACAATTAATCCAACGTTTTCAAACCATGGAGCCCCATGTCTTATTAAAGAGTCCGCCTTTTCATTGCTTGCGATGATCCAGGAATATTTCTCTAAAAATGGGTCGTAGGAATCAAGATTTCCTACGCTTAGGGCAACTTTAATTTTAAAATTAGTTTCGTATTTCTCTTTAAATTCTTCATATTTTTCTCGAGCCAAGGCAACTAAAGGACAAAGATAAATCATTTTTTTGCCATAATTTAAAGTCACGTTTAGTCCGGCAATTTCAGCTACCAGGGTTTTCCCGCTTGATGTTGGAGTAGCCAAGATTAAATTTTGTCCATCAAGTACGCCTTTTTCTATTGCTTCCTTTTGAATAGGATTTAGTTTTTGAATCTTGTTTAACTCAAGAACTTTTTTAATTAAAGATTCTTTTGAAATCATGTTTTTAAAGATTTCCAATAAGCTTTCAAAACTTTTTTAAGATTTTTAACTATTTTTTCTGTTTCTTTTAAAGCGGGGTCTGATTTTAAATGAAAGGGGGCCTCAAGGGGCTCTTCTATTTCTATTTTTGCTCCAACAAGTCCTGAAATTAAGGCTGTCCAGGCATGATATAAAACCTTCAAATTATATCCAGAACCAATAAAATCTATTTCTTTCCCTTGAGTTAACTTTTCACAAAGATTTCTCACTTTTCTTCCAACCATTTTAAAGCCCTCAAGAGTTAACCCAAGACTAGTAAGCTTATCGGCAAAATGGGGATCGGAGCCCCCATTTCTTATAATTATTTCAGGCAAAAATTCAAAAGCTAGTGGTTCAATAATTTCTTCAAACACAAGCTCAAAAGATTTATCAGATGCCCCTGGGGGTAAGGGAATATTTATCGTAAAACCTTTTCCTTCCCTCTCTCCTATTTGATAAATAAACCCACTTCCTGGATAAAGCGTTTTTGGATCTTGGTGTAGATCAATAAATAAAACTCGAGCTTCTTGATAAAAATATTCCATTGTTCCGTTCCCAGCATGGGCATCGGTATCTAAAATTAAAATTCTTTTTAAATGATATTTTTGAAATAAATATTTAGCGCAAAAAGCAACATCGTTATAAAGACAAAAACCTTCTCCAAAATTTCTTTTTGCATGATGGAGCCCACCGCCAATCGAAATTACTTTTTTAAATTTTCCATTCATTACCAAGTCAGCTCCAAGCTTTGCTTGCCCTAAAATATATCTTGCCGCCTTTTCAATTTTTCCTGGATTTTTTAAAGGAAAATTATCACTTGAGTGATATTTAAAGAAATTCCCGTTAAAATCCTCACCCCTATTTTTTGCCTCAAAATATTTTTGAGTGAATTCAATATATTCCCTTTCGCAAATTAAAAGCAAATCTTTTAAAGTTGCCTTTTTTGCTTTAATTATTGGAAAATTAACCTTTAAATATTTTTTTAAAAACACTAAAAAATCTTCTCCTCTTCTTTGATGAAGAGGATGACCTTCGCCAAAATCATACTCATTTACCTCCTTTCTAAATAAGATTGCAAAATCTCCTGGCATCTTTGACATAAATTTTCATCCTTTTTATCTACATCAAATATTGAATTTGAAAATGCCATTACACATTTTGGATTTTGGCAATGGTTTAAATAAAAAAGGTGTCCAAGTTCATGAGTTGCCTCTTTTTTAATTCTTTTTAAAAAAAGATCATTGTTTTCCGAAAGATCATAAAATTTTGGGTCAAGTCTCTTTAAAGAAATAATTGCAATTTGACTCTGAAGATCGGCTTGGCCAAAAATGAAATTTAAACCATCGGCATAAATATCAAAATCAACAATCAAAAGCCACTTTTGAGAGAAATCTTTTTTAAGCTTGCTGACCTCTTCAATAATTTTTGAAGCCAAATACTGAGACCTTAAGTGATTCAAGGCAAAACTAAAATCCATTTTAAATGATAAAATCAAAACTTCAAGTAAAAAGACTTTTTCTAAGTGAGTTTTGAGTTCTTTAAAATAATCTTCTTTGAGTTTTGAGCCAACTTTTATAAAAATTTTTTTACTTCCCATTTTTTTATTTTAAAAAATTTTACCCAACAAAAAAAGGGTAACGCCAAAAGAGCTACTTTTGCGCTTCAGGTTTTTCATGCTACCGCTGGAAAAAATTTTTAATTTATCACCTTTTTTGAGTTGTCAAGAAGGTCTGAGCGGAACTTTTGTAATTTATATGACAAATAAAAAAGCTTTAAGAAATTTATTTCTTGTTTGCAGTGAAAATTTGGGATAAAATTTCAAAAAAATGAAGCTAAAAGGTCCAATCTTTTTAATGCAGCCTATCCCCTATTTTGGAGAAAAATTGAAAGGAGAATGGATCGTTGAGCCAAAAATCGATGGCTGGAGGTTACAAATAATTAAATATAAAGATGGGAAAATCGAATATCGGGGAAGAAGGCTGGAAAAGAATCCAAATTGGACAGAAAATTTAAATTTTTTAGATAAGTTTTTGGAAAATCTACCAAAAGGCACTCTTTTAGATTGCGAGCTTTATTCAACAAAAGGAAGAAGAGGGATCCCCTCTGTTTTAAAGAAAACCGGAAAAGCAAAACCTTTGATTTTTGTTTTTGATGTTATATTTTTTAATGGAAAATTCATTGATGAAAAAACTTTAAAAGAGAGAAAAAAGATTTTAGAAAAAATCAAATTCAAAGAGCCATTTTTTGTTTTAGAATTCGAACCCTTAAAAAATCTAAAAAAATCAATGGAAAATTCAGCCAAAAAGGGCTATGAAGGAGTAATTTTAAAAGAACTTAGTTCAAAATACCAAATTTCCTATCAAGCCCCAATTGCCACTCATCATTGGAGGAAGATAAAATTTTAGGTAAAATAGAAAGTATGGTTGGGAGGTTTCAAGTAATGGCAACTTTACAGGCAGCGAGGGCTTATGCACTTGGGTATTCTTTAGCTGAGGCAAAAAGTTTTGGATTAAATAGGGCGATTTTTTATGCTGCAGCAAAGAAGGGTTTTAAAATATTCAAAAAAGCGCCTCCAAAAATTTCTTTACCAAAAGAGATTTATAAAATTCCTGAGAAAGAGCTTCAAAAGATTGAAAAAAGCTTTACTATTGAAAAAATCGGAGATGAAATGGCATATTGCGTGAAAATGAAAGGAAAAAGAGTTTTTACAATCGGAAATGAGCTCCAAACTCCAGAAGCTTTCAAAAAACAAATTGAATCAAGATTTGGAGACAAATTTAATGAGGCGTGGAAGGAGGCTCTCCAAATTGTTAAATCCTATGATAAAGGAGTTTTGCTTTCTCAAAGATATTTTTACGGAGTTGTTTATAAACCAAGAAGAGATGAATTGGCAAAAAAGTGGTCTGAGATGGCAAAGTAAAATTAATTAAAGAGTTTTTAAATTTTACCCATTTTGACATTTTTATATTTGCGCAATTGCGCAAATTCCGACTATCAACTTGACAAGTTCTTTTAAATATTTTCTATCATTCCAATGTTCTTAAGAATATTAAAATAAGGAAGGGCTATTTTGAGCGTAAAATTTATTCATATTTCGAACCATTCCACTTTTCCGGAAAAGTGGAATTCTTGATTAAAAAAAATCTTTAAACATAGTTTAGGCTATTAAACAATTAAGTGGCTTCCATCGCAAGATTTTGCAGTTTTTAAATCTAAAAAACCTTCTCTGCAAGTTGCAAAAGAAATTTGATATTTTTGGCAAGTTTTAAAAACTTTCTCCATTAGCTTTCTTCTTATTTCTTTTGGCAAATAAAAAGAATTTTTTATTTTTTCTCCTTTTTCAAAATAAAGGGGTTTCAATTTTTGTGCAATTTTTGGAAAAATTTTTTCAAACCTTTTCCAGCTATCAAATCTTGGTTTAAAAGTTGAAGAAACAATATGCCTCGCTCCAACCTCCTTTGCCTTCACTACTATTTCCTCAATCTCATCTTCGTTTAAATATGGGAAAACTGGATCAAGCCTTAGACCAGTTGGAATTTTATTTTCTGACAAAATTTTGAGTGCTTCCAGTCTTTTTTCTGAATCTGGGGCTTTGGGCTCCAATTTTTTTAAAATTTCTTTTTTGAAAGTTGTAATCGTCATTGTTACTGCGCACCTTAATTTTTTCAAAAGATTAATGTCTCTTAAAACTAAATTTGATTTTGTGATAATCAAAATTCGAAAGTTGAAATTTTGAAAAATTTTTAGGCATTCTCTAAACTCTTGATATTTTTCTTCAAGGGGCTGGTAAGGATCTGAAGAGTTTGAAATCGAAATTAACGAATTTTCTGGAATTCTTTGACAATCTTTTAAAACTTTCTTTATTAAATTCTTTTTTCTTCTTGGGAAATAAAAATTTGGGATATAAGAAGTTGCGTAGCAATAAATACATCGGTGCGCGCATCCTGTATAGGGATCTAAAGAAAATTTTTTTGGACAAGCGCAATAAGGAGAACCCCAAGGATCAAAAGGTTTTATAGGCATTTGGGTTTTAACTGAATATCTGAACTCTTTCTCGGTTCTCATTTAATCTTAAATCAAAAATTCCACTTTTCGGCAAAAGTGGAATGTTCGATTATCTTTGACGACGTTCTTTTCGAAATTTAATTAAGTCAAAAAGTGGAGTATTATAAGGATGATCTTCTGGATGGTTTAAAGAATAATAGGCAACTCCATTTCTTATTTTGCTATTAATTAAATGAACTCTTTCTAAAACTTTTAAATTTCGACAACAAGTATTTTTTGGAATTTTTAACTTACTAGCAATGTCTTCTAAAGAAAGTTCTTTATTCTCCAACAAAAGTTCAATTATTTCAAACCTTCTTTTATTCCCTAATGCCTTAAAAACTTGTAACAAATAATCCATAATTTTATTTTATCAAGTATTCCACTTTTCCGCAAAAGTGGAATGTTTTGATCTGTTAAATTTTATTTCACATTTAAAAATTTTGCATTTAAAGACCTCGATCAGTTTATTTTGAAGATAATAAATAAATTGTCAAAAAAGAAGCGATAATTGCTGCAGTTTCTGACCTTAAATTTAATTTGCCCAAATTTAAAATTTCAAAGTTTTCTTTTTTTGCTAATTCGATCTCTGACTCATCCCAACCGCCCTCAGGTCCAACAAAAATTGCTACACTTTTTGCTCCTTTTTTAATTAAAGAAAAATCTTTTCCAGAAATATCAAATAAAATTTGCAAATCAAAGTTTTTTGCTCTTTCGATCGCCTCTTTAAAACTTAAAACCTTTTCAATCTTTGGCAAAGTTATCCTTTTTGATTGCTCTGTCGCTTCTTTTGCAATTTTTTCTAATCTTTTAAAATTTAAACCGGTTTTGACAGTGTTTCTGCACAAAATTGGGACTATCTCTTTCACACCAATTTCTGTTGCTTTTTGCAATGCTAATTCAAAATTTGACTTTTTCAAAATTGAGCAAAAAAGGGAAACAAAAATTTTTGACTCTCTTTCTGGTTTTTTGATATTTAAAACTTCAACTTCGATTTTGTCTTTAAAAAATTTTTTAATTTTGCCTTCAGCTTCAATCCCTGAGCCATCAAATAAAATTATTCTATCTTCCACTCTTTTTCTCAAAACATTTTTTAACTGATGGAAAATTTCTTTGTCTGAGATTTCTAATTTTCCTTTTTTAATTTTCGTTGTGATGAAAAATCTATCCTCTCTCATAAAGTTTTAACCTTTAAAATTATTATAAAAAAGGTTCTTTCATTACCTATCATTCCACTTTTGCGCAAAAGTGGAATGCTTGATATGAAAATTAGATGCGACCTGCGAAAAGATTTTTTAAAAATTTTTTGTCTTCGACCCTTTTTGGTTCATCAAGAAAATAAGAAAGTCTCCAAGGTCTTTCTTTTGTATTTTTGCCTTTAACCGACATTGTTCCGATTACCTTTCCAATTCTTGGCAAATCAAACATTCTATCAATTTGACAATTTTTCCCTTTTAAAATTTTTTTGAATTTTTTCCTGCAATTTTGCTCAAATTTCTCAATTGCTCTTGTAACTTCATCTCGATTTCGATCTGTTATTTCATAATAAGGAGTGCAAAAATAAAGGTAAACTCCATTACCTGTCATTGCTCTAATTGGGGATATATATCCTTTTTTTGAAAACCAATTTCTGATAAATTCTGCAACTTCAAGAGCGTTTTTTAATTCCTGATTTGTTGAAGGAGTTTCAGCTTCTCTAATTGGATCAATATCTAAAGTTACAATTTGAAGTCCCACAATATCTCCAAAATTTGCACACCTTTTTAAATCCTTCCTTCTATCTCTAAGTCCGGCATATACATTTCTTTTTCCATTCCATGTTTTACATTTTTTAACAAATTCCTCTTCGCTTTTAACAATAGAAAATGCAGGAAATTTTCCTCTTTTTAAAAATCTAAGCTCAGTCAAAAATTTGTGGTTCAAAAGGTGATAAAATGCCCTGACTTCTTTTTCATTAAAATTCATTTTGTTTTAAAAACCAGCCATTGATTCTTTCTTCCTTTTAGTCTCAATAAAGTATAAACCCCTTTTAGTTTTTTTCCTTTTAATTCAAAAACAATTTTGTTCTCAGTTTTTTCAATCAATTTATAATTTCCCTTGTCAAAAATCTTTACCTCCCCCGCACCATATTCTCCTTTTGGAATGATTCCTTTGAAATTAATATAGTCCACAGGATGTGGTTCTACCTCTAAGGCGAGCCTCTTTACTCCCCTTTCCTCTGGCATCAGTTTTGGAACTGCCCAACTTTTTAAAACTCCTTCCATTTCTAATCTAAAATCGTGATGATGACCTGCTCTTTCTGCAAAATGATCGTGAACAACAAAGCGAGTCTTTCCGGTCTCTAAAACTTCTCCTTTTGGTTCTGGAGTCTTTTCAAAGTTTCTTTTTCTCAGATACTCATCAAGATTCATTAGGTTTTTTATTACTCAAAGGAGATCGTTTTGTAAAATTTAGAGGATCAACTCTTTATTAAGTATTTGAAGATATTTTTAAAAATATTGAAAATAGAGGCGGAAGGTAAGGCTTCTTGCCATTTTGGTAAGGGATATGGCACAAATACTACTTTCGTTTTTTGGCAGGTAAGATTGTCACTATCGGTTACCCTAAGAGTAACTTGATTTTCTCCTCTTTTTTGAAATCTAACCTTGGGGTTTTGCTCGTTCGAGGTTGAAGGGACTCCATTTTGAAACTGCCAAAGCCATGACTTGGGCAATACTCCTTCTGCAAACTTGGTTTTGTCAAAAAAGCTTGCTTCTTCATTTAAACTGGGATTAGTTGGAAACCAGCTAAAATCTACTTGGGGATAGGCATGTTTTGGAGTTTCAAAATAAGTTGATGATTTTGTCCAAGACGATTCACTTCCTTTGGTATCCCAAACTTTTATTCGCCACCAGTATTTTTTATTAAATGAAAGAAAACTTGGTAAATGATACTCATTTGCCATATCCATTATTTTCCCGGTATCTATTTCTGGGCTTGAAAAATCTTCATCGTCATCAACTTGAATTCTGAAAGCGGATTGCCCCTCACCAAAATCCGGATCAAAAAATTCCCATTTAAAAATTGCTTTTGGATAAACGGTGAGACAACAATCCGGTTGAATTACTTTTAGATTTCTTGCTTCAGGAGGGCTATTAATTCTTCCTGGCTGATAAGTAATGTTCCAGTGCCAATGACTTTTCCAGTGAGTTCCCGAATATTGGACATAAAAGCGAACATTTCCAGAAAATCCAAGATCTGCGGGAATAGTGAAATATCTATCAAATTGAACCTCGTATGGCCTAGCTCCTGCGTGGACATCAGGAGGATAAATGGTGCCAAGTTTATAAACTTTAAAACTTGGATCTGAGGTTTCAAGAATTTTTACTTGATCGCAATTATAAATTGAACTACAAGTGTAAGTCGTGCTTGAGGCACCACAACAGTTATTGCAGCAATTGGTATTTTTTATTGGGATATTTTTATCTTCGGTGATAAAAAATTCAATTTTGTTGAAAAAAAGTCCATTTCCGCAACTTGTAACCTCAAAACCTCCGGAAAAGTGAACCAGATCACCGACTTTAAATTCTTGATTTGGAAACGGGGAGTTAAAATAAATAGTTGTTCCGCAGGGAGAATCAGCTACTTCCACTGCACCCAAAGCAAAACGAACCAAAATAAAATTTAAAGCCAAAAGAAAAAGTATTTCTAGTATTAGTTTTCTTTTTTGAAGTAAAGGCCAAAGAATTATTCCAATTAAAATTATTAAAATAATTCCAGAGAATATAATAATTGTTTGATTTTCTTTCCAAAAAGAAGTCTTGGGCCCTTCTTTTTCTTGCGAAACTTCCTTTGGCGCCTCTTTTTTAAATTCAACTTCATATTTATCAAGCAGTTCCTTTTCTTTTAAAATTTCGGTTACTATTTTTGGATTTTCCACATCTTTTCTTACATACACATCAACTATTTCTTCGCCACTTTTTAAATCAACTACCTTTTCACCCTCTCCAACAATTTCTCCCTTTTCATTTAAAATCTTTACTTTTAACATTCCTTTATCGGGTATTTCTTTTTCGTGAGCTGGCCCGGTGAATTGAACTTTTATTTTTGCAATCTCGCCCTTGTTAAAAGAATTTTTTTGAGATTGGACAAAAAGTACTTCTGCATCATTTTCCCCTTTAACAATCCATCTAAAATAAATTGGATTTGAAATTGCTTGATTTTTTTCATTTAAAATTTGGACTTTGCTTAAATAAGTATCTGGTTTTGCTAAGGAAGGCAGGGTCGTTTTAATCGTTTTTGTTTCTCGGCTATTTAAAGCAACACTTTCTTTTTTCTCTTCTGAAACTATTTCACCGCCCTCCTTTCTTTTATAGGTAGTTACTTTAATAAAACCAGCTAAATTAAAAGAGGTTTTATTTTTTGCATCAAAAATGATTTGAGGCGTTTCATTTGGATTAAAATCAACTCCCCCGCCTGGAGCCAATTTTTCTCCATTCTTTAAAATCCAATAATTTTCAAGAACTAAAAATTCTCCCTCCCCTCCTATATTTACCACCTTATCAATCCAGGCCATTTCTTCTCCTTTTTGATTTGCTACTCTTACCCTGAATTTTAAAGCTCCCTTGGGCAAATTTTCTGGCAGGGTATAAACAAAACTTACTTTCTTTTTCTCTCCTGGAGAGAGCGAAAAAACTTTTGTATCTTTTTTTGAATCAATTACTTGGGTTGGTACTCCCTCAACTTCCTCGCCCAAAAGATAAAAATGTAAAACAAGATCTCCAAAAGAGAAATTTTCGTAGTTCCACAAAGTAATTTCTCCTTCTATATTTTCTCCCGGAAGAAAATTTTCTTTTGAGAGATTGATTTCAGTTAAATAAATTTGAGGGGCAAGAAGAGCAAAAACATAAACTGGAAGCAAGACAAAAGTCAAAAATATTGTCCTTAACTTTTGTCTCATATTTTAAAAATTGTATAGTTTTCCAAACCCTATGTCAAATTAAAATTTAAAAAGGATTAAACAATTTTGCTTGCCGCTTTTTTTAAGCGATACATGATTGCAAAGCCAATTTCTTTTTCAGGAAAGCTTTCACACAAAATTATATCAATTTTTTTCCTGTCAAATTGGCGCAAAGCATTAAAGAGATTGCGAGCAATTTCTTTTAAGTTTTTTTGACTCCCAAGAATCAAGTTTACCTTGCCATTTTTCAAAAATTTCTTTGTTTCTTTACTTACCATTATTCCAACCCCCTTTTTTTGCTTTTTATAAAATGAAATTAAATTTTGGAACTTTTCAATTTTTTCTTTTAAATTTCCTTGAATTAAAATTAAAGGAGCTTTGGGCGCATAATGCTTATACTTCATTCCTGGAGATTTAAGGGTTTTTTCTTTTAATTTTTTTCCTATCAAAAATGGATGAAGCTTTATATTTGGTAAAAATTTTTTTAGCTCCTCAATGCTTATTGCTCCCGGCCTTAAAATTAATGGGGGCTTTACCGTTAAATCGATTACTGTTGATTCGATTCCAATTTTTGTTTTTCCTCCATCTAAAATTAAATCGGTTTCCCTTCCCAAGTCTTCAAAAACATCTTTTGCAGAAGTTGGCGAAGGTCTTCCTGCTAAGTTAGCTGATGGTGCTGCAATAGGAACACCGGAAGCTTTAATTAATTCCTGAGCAATTTTGTTTCTTGGCATTCGGATAGCTACAGTATCTCTGTTTGCACTAACTTCGTTTGGAATAGACTTCCTTTTAAAAAGAACTATTGTTAGAGGACCTGGCCAAAATTTTTGAACTAAAGTTTGAGCTTCTTTTGGCACTTTCTTTGCCAATTTAAATAAATCTTTTAAGTCCGCAATGTGCAAAATTAGCGGATTATCTTGAGGTCTTCTTTTTGCTTTAAATATTTTTTTGATAGCTTTTTTGTCCAAGCCGTTGGCACCAAGTCCATAAACCGTTTCGGTAGGAAAAGCAACCAACCCCCCTTTTTTGATAATTTCAGCAGCCATTTGAATAATCTTTTTTTGGGGCTTTTTTAGATTAACCTTAATTATTTGGCAGGCCATAATTTATTTTTACCCTTTCAATTTTCTTTAAGCAATAATATTTAATATTTAAAAAAAGCCCAGTGAAAACTGGGCTTCCCGCAACGTGCAACCTGAGGCGAAATAAATAACTACTTCTTTACCTCCTCCACCTCTATTTCTACTCGTCTCCAGGGGATGGCTTCTTGAAGCTTAAACGCCTCTTTTTCCATTTCTGCTTTGGCCTTTTCTACTTCTTCTTCGGGGACAACGATTTCTTTAATAAGGAAGGCAAAAGTACCTTCAAGATCCAATTCCCAAAGCCGCACCCAAAAATATCTCTTCATTTTCCACCTCCTTTAATAATAATAAAAACAAACTTATTTTAAAAAGTAAAAAAAGTCAAGTGATTTTAAAAATTTAAAAAAAAATTTGCGGGGCCAGGATTCGAACCTGGATTAATGGCTCCAAAGGCCACTGTCCTACCATTAGACGACCCCGCAGTTTAAAATTTTAATTATACCACTTTTTCTTTAATTTCCAAAACATGCTTAAGAGATTTATTTCCCAATCTGACTATCACTCCTTTAAGATTGTTGAGAGTTTGCAATCTTATCTCCTTCTGATAGGGTTGTAGGACCTGCCACTTACGACTATTTGAATTTTCACATAACACATCTATTTCTGTAGTAAGTAGTCCCCAAAAAGGTTTTAAAATGTTTTTTCCAAGTTCTATATTTACCTTTCTTGGAGAGCTACCCCGACCAATTAATTCGACCACATTATAGAAGTTATCTTCAGGTAAAGGCAAGGTCAGTATAGGAATTTTCAAAGGTTTGTTTGGATTACTAAGAATAAGCCCTTCCCTACCTTTTATAATACCAAATCGGACATTTATTCCATTATTTCTAATTATTGCATTCTCAACTTTTTCAAATTTTTCGCACCTTTCTAAAAGCTTTTTCCACAATTCTTTATTTAGTTCTTTTGGATCATTTCCTGCTTTTTCTTCTATTGACTTCATCTCTTCATCTGTGGGGTTTTTTACCAAGGTAAAATCGATTGCAAATATAGCAATTTCCCCTTCCTGGGGTTTTTTCCCTTTAACTTTTAACCCCTGAGGTACGATGATATAAATATCAGGACTTGGTAATTCTCCTCTTTTCCCTCCACCGCGCAATATATCATCGTAGCGGGGAGATCTTACTACACAGGCTTCTTTAGGGTCAAGATAAATATTGAGAATAAGCGGAAGGAGAAATTCTAGACTCTCGCCTCGGGTCCAAGTAAGTCCTCCAACCCTTTGCATACTTTTTTCTATTCTTTCTGTCTCAAATCCTTTCTGGGGTTTTTCCTTTTTTTCGCCAGATTCTTGAGTAACTTCAGATCCTTGAGTAACTTCTTTAACCTCTTTTTGAAAATACCTTACTATTTCTCCATACTTTTTTCGCCATGGATCTAGTGAAAGCCTTAAATCATCTTCAAGGGTAATAATTCCAAATCTATTTTCTATTTCCTCTCTTATTTGCCTTCTCATTTCGTCTAGCCTCCTCTTGCTTAAAAGCTCTAAATATCTTAATCTTCTTTCCATATCTTCAGGAAAAGCCTCGCGAGGTTCTGGAAATGATTCGATTTCTCTAAAGATCATATTTTATTTCAAAAGTTGAAAATTCTCCAAGGAAATTTTGCCAATTAACTTTTACATCGTCAACCCTTGCTGCTGGTGGACCTTTCCAAGACCATTCAATCAGCTTTTTTATTTTTTCTTCTTCGCCCTCAACAACTATTTCTACTTTATCATCATCAACATTTCTTACCCAACCAGTTAAACCAAGACTTTTGGCAACTTCTTTTGTTGTCGCTCTGAAAAAAACTCCTTGAACAAGACCTTTAACAATTATTTGAGCTCTTTTTTTCATTTTTTGTGGGCGCGTCAGGAATTGAACCTGAGACCTCCCGCGTGTGAGACGGGTGCTCTAGCCAAACTGAGCTACGCGCCCAAAATTTTTTAAATTTGATTTTTTTGAATTTCTCTTCTTATATTTTCTAAAAAAGTATTAAAAAAGTAAAGATTATGAAAAGTTAAAAGAGAAAAGGCACTTATTTCTTTTGCCCGAAAAAGATGGCAAAGGTAACTTCTTGAAAAATTTTGACAAACAAAACAAAAACATTTTGGATCAAGCTTTTTATGATCACCCAAAAATTTTCTTTTTGTAAGATCAATTTTACCAAAGCTTCCAAAGGCAATTCCTCTTCTTGCATAATGAGTTGGAATTGTCGAGTCAAAAAGATCAATACCTCTTTTCACAATTTCCCGAATATCTTCCAAAGCCCCAATTCCCAAGAGGTGTCTTGGTTTTTTGGGGTCAAGATGGGGGATGCACCATTCAATAATTTTGTGCATCATTTTTTTTGAATATCCCAAGTCTCCACCAATTCCAAAGCCGTCAAACTCAAGACTATTTATAAATTTTGCGCTTTCTTCTCTCAGTCTTTTAAATCTTGACCCCTGAATTATTCCAAAAAGCGCTTGATCGCTTTTTTTAGTTTTAAGACAAATTTTTGCCCAATAGTGCGTTCTTTTTAATGCAATTTTCGCATATTTCAAATCTACCAGCGGATGAGTACATTCATCAAATGTGAAAATGATATCACTTCCAATAGCTTCTTGAATTTTGATCGATTCTCTTGGACCCAAAAATATTTCCTTGCCATCTTTTGGAGATTTAAAAACAACTCCTTCGTTTAAAATTTTAATATCTATTTTTACCCCCTTATTAGCTTCTTCCTTTTTTTCTGGAAAATACTTAAGTATTTTTCCTACTCCAAGAGCTTTGCCAAAGCCAAAACTGAACACTTGAAATCCGCCAGAATCGCTCATTATTGGTTTTTTCCAGCCCATAAAATGATGAATTCCTCCGGCCTTTTGAATTACTTTCTCTCCAGGATTTAAGTGCAAATGGAAAGTGTTTACAATTAAAATTTGAGTTTTCGTTTTTTCAACTTCTTGAGAATTGAGCGCTTTAATCGTAGCTTGAGTGGCTACCGGCACCAAGGCGGGAGTAATTACTTTTCCATGAGGGGTTTTTAAAATTCCAATCCTTGCTAAGGATTTCCTTGATTTTTTTAAAATTTTAAAACTTATCATATTTTGGCCAAAGCATTGCAGATCTCCATAAATTGTAATTATCTTTAAAAAATTTCACTTCAAGACCGGAGTTTTTCGCTAAATTTTTGATTTTTTCTTTCTGTTCTGGGCTAAATTCAAACAATATTTTGCCACCTTTTTTTAAGTATTTTTTTCCTTCAAAAATTAATTTTTTAATAAAATAGAGCCCATCATCTTTGGCTAAAACCGCTTCCTTTGGTTCATAATTTAGAACTGATTTTTGGAACCATTTTCTTTTTTTGGGATCACAATATGGAGGATTGGCTAAAATAAAATGGTACTTTTCCTTTATATTTTCAAAAACATCAGTTTTGATAAGTTTTGCTTTTTTTAAAGGAATTTTGTTGAGCAAAATATTTATTTTAATTTGCTTTAAAAATTTCCCGTTTTTTTCTCCAAAATCAACCCTTTTTATTTTTTTTGAAAGATTTTTTAAAAGAGCAATCCCAATAGCGCCTGATCCCGCAAAAAGGTCCAAAATCAAAAGATCTTTCTTTTTGGACGATTTAAGACTCAAAATAAAATTTTTTACCCAAAATTGAGTTTCTTCTCTTGGGATAAACGGTCTTTTTGAAAGATCAATTTTTGCTCCCAAAAAATTAACAAAGCCAATAAGATAATCAACGGGAACGCCCTTTTTTAAAAGGAGAGCATCTTTTTCAAATTCTTTTGTCTTTTTCCCTTGATATTTTTCGTTTAAAAGCCAAAGGATTTCTTGCTTCATAATTTTTTACCTTTTCCAGCAAATTTGATTTTCTTTAAGTTCAAACCTTCCTTTTAAAAACTTTTCGATAACCCAAGCATTGGTCTTGGTATGCAAAGAAATTTCTCCTACATTAAGCAGGGTCTCTTTTGTTAAAAGTGCAAGATAAGGCAATATTTGATCAGCAAGATGTTTATCTACTATTCCGCCCTTTTTAATTTCTTCAAAAAATTTCTCACCTGCTTCCTTTCCAACACTTTCCGCGCTTTTTCCAAGCTCCCCCAGGGCACTTTCTCCAAAAATTCCATTTTCAAATTCGCCGATGACAGTGATAACGCTTCCTGACGAAAGAGTTTTTAGATAATCCACCTCTATTTTAATTGGAATTTTAAGCTTTGAATAAAAAAGAGGGGTTTGACGAATTCCACTTATTTGTCTTTCAGCTACTTTTCTTTCTCTCAAATCTTCAGATGCTAAAGAAAAAACTTTAATTTTTAAAATTTTTCCTTTATCTTTGGGAAAATCGATTTTTTCAAATTTTGCAAGGTAGGGCAATGGATAAATTTCAACTTCTACTTCTCCTCCACCCTTGGGATAAAATCCTCTTTTTTTGAGGCCCAAATCTATTTTTAATACCTTTTTTTTGAAAACTTTTTCTAAAAATTTATCTAAAAATGATAAAAAAACAAAATTGAAATAATCAAAAGGTGGCGCAAAAAAAGTATCGGTAGCGCCCCCTTCAAAGATAACCCTTGTTTTATTTTTTGAAAAAAGAGCTGGTAAAAGAAGACCTTGCAAAATTAAAGTAATACTTGCAGCGCTATCTATTTTTATTTTTAAACTTTCTTTCCAAAAATCGCCAGGATAAAACTTTATTTCTTGAGAGCTAAGATAATTTCCCTCAAGTCTTCCTTGGGTGAGCTCACAAAGAGCCTCAAGGTATAAAAGATGTTGCTTTGCAAGACCAGGATTTTCTCTTTTTTGGCGAATTTTAAAAATATGGCAGGGTATTTTAAATAAAGCAGAAAGAGAGGTGGCTGTTCTTAAAATTTGTCCCCCACCCTCTCCAAAAGATCCATCAATTTCAATTATTTTTTGATTTTCCTCCGTAGCCATTTATAAATTTCTCCAAATAAGAGCACTGTGGATGATAGAACCACAATTAAAAGTATTTCCCAAAAATTTAATCTACCAAAACCAAAGACCCGCGCTAATGGCTGAAAAAACAAGGAAAGAAGAATAAAAAAGCATGAAGTGACTACTCCCCAAATAACGTATCTATTGGTAAGAAATCCTATTTTGAAAATAGATTGTCTTAAAGATCTCATATTAAAAATGTTGAAAACTTGAGTTAAAGCCATAGCTAAAAATGCAGCACTCCGTGCCCTATCAATTGGTGGATAAAAAAGGCGAAATAAGAAAAGAGTTAAGGGAGTCATGCAAAGAACCATTAGCGCCATAAATCCTAAGATTGGCAAATCTAAAAAGTTTTCATTTTTCTTTCGTGGGGGTATTTTCAAAACATGTGGGTGGTAGGGCTCAAGAGCTAAAGGAATAACCGCACATCCATCAGTAACCAAATTCAGAAAAAGAATTGCTGTTGGAAGCAAAATAAGAAGATTTTCTTGCCAAAGAAATCTTCCCAGAATTAAAGAACAAATTAAAGTCACTACTTCAGCCAAGTTGGTGGTAATTAAGAAAGCGCTCACTCTTCTTATGTTTGAAAAAACAGTTCTTCCCTCGCCAATGGCCTTAACAATTGTAGCAAAATTATCATCAAGCAAGATAAGATCGCTCGCTTCTTTAGCTACCTCGCTCCCGATTTTTCCCATGGCAATACCAATATCCGCTTTTTTTAAAGCTAAAGCATCGTTTACTCCATCCCCGGTCATCGCGACAACATAGCCCATTTTTTGGAAAATTTCCAAAATTTTAAGTTTTCCATTTGGAGAGATTCTTGCCAGAACCGGTGTTTTTGGTAAGACCTCCTCAAGTTCTTTTTCTTTAAACTTTTCAAGTTCAGTTTCAGTTAGTGCAAAACAATCCCCTTTGCTTACCAAGCCAATTTTCTTGCCCACCGCTAGAGCAGTTTCTTTGTGATCTCCAGTAGCCATAATCACTTTCACATTGGCCTCTTTCGTTTTTAAGATAGATTCTTTTACCTCAGGTCTTATTGGGTCCTCCATTCCCAGGATTCCAAGGAAGGTTAAATCATGAATTAATTCAAAGGTAATTTTTTCCACTCTATGAGAAACTGGCTTAAAAGCTACTGCCAAAACTCTTAGTCCCTCTTTTGCCCATTCCTTAGTTTTTTCTAAAAAAAGCTTCTTTTGAATAAATTTTTTTCCTTCAAAGTTAAAGGAAGAAACTTCAATAATTTTTTCTGGTGCTCCAATGACAAAAATTTCTTTTCTTTTTGGCTCCCTTTTAAATGAAACCAAAGAAGCTCGATAGCGCAATTCAGGAGAAAAGGGAATTTCATCAAGCTTTTCTATTTCTTCACTTAAAACCTCTTTTTTTACTCCACACTTTTCTGCCAAAACCACCATTGCTCCTTCAGTTGGATCACCTAAAATTTGATAATCCTCACCGATTTTGATTAATTTTGCTGAGGGGCAAATAGCGCAAATTTCAATAAATTTTTTTAAAATTGGATTTTTTTCCAGAGAGATTTTTTTGCCATCTTTTAAAAGCTCTCCCTTTGGTACCCAACCGCTTCCGGTAACTTGAATTTCGCTTTGAATATAAATTTTTTCAACATCTAAAGTATTTAGAGTCAAAGTCCCCGTTTTATCGGTTATAATTAAATTGACTATATTTAAAGTCTCAATTGCTGGTAGATTTCGAATTACCGCATTCTTTTTTGCCATCCTTCTCGCTCCAACAGCTAATGTTATGGTCAAAGCAGCTGGAAGTCCTTCAGGAACCGAAGAAGCTAAAACTGAGATAGCAAAGTAAATTGTTGATAGAAGATCTATTTTTTGTAAAAAAAATGCAACAAGAAAAGTTGAAATACTCGAAAATATCCCAAAAATTCCCATTTGTTTTACCAAAAAATCTGTTTTTTCTTTGAAGTGAGATTTTGACCTTCTTATTTCCTTTAATTTCTTGGCAATACTTCCAAGTATGGTGTTTTTTCCGGTCGCAGTGACAATTGCTTTTGCTTCTCCTGAAGTAACAAAAGTTCCAAACCGCACCATATTTGACTGGTCAAGCAAAGGAGTCTCTTGGGGGAGAGTTTTCACACCTTTTTCTTCTGGAAATGACTCACCAGTTAGAACTGATTCAAGCACCTTAAAAGTTTTTGCTTCAAAAATTCTTCCATCAGCTAAGACCATATCCCCTGCCTCAAGAAATAAAATGTCACCCGGAACAATCTCTTTATATTTAATTTTCAAAAGTCTTCCATTTCTCATTACTTTAGCATAAGGCAAAAAAATTTTTTTTAAGGCTTTAATTATTTTTTCTGCGCGATATTCTTGAAAAAAACCAAGAATTGCTGCAAAAAAAATGACTAGAAAAATTAAAACAGCATCGATAAATCTTTTAGAAAAAAGAGAGAGAAAAGCTGCAAAGAATAAAATATAAATTAGCCAACTTTTAAATTGTCTTAAAAAAAGGAAAATAGGAGAAACTGCTTTTTCTTCCTCAATTTCATTTGGTCCAAATTGCCAAAGTCTTTTTTGAGCTTCTTCTTGCGAAAGACCATTTTTGATATCTGTTTGAAGAATTTTAGCTACTGCTTCAAAATCAAGGGCATGAGGATTTAGCTCTTTCATATTTTATTTTTTACCATTTTTTTGAGAACAACCCAAATCCACCAAAAAGCGAAAATCAAAATTAATAAAATTTTATATCCAAAGAACTTCTCAACTCCAATTCCCAAAAGAGTTAAAGACAATACAATAACGCTTGCAATCAAAACACCAAGGGAAATTGAAATTAATGCCATTTTCTTTTTTATTCCAAATAAAAATGCAGCTAAACTTCCTGTCCAAGCACCAGTAAATGGCAGTGGCAGAGCAACAAAAAGACAAAGCCCAAGATTTTGCCATTTTTGATGATAAGGGGAAAATTTTTTTCTTGTTCTCTCAAAAAGCCAATCAAAAAATTGCTTTAAAATTTTAAACTTCAAGCCCAAAAAAGAGAACAATTTTTCCAAGATAAGCAAAAGAAAAAATCCAATTAAAAGATTGCCAAAAAGGGAAATTAAAAAAACGGGCAAAGCTTTAAGTTTTAAGACTGCTATTCCGTAAGGGATAGCTCCACGCACTTCGCTTATTGGCAAAATTGATAAAAGAAAAACCTGAAGATATTCCCAAATTTCTTCCATTTTTCATTCTGCTTTTTTTGGTCTTTGCATTAACTTCTCAAGTATCTCTTTTGGTGATTTTTTTTGAAAAAGAATTTGCCAAACTGCCTTAGTGATTGGCATATCAATTTTTAATTTTTTTGAAATTTGATAAATTGCCTGAATAGTTTCTACCCCTTCGACCACTCCCCTAATGACACTCCCTTTGCCCCTGGCTATTTCATTAATTGCTTCTTTTAAACTTTTCCCCTGGCCAATTTTTTCACCAAGGGTTCTATTTCTTGAAAGAGGCGAAAAAGAAGTGACAATTAAATCACCAAGGCCGGCAATTCCATAAACTGTTTTCCTTTTACCTCCAAGTTTTTTGACAAGTCTTTCCATTTCAACAAGACCTCTTACACAAATGGCTGCTTTAGTGTTATCTTTAAATCCAAGGCCATCGGCGATACCACAAGCTATAGCAATAATATTTTTGAAAGCTCCGCCAATTTCAACTCCAAGAATGTCATTTGACAAATAAACTCTAAAATTTTTGGCAAAAAAAACGTCTTGCAAAAATTGTGCTACTTTTTTATTTTTTGAAGCCACCAAGGATACCGCGGGCATTCCCAAAGCAATTTCCCTGGCAATGTTTGGTCCAGAAAGGACTCCAATTTTTGCTTTTCCAAGCTCTTCTTCTAAAATTTCACTCATTCTTTTGTGGGTCTTTTTTTCAATTCCTTTTGCCACGCTTACCAAAATTTGATCTTTTTTAATTTGATTTTTTAGTTTTTTTACTACCTTTCTAAAAAACTTCGAAGGAATCGCAACGATAATCACTTTAGCCCCTCTAGTTGCTTTTTTAATATTGTCCTCAAATTCAATTTCTTTTGGAATTTTTATTTTTGGTAAATATTTTTCATTCTCTCTTTTTTTGTCCAAAACTTTAAGGTATTTTGGAAAAGGGCCCCAAATAACAACTTTGTATCCCTTTTTTGAGAGAAGAATCCCAAGAGTTGTTCCCCAACCGCCGTCTCCCAAGATTGCAATTTTCATGATTTTTCAAAAATTTCAAAAAGAGTCAGTTCAATTGGTAATAAGGGGTTTTGTGAAAAACGCAAAATGCTTTCAAGATAAGTAAATTTTTCAATAATCTCTTTAAGCTCAGCTTCCTTAAATTCTTTGCTTTGAAGAATTATTTTCTCTTTCTCTTCATGGGTTAACTCTTTTTCATCCAAGCTTTCGGGTAAAATTTTTGCCAAAAAGATTAGATGGAGATATTCCAAAAACATTTCAAAAAACCTCACGAGATCTCCTCCCTCGCTTGCTAAATTTTCCAAAAACTCAAAGCACTTTTCTTTATCTTTTTTTGCTAAATAGGAAACAAAATTTGAAATTTTACCAAAGTCTAAAATTCCAAGAAGATTTTCAACGTCCCCTTTTTTAATCTTCCCTTCTTTATAATTTATTACTTCTTCAAAGAGACTTTCTGCATCTCTCATGGCACCGCGAGCCATTTTAGCAATTAGTTCAATGGCTTTTTCTTCGATATCTATTTTTTCTTGGAGGGCAATTCTTTTCAATTTTTCTACAATTTCTTTTAGCTTTAATGGTTTAAACTCAAATTTTTGACACCTTGAAATAATCGTGGGAAGCATTTTTTGAAACTCGGTGGTGCATAAAATAAAAATAGCATGCTTTGGAGGTTCCTCTAATATTTTCAATAGAGCATTTGAGGCTTCTTTTGTAAGTTGATGTGCCTCATCAATAATATAAACTTTATATTTTGCTTTCAGGGGCACAATCTCAATACCCTCTTTTAGAGCTCTTATCTCATCAATTCCTCTGTTTGAAGCAGCATCTATTTCAATTAAATCTATCGCCTTTCCTTGATTAATTTCAAGACAATTTTGGCATTGATTACATGGTTCAAAACCTCCATTTATTTTAGGGCTAAGGCAATTGACTGCCTTTGCTAAAAGCCTTGCCAAAGTTGTTTTTCCCGAGCCTCTTGGTCCGTAAAATAAATAGGCATGGGAAATAAGTCCCATTTTCAAGGCATTGGTTAAAGTTTTCACTATATGCTCTTGCCCAACAACCTCTTTAAATGTTTTTGGCCTATATTTTCGATATAAAGAAACCATGGATAATGATAATTAAAAATTATAAAGAAAGTATTATTTTTTTCCAGGGCTTTTAAAACATCTTTTTTTCTTTTTAAAAATTGATAAAATTACAAAAGGTAAAAGGACGACTTAAAAATGATCTCCAAAACCTCCTTAAAATTATATAACACATTAAAAAGGCAGATAGAGATTTTTAAACCAATAAAGGATAAAAAAGTGGGTCTTTATACTTGCGGAATTACTGCCTATTTTTACCCTCACATTGGCAATTTAAGAACTTATATTTTTGAAGATATTTTAAAGCGAGTTTTAAAATACAATGGCTTTAAAGTAAAGCATGTGATGAATATTACTGATGTTGGGCATTTGGTTTCCGATGAAGATATTGGCGAAGATAAAATTTTACTTGCAGCAAAACGGGAGAAAAAAAGCCCCAAAGAAGTAGCTAGGTTTTATGAGAAAGAATTTAAAAAGGATTTAAAAAGACTAAATATTTTGGAGCCAGATGTTTGGATTAGAGCCACAGAGACTATTCAAGACCAAATTAATTTTATAAAAGTTCTAGAGAAAAAAGGATTTACCTACATTACCCAAGATGGAGTTTATTTTGATACATCAAAATTGAAAAAATATGGAAGACTTTGGCCAAAAGAAATGGAAATTTTGCCAGGAGCAAGAATTGAAGTTAGCCAAGACAAAAAGAATCCAGCCGATTTTGCTTTGTGGAAATTTGCTAAAGAAAGAAAAGAGATGATTTGGGATTCTCCCTGGGGAAAGGGTTTTCCCGGATGGCACACCGAATGCGTTGTTATGGCCACAAAGGAACTTGGGATCCCCTTTGATATTCATTGTGGTGGCGTTGATCACATTTTAATTCATCATACAAACGAAATTGCTCAAGGAGAAGCAGTTTTTGGAAAAATTTTAGCAAACTTTTGGCTCCATGGAGAATTTCTTTTAGTTGAGGGGAAAAAGATGGCAAAATCTGAGGGAAATATTTTTACTCTAAATGACTTAATCCAAAAAGGCTTTCATCCACTTTCTTTTAGATATCTTTGTCTATTAACTCATTATAGAAAACCGCTCAATTTTAGCTTTGGCTCGCTCCTTGCGGCCCAAAATGCCTTAATTGAAATTTATCAAAAACTAAGCGAAATAAAAACTAAAAGAAGAGATTTTAAAAGAAAAAATTTTGAAAACTTTCGCAAACAATTTTTAGAGATTATTAACGATGATTTAAATATACCAAAAGCAATTGGATTTATCCAAAATTTGCTCAACTCAAACGCCCTGACTTCAAGTTTAAAATATCATCTTTTAATTGATTTTGACAAAGTTTTTGGGCTAAATTTTGCTAAAGTGAAAAAATTAACTCCTTTGCCAAAAATAAAAAGTCTCCTTTTAAAAAGAGAAGCTTTTAGAAATGAGAGAAAATTTAAAGAGGCCGATAAGCTTCGGGAAAAGATTTTAAAAATGGGCTACGCCATTGAGGATACAAAAACTGGCCCTCGCTTAAAACTTGTCAAAATCGAAAAATTCTTTTAATATATAAAGTTCATGGCTGAAGAAAAAATTGTTTCAAAAATTCCTCCTCAGGCTATTGAGGCTGAAAAAGCCCTTCTTGGCTGTCTTTTACTTGACGAAGAAGGAATATATAAAGTTGTTGATTATCTTTTTCCTGAAGATTTTTATCAGGAAAATCACCGCAAAATTTATGAAGCAATAATCGATCTTTTGGAGCAAAATTTAAAACACGATCTTTTAACTTTAACTGAAAGATTAAAGGAGAAGGGAGAACTTGAGAAAGTTGGGGGGGCAAGTTATCTTGCAGAGCTGGTAGAATCTGTTCCCTCCCCCGCAAATTTAATTGATTATGCAAAAATTATCAAAGCGAAAAAGAACCGGAGGGATTTAATTAAAGTAAGCAGTGAAATTATCGAAATGGCATATGATGAGACAAAAGATATTGATTTGGTGTTAGATGAAGCGGAAAGAAACATTTTTAAAATTGCCCAAGGTTCTTTAACTCAAGATTTTATTCCCATAAAAGAAGAACTTAAGGCCGCATTTGAAAGAATTGAAAAAATTCACGCTCAAAAAACATTAAGAGGAATTCCCACCGGTTTTTCTAATCTTGATCAAATTTTAGCTGGCCTTCAGCAGGGAGATTTAATTTTACTTGCTTCACGTCCAAGTCTTGGTAAAACTGCTTTAAGTCTAAATATTGCTAGGCATGTTGCAGTTAAAGAAAAGCTTCCTGTTGGTATTTTCTCTCTTGAAATGTCGCGTGAGCAGATAGTTGATAGATTAATTGCCGCTCAAGCGGGAGTATCTCTGTGGAAATTAAGAACCGGCAAGCTTTCTACTGATGAAGAATTTGGAGCCCTCCAGGAAGCCCTTGAGGTTTTATCTGAGGCGCCAATTTATATTGACGATACTCCGGGGTCCACCGTTTTGAGAATGAGGGCCATGGCAAGAAGACTTCAAGCAAAGAAAGGACTTGCTCTTCTGGTAATTGACTATTTACAACTTATTCAACCTTTAAACCCCCAAGAATCAGTTGTTCAACAAATTACTGAGATTTCTCGATCTTTAAAAGGTCTTGCTAAAGAGCTTAAAATTCCAATACTTGCTATCTCCCAACTTTCAAGAGCGGTTGAACACCGAGTAGATCAACGGCCAAGACTTTCTGATTTGAGAGAAAGTGGAAGTTTGGAGCAAGAATCTGATGTGGTGCTTTTTATTTATCGTGAAGACAAAGTTAAGCCAACTACTCCAAGGCAAAATATCGCTGATATTATTATTGCTAAACATCGAAATGGACCTGTAGGTCAGGTTGAGCTTTATTTTGATCCTGATACTGTGAGTTTTAGAGAAATTGAGAGAGGATACGAACCTCAAGAAATAGAAAGCGAAGATGTTTTATGATTCCAAAAAAGCTTAAAGAATTAATTAAATTTTTTTCAGATTTTCCTACCGTTGGTGAAAGAAGCGCCACAAAATTTGCTCTGCACCTTCTGAATCTTCCGGAAAATGTTCTTGAAGATTTTGCTCAAAAAATTTTAAATTTAAAAAAAGAGGTTAAAAGATGTAAATTTTGTTTTGCTCCGTTTTCTCCCAAAAAAGATGAAGAAATTTGTCCTATTTGCCAAGATAAAACCCGAGAAAACATTCTGTGCGTTGTTGAAAAAGAAGCCGATTTTTGGCAGATTGAAAAGACAAAAAAATATCGGGGTTTTTATTTCATTTTGGGAGGAACTTTGGAATTTTTAAAAGAAGATGCTATTGGGAAAATTCGATACGAAGAGCTTAAAAAAAGAATAAAAGAGATGTCACCAAAAGAAGTTATTTTGGCTCTGGATCCAACAAAAGAAGGGATATTTACAATGGATTTTTTAACTCACTCATTAAAACCTCTTTGCCCAAAAATTACCCGCCTTGGAAAAGGGCTTCCACTTGGTGGAGAGATTGAATATGCTGACGAGGAAACTATCGCTTCCTCCTTTGAAGCCAGAAAATAAAAAAAGGCGAGAGAACTCTCTCGCCTAGTCAGTGTCCAGCGCCTTGAATCCGTGCCCCTCTAATCATAGCAGCTTGAACGATAAAGAAGTCTGGGATATACCCTCCAAAAAGAAGCAATGCTCCCATTGCCTCAAGCTCTCTAATTTCGGGAAACTCTTTCAAGAGCTCGATAGTATCCCTGGACCACTTATGCAGATTATGCAGAATTTCTGGGGAAATGCCAGGAAAGAACTCAACAGCAATCTCTGTAAGGATACCCAATGCCTTTTCGAGAGCTTCCTGCAACAAAATGCTATCTTGAATTGCCGAGTTCTGGAGTTTTTGAAAATCATCCTCTGGAAGATGTTTTTTCCACGTTTTGACAAGATCAAGTAAAAGGGCAACTTTTGCCATACCTACAACCGCCCTCCTTACCCTCTCTTCCCTTTCATTCATCCTCTCACCTCCTTTAAAATAGTATTATAATTTCCCACTTTTGTCAAGAGAAAATAATTGTCAAGAGCAAAGGTGACAGTCACCTTAAAATGCTAAAATAGAATGTAATATTCATAATGAAATTTGGGGAAAAATTTAAATTTGGTATAATTTTGATTTTTTTTAGACCATTCTTTCATCAATTAAAAAAGGTGGCAGTTTTTGTGATTTTAATTTTTCTTCAATAAACTCCAGATAGCTGAGCCTAGCACTTTCTAAATCCATTCCTCCATATCTTAAAAATCTGTCGCGATCAACTAAAATATCCTTATATTCTTTTTGAAAATAAGCTAAATAACTACTCCATTGATAATCCTTTGGATGCTCTGCAAGTCCTGCTCGAACCGCATTAAGATCAATATAAGCGGCTAATTCCCAAAAATAAGGTTCTTTAAGAACTAAACTGCAGTAAAATCTTCCTTCAAAAAGATGTCCTGAACCACCATATCTTTTCCGAAAATATTTTGCATATTTATTATTAATTTGATGCATTATTTTTGAAATAGAAATTTCAATCGTTTCAATTTCTAAATGATAATGGTTGCTTAAAAGATTGTATGAGTATAAGTAGAAAGGGTATTTCTCTTTAGTCTCTTTTAAAATTTGAAGAAATTTTTTATAATCTCTTGGACTTCGAAAAATTCTTCTTTGGTTATTCCCTCGAGTGACTACATGATAAAGCCCTCCAGGCATTAAAATTTCTCCTCTTGGCTTCCGTGGCATAAATTTTACAAAATTATGCCATTTTTAAAAAAATATCAATTTTTTCTATAACTAGCAAGCATTTTAAAAAGCTTTAAAAAGGTGACTGTCACCTTAAATAATGTCTTCTTTTACAATTTCTCCAGGCAGGGTTGTTTTTTGGGGCCAAATTTTCCTTCCAGGATAAATTAAAGTACCAATGCCAGTTTTTACGCCTTCCCCAAGTACTGCTCCAAATTTTTTTCTTCCGGTATCAACAATTTTCCCCTTGACTTTTGATAAAACATTTTTTTCATCATGCCTCAAATTAGCAATAATTGTTCCAGCTCCCAAATTTGAATTTGGCCCAATTAGAGAATCTCCAACATAATTTAGGTGAGGTATTTTGGTACCAAAAAATATAATTGAATTTTTGATTTCAACGTGCGCTCCTACATGGCAATTATCTTGAATAATTGTTTTCCCTCGAATATAAGAATTTGGTCCAATCCTGCAATTTTTTCCGATAATTACTGGTCCTTCAATAACTACGTTTTCTAAGATAATGCTCCCTTTTTCAACAATCACTTTTCCTTTAATTTTAGCTTTTGAAGAAATTTTTCCTTGAATTTTTCTTTTAATTTTTTCCAGAAAAATTTCATTTACCGAAAGAAGATCCCAAGGATAACTCACCGGTATCCAGTTTTTTGCGAAGGCGGCAAATAAGCTTTCTTTTTGCAAAAAATTTTGCAAAAAAGAAATAATTTCATACTCCCCTCTTTCAGATTTTTCTATTTTGAAATTTAAAATTTTTTTTGGCAAAAAATAAGCACCAGTATTGACAAAATAAGAAACAATTTTTTGAGGTTTTTCAACGATTTCTTTTATTTTGCCATCCTTAATAACTAGCTGCCCAAAGTTTTCGGGATTTTTAACTTTGGCTACCAAAATTGAGGGAAACTTTTTTAAAAGATTTTTTAAATCTTCTTTTTGATAAATATCATCACCATTTAAAACTAAAAACTTCTCTTTTAAAAATGGTTTTGCTTTCAAAATAGCATCACCGGTACCAAGTTGTTTCTCTTGAAAGACATAAATTACCTTTCTGCCCAAAATTTTTTCTCCAATCTCTTTTTTAATTTTCTCCCCTCCAAATCCAATAATTAAAATTATCTCCTTAATCTCTCTTGGAAGTTCAAAAATTGTATGCTTAAGGATTGATTTATCTCCAAGTGGCAAAATTGGTTTTGGCAGTGAAAAAGTTAAGGGATGAAGCCTTGTACCAAGCCCCGCAGCTAAAATAACTACTTGCATACTTTTTCCATTTTAAGAATCTCAATTAAGGCTTTGGCTGTTTTTTCTGGGGAATGTTCAATATCTCCTTTTTTCTCTAAAAGGTCCCTCCCTATAAACCTTGGGTCGTTTTTAACTTCTTCTGGGATTTCCACCATTGCTAAAAGCTCCGGATGTTTTTTTCGAAACCTTTTTATCCTCTCCCTCGAAGGCATTTTAGTGTTATATAAAATGAAGTCAAGCGGTGTTTTAAGGTACTTTTCTACTTCGGCAACAAAATCTTTAGCAGAAAATTTATTTGTTTCTCCAAATTTTGTCATTAAATTTAAAATGTAAACAAGCTTCCCTCGCCTTTTTTGAAGAGCTTCTTTTACCCCTGAAGTTAAAAATATTTGCCCTAAGGTGGAATATAGATCTCCCGGCCCAATGACAATCAGGTCCGCCTTTTCAATTTCTGATTTTGCCTCAGGATAAATTTTTACTTTTGGTTTTAAAAATATTTTTTTTATTTTTAAATTTCCATTATGTTTTGGTTTATCAATACTTCCCTCCCCCTTTATTATTTTTCCATTTTCCAAAACCGCGCAAAGCTCACCCTTTTCTATAGTAATTGGCAAAACTTTATGTTTTACATTTAACACTTGGCTAATTATTTTTACTGCTTTTTTATAATCTTTGGTTGAAAGTTCGAGGGCAGCAATTAATAAATTTGCCAAATTGTGTCCGGCAAGGGCCCCCGCTTTAAATCTAAAATTTAATAGTTCCTTAACTGCCGGGGAGGTATTAGCTAAAGCAATGAAGGCTCTTCTAATATCACCTGGAGCTAAAATTTTATACTCTTTCCTTAATCTTCCACTTGAGCCCCCACTATCAAGCATAGCACAAATCGCAGTAATTTTTACCGGATATTTTTTAAGTCCTTCAAGAACTTTTGGCATTCCATTTCCTCCTCCAAGACAAACTATTTTTTTGCCAAAAATTTTCATTTTTTGTTTATAACAATGACAAATTCGCCCCTAGGCTTACTTTTTTCAAAAAATTCGATTGCCTTGCTTAAATTTCCCCTAAAAAAACTCTCAAATTTTTTTGTTAATTCATGGCACACAAAAATATCCCTTTCGCCCAAATAATTTTTAAGTTCATTTAAAGTTTTAATAAGCCTCCATTTTGATTCAAAAATAACTATTGGCAGATCGATTTTGCTTAATTTTTCAAAAAATTTCTTTCTTTTTCGTTTTGATGGCGGAAAACCAAAAAAAGTAAAACGAGAAACGTTAAAAGCAGAGACCGAAAGAGCGGTAGTTATTGCCGAGGCTCCTGGAATTGGAATAATTTCCAAATCTTTTATATTTTCTTTCAAAATCTTTGCAATAAGTTCATTGCCGGGGTCGGAAATTCCAGGAGTACCCGCATCAGAAACAAGGCCCAAATTTTTCCCCGATTTTAAAAGATTAATTATTTTTTGAAAAGTTTTTTGATTTGAGTGAGCATGGTAACTTATAACTGGTTTTTTTATTTGGTAGTGTGAAAGTAGTCTTTTTGTCACTCTTGTATCTTCGCAAAGCAAAATGTCAATTTCTTTTAAAGTTTTTAGTGCGCGAATACTTATATCATCCAAGTTGCCAATTGGAGTTCCAATTACAAAAAATTTTGGCATAAAATTTTTTTATTTTTTTGCCCAAAAATAAACAATCGGAGTAGCAATAAAAATTGAAGAGTAAGTTCCGATAACCACTCCAAAAACTAAAGTTAAAATGAAAGGTAAAAGGCTTTTTGGGCCAAAAAAGAGGAAAAAGAGAATTGCAAGGATAGTAGTTGAAGAAGTTCCAATAGTTCTTGGCAATATTTCTTTTAAAGAGGTATTGATTATTTCTTTTGAAATCTTGGCCACTTTCTTTAAATTTTCTCGAATTCTATCAAAAATAACAATGGTATCATTTATTGAGTAACCAATAATCGTCAAAAGGGCGACAAAAAATGGAATATCAAATTGGAAGCCAAATTTTAAAGTTAAAAAAGCAAAAAAGCCGCTTACAATAATAGCATCATGAAAAAGAGCAATTACTCCTGCACTTCCATATTTAAATCCTTGAATCTGAGGGCCAGTTTTTCTGAAGCTAAATGCCATGTAAATTAAAATTAAAATTAGGGCCAAAAAAGTTGCCAAAATTGTTTTTCTTTGAAATTCCTTTCCAATCATTGGCTCAATTTGATTAAATTCAATATTCTCTTCTTTAATTTTTCCCGCTTTCTTTAAAATTTGAATTATATTTTTGTAATTTTCCTCACCTATTTCTCTTGAGCGGATTTGAATTTGATCTTCGCCCATTTTTTGTAAAACAAATTTGCCTTTAAGCTCCTTTTCAAGCTCCTTTTTAATAAAATCAATATCAAAATTTTTGTCGTCAAATTTTGCGGTTAAATTTATTCCACCAACAAACTCAAAGCTAAAATTGTTTCTAGCTTGAAAGATAAGAAAAATTGAGGCAAAAATTAAAGCCAGAGAAATTGAAAGAAAAATTGGGAAATATTTAACAAAATCCATAAAATTTTATCTTGTCCAAATCCAACTCATCTTACTGAGTTTTGTTTCAAAAAAAAAGAGGTACAAAAACTTAGCGACTATCATCACTGAAAAAAGGTTTACAGTATTGCTTAAGCCCAAAGTGAAAGCAAATCCCTGAACAAAACCTGAAGAAATGTAAAATAAAATGATGCATATAATTAAGGTGGTCAAATTGCCATCTCTAATAGCTGGCCAAGCATTTTTAAAAGCTTTCTCTATCGCTCCCACTGAAATTCTTTTTTCTCCTTTAATTTCCTCTCTTAATCTTTCCATAACTAAAATATTTCCATCAACCGCCATGCCAAATCCCAAAATAAATCCGGCGATTCCTGAAAGGGTTAAGGTCATTTTAAGACCTTTGAAAATAGAAAGGATTAAAATTCCATAAAAGATTAAAGAAAGACAAGAAAGCAGCCCCCCAAATTTATAGAAAATTATTCCAAAAAGAAGTACTGCCAAAATTCCCAGAAATCCAGCAAACAAAGCTTTGTCTAAAGCTTCCCTGCCAAGTGTTGGTCCAATAGTTTGAACAGCAATTAATTTAACTGGAGCGGGCAGGGCTCCAGCATTTAAATTTTGAGCAAGTTTTTTTGCTTCTTCAACAGAGAAATTTCCTGAAATTACCGCTCTACCTCCTTTAATTGAACCCTTTGGTGATGGATCATCTTTTCCCACAATTGGAGCAGAAATTAATCTTTGATCAATGAAAATTGCTAAAGGCTTGTGCCAATTTTTCTCAGTAAGCTTTTCAAAAATCTTTGCCCCCTCTTTATCAAACTCAATTAGAACTTCCGGCTCATAGGTTGTTGGATTAAATTCAAGGCTCGCTCTTTTTAAATATCTTCCTGTAAGTTCTGTCGGTTTAAAAAGTGGAAGATATTGCCAAAGATCTTCGTCTTTTATTTCTGTTTTAAAGCTTTCCTCTGCCTCCTTTTTTAACCTTTCAATTTCTTCTTTTGAAAGGCTTTGCAAAAACTTTTTCTTTTCTTCTTCGCTCATTTCCTCCCGAAATTCAAGAAAAGGCGCTTCTCCAACAATTTTCATTGCCTCCTCAGGTTGAGTAGCTCCAGCAATTTCAATTCTTAATCTCTTTTCTCCCTCAACTTGAACACTTGGCTCCTTTATTCCAAAAATATTTATTCTTCTCTCAATGATTTCTCTAAGCCCTCTTAAAACCTCGCCTTGCCTTTCTTTTGGAACTTGAGAAAAATCTACTTCGTAAAGAAGACTAATTCCGCCTTTTAAATCAAGGCCAAGCTTAAATGGCTCTCCCAAAAATCCAGGTTTTTTGATATTTTGGGGCAGAAATCTTTGAGGCAAAATAAAAAATCCAAAAATCAAAATTGTCAAAAAAAATAACACTAAAAAAATTTTATTTTGAGTTTTCATAGAAAATTTTTTGCCGGGGGTGGGAATCGAACCCACACAGGGAAAGAATTTCCCCAAGGGGTTTTAAGCCCCTCGCGTCTACCTATTCCGCCACCCCGGCTTTAAGGCACGGGTGGGAATCGAACCCACGTATAAGGGTTTTGCAGACCCTCGCCTTACCACTTGGCTACCGTGCCAGATTTAAATTATATAAAATTTTTTCCTTTTGCAAAAGCAATCTCTTTTTTTACCTTCTCAAGTATCTCAAAAAGGTCGCCCTTTATTTTAAAAGCAGCTGCTTTTTTATGACCCCCTCCGCCAAATTTTTTGGCAATCTTTGAAACATCAAAGTCTCCTCTTGAGCGAAGACTTGCCTTCACTTGTCCATTCTCTCTTTGAGTTAAAAAAAGGTAAATTTCTGCTCCTTCAATTTTTGAAATAAAGTCTGGAAAAAAAGGGGGCTCATTTAAATGAGTTTCGTCATTTTTCATTTTGATTTCATCGCTTAAAATCCAAGAATAAATTAAAGAAAGATTTTTATCATACTCCATTCTTTCAAGAATTTTTCCAAGTATTTTTGCCTGAGAAAAACTGAGTCTTTCTGAAAAATAAATCATTTTTTGAAAATCAGCTCTTTTCCAAAGAGCCCTTACTACTCTAAAAGATTTTTTTGGCAAAAATGTAAAATGAACTGAATCGGAGAAAATTCCAGTTAAAAGACAAGTAGCAAGATCTTTATCAATTTTTACTTTAAGTCTTTTGAAAATTAAATATAAAATTTCGGCTACTCCAGAAGCTTCAGGATCGATAATTTTTAATTTTCCAACAGTTTTGCCCTCAAGATGATGATCTAAAGTAATTATTTGATCTTCTTTTATTTGAACCCCTGAAGGAAAGGCAATTCTTTCTTTGCTTGCATAGTCTAGGGCAAAAATTATATCAAAATCGCCACCTTTCACTTTTTTATCTTTTCTTTGAATTTCATCAAATCCTGGCAAAAACTTTAAATATTTTGGAACTTGGGGAATAAAAATAACACTTTTTTTCTTTTGATTTTTTAAAAAAAGATTTAAAGCAAGCGAGGAAGCCACTGCATCGCCATCGGGACCCCTATGAGTGACAATTAAAAATTTTCTTCCTTTCTCTACCTCTTTTTTAAAAAGCCCAATCTCTTTTTCAAATTTCATGCTTTATTTTATCAATTTTATATAAATTTTTCATTCCTTGATCAATTTCAAAAGAAATCTTTGGAACTTTTTTCATTTTGAGTTTTTTATTTAAAATTTTTTGCAAGTGATAAATATTTTTTTGAAGCTCAAAAAGGGCATTTTTTTCTTCGCTTTCTGGAAAAACAGTAATTAAAATTTTCGCTTCTGATAAATCGTTTGAAACTTTAGCTTGAGTAACTGTGACCAAGGTTTTGCCAAAATCCATTTCCTTCATCATTATTTTGCTTACTTCTTTTCTTAAAAGGCTATTTAATATTTCTTTTCGAAAACTCATTTATTTTTAAACCCATAAATTAAAAGAATATCACCTTCTTTAATTTTTCCTTTGCCTTCATATAAAATTCCAACCTCCTCTCCCGCTTTTGCTTCTTCAATATCCTTTTTATCTTTTTGTAAGTTCAAAATTTTTCCAGCACCTACCATCTCCTCCTTTCTTAAAATTTCAACCTTCCCATCTTTTTTAATTTCCCCCTCAATTATTCTTCCTCCGACAATCTGCCAATATTTTTTGCCCTTTTGACTTTTTGTTTTAAATCCAACCAAAACTTCCATTTTTCCTATTAAAACTCTTTCTTTTGGAAGTTCCTCCTTTTTCTCTTCAAGAAGTTTTTGGACTCTATCCAAAATTTCATAAATTACTTCCGCTTTATAAATTTCAATCTTTTTTTGCGAAGCCAAATTTTGAATTGCTGGTGGAACTTTGGCTCGAAAAACAAAAATTTTTGCATTTACTTCTTCTGCTAATTTTATGTCATCAAAATCTACTTCGCCAACATCACCTTTGACAATGGCAATTTTTTCTTTTCCTATCTTTTTTAAAATTTCCAAAAGGGCTTGCAAGGTTCCGGCAACATCACATTTTAAAATGATTTTCAAAACTGGAGCAGTTGCATCAACTTTTTCAAATGAAATTTCTTTCTTTGGTAAAAGGAATTCTTCTGCCTCTTTTTCATTTTTGAATTTTTTAAAAATTTCTCCCAAAACTGGAACATCTCTAATCCCAATTACTAGGGCAACTTCGCCAGCCAGGGCAACTTTTTTTGGCTTTCCTTGAAAATCCTCCAAAATTCTTACCTTCCCAAAAGTAGTTTTTGATCCAATTACGTCTCCAACTTGAAGCCTTCCACTTTCAATTATTAAACTCACAGTGACCCCTCTTTTTGGATCAACAAATCCCTCAATTGCAAAAGCCAAAAATTCTTCCCCAGCCTCCTTTTTTTCTTGCATTTCCCACAAAAGAGATATTGTTTCCAAAAGTTCCTCTATTCCCTGCCCTGTTTTTGCTGAAATCTCCTGGCACGGTACATCTCCTCCATACTCCTCAATAAAAACTTGAGCTTCCTGAAGCTCTTTTTTCACTTTAAACAAATTTGCATTTGGTTTATCAACTTTATTTATTGCCACAACAAATGGAAGCTTTTCTTTCTTTAAAATTTGAATCGCTTCTTTTGTTTGTGGCATTACTCCTTCATCTGCAGCCACTACCAAAATTGCCAAATCTGCCACTTTTGCTCCTCTTTCTCTCATTTGCGAGAAAGCTTCATGCCCTGGAGTATCAATAAAGGTCATCTTTTGACCCTTAAAATCGACTTCATAGGCTCCGATATGCTGAGTAATTCCACCGGCTTCTTTTTTTGTTAAAGTAAAATCTTTCCTTATTGCCTCAAGTAATGAGGTTTTACCATGGTCGATATGGCCCAAAACGACAACTACGGGTATTTTTTTCATAAATCATTTTTCAAAAATTGCCTTCTCTATTGCTTCTTTTTCTTCCTCAGTTAAAGTAAAACTTGATCTTCCTTCCTTTATTGGCTTAGCATAAATTCGTGTTCCTTCTTTAGCATGATATGAAGTAACCACCACACCATTGTTTTTTTGATCCAAAAGGGCAATTGAAAAACTTTGATTTCCTCCCATGTCTGAGAAGGGATTGAATCTTACCATCCCTATTTTTTGAATTGAGCGCAAAGATATAAGCTCTAAATTTTTTATTGACTCTTTTATCTTTTCAATTTCTTTTTCATCTATTTTTTGTTTTTTTAAAATTTCAAAAATTACTCCTTCCAAGTCTTGAGCTTTTTTTCCCGAAAAAAGAACCTTTTGTCGCTGGTTCATTTTTTGAAAAAAGATGCTCAAAATTAAATTCCACAAAAAAAGGAGCCCAAGGACTCCAAAAATTATTATTTCAAAATCAAAATTTGCCATAGCTTTTAAAACTTAAATTTTACCTTACTTTTCTTTATTTTTCAAGAAATTTTCCCTTGCTAAATTATTGTTTTTGTTCTAAAATATTTTTGTCAAAAAAGGCCCTATCGTCTAGAGGACAAGGACGCCAGCTTCTCAAGCTGGAAACTCGGGTTCAAATCCCGATAGGGCCAAATTCAAAGTGCAAAATTCAAAATTCAAATCTCAAAATGAGATTTTAAAATGCAAAATTAGTAATTCTTTCCAGATAAAAATTTTTGAATTTTGGATGAATCATTTTACATTTTGAATTTTGCATTAAACATTTTACATTTTGAATTTTGCATTTTGAATTTTTACTTGGAGGGGTGCCTGAGTGGTTAAAAGGAACCGCCTCGAAAGCGGTTGCCACATTTTCGTGGCTCGTGGGTTCAAATCCCACCCCCTCCGCTGTCGCCTCACGCCTTTGGCGTTCGGCTCCCAATAGGGAGAAATATCTCCCCTCTTGCGCTCACTCAAAAAATAAATTTTTTTCGTTCGCTGTTACCCCTCTTAGAGGAAGACAACTTCGCTGTATTTCTTTCCTAGAGGTAAAATCTTAATCTTTCTTTTCACCGGTCTGACCGGTGTTGAGCTTTTTAAAAAAAGAAAAAGGGCCCCCAAAAGAGGGCCCACCCGTGCCCTGGCCAAAAAACCTCCTTAGGGCTTTAGCGGAGAAAAATTTTACAATCCAAAGTACATGGGCTTACGTTTGAACGCAGGGGAAGCGATTTCTAACTTTCCATTTTCGTCTTCTCTGATGATCCTCCAACCCTCGGTGGTAAGAACGCCAATTCCGAATTCATCCCGATATAAGTAAAGTACTATTGCTGCCTCTTTCCAGCTACTTTTTGCTAAAAGCCCGAAAAGTCCTATAGCCTTATTTCCGGGATAGACCTGGGAGAGGAATGGTTGCACAAAGTTGAGCATTGCTAAACAATCATTGGGCGTTGGAAGAATTCGTGGGTTGGTACTACAAACTCCGCCTGAGAAAATTTCGTTGAGTTTTGTTTGGAACTGGGCCCACTCAATTTTTGGCCCCGTTGGTGGGGGAATTTGAGAAAGATCTATGGAAGGACACTCTTGGCTCATCCCTATTCCGAGAGCCAATAGTAGAAGGGCTACAACACCCAAACTTTTCATTATCCACCTCCTTCTGAGGTCCAATTGTGAAAGAACCTCAGATTAATATTTTAAGAGAAAATAAACGAAATGTCAAGTTAAAATAACGGAGGTCAAAAACATTCTATGTATATAGTTTTTTCATTTTATCTTGCCACGCTTTCCATCTTTGAGTCTCAATGGGTATTTCGGTTACCTTTTTATTCTTTGTCTCACGAAATTCATTTAACAACTTTTCAAGGTCTTTTTTGATTTCTTCCCTCTCTTTTAAAGTTAGAGGTTTTCCTTCCTGATATTTTTTTCTGAGAGAGGATAAAATTTTAAATTTAAATTTCTGATTAAGTTCAAAAATATTTGTCTCAATGATATTTGTTTTTAAAAAGTTAATTTGAATCATCAAGATTCGATAAGCCTGCAGTGCATTTTTTACATTGCCAAATTTCTCAAACATTATTAAATCATATTCGGGTTCATGACAAAATTGTGGATAGCAAAACGACATTAACCCTTTATAATCAAATTTTTGATCTAAATAAATAGGATTTGCCATTTCCCGAAAAAATTCAAAAGAGATACTCGGAAAAGACTGGGAAAGAAAAGATTGAAGACGGTAAAGCGAAATATCAATTACCGCTTTTATTTCAGTATCTCGATAGGAATAATGGACCCAATCCCAATGATTTTTAGCTGAAAAAATACCTCGAATGTCCCAATCTGATTTTTCGCTTGCCCAACCATAACTTCTACTACCAGTTAAAGAAAGGCATACAACTTTTCCATCAGAAGGTAATTTGGACTCAATAATCGAAAGAATTCTCTCTATCTGTTTGGGAGTAAGTTGATTTCTCATAGGAATTTATAAATAAATTTTTTCTAACTCTTTTTTCCATTTCGCCCACTTTTCCTGATCAAAGGTTATTTTTTTAAATTCTCGTTTCGAAATCAGTTTTTGAAATTCTTGAATGAGTTTTTTTAAATCTGTTTTTATTTGTTCTTTATATTTTAAATCCGATTTCCTTTTGCCAGATAGATAATCTTTCTTCAATATAGAAATCGTTTTAAAATGATAATTTTTATTCAGTTTAAAAATATTTAATTCAATCTTTCCAGTCCTTAAATAATGAATTTGCATCATAAGATACCAGTAACAACGAAGGAGTAACTCTGGATAAAAGATATAAAGGAATCTTTTAATTATATCTTTTAGATCCTCGGTTGCTACCACAGGCGCAAGTAGAGAAAGTAAGATTTGGTAGTTAAATTTTTTATCCAAATAAAAAGGTTTGGCGAAATATGTCGAACAATCAAGTGACCGGCGAAAGGGCAATTCTTTCAAAAAATATTCAAACTCCGATAAATAGATTTCAAATTCATTATTTTTAAAATAAATGCGGTGCCAAAAATTCTTCGCTCTAAAGATTCCATAAATTTGATAAGGAGTTCTTTTGTCTCCCCAGCCAAAAATCCTTGGTCCACTTAAACTTAAACAGAGAATTTTGCTTTTTGGAGGAAGTCTAGTTCTAATAAGATTAAGAATTTTTCTTACTTGCTGAGGCGTAAGCTTGTTCTTCATGAGCTTTATTTAATTTCTTAGAGATACCTTGCCAATAAATTATTCTTGGTTTCTCAAAATATGGAAAGGTATGAGTTACTCCTAAAAAATATGGAGTTTCTACTTCAACCACTCCATGGTAGCTATTCCAAATCATTGGGCCAGCTAAAAGTTGATACATTTCCTTTGCTAGCTTTTCATTCCTTTCTTTCATAATTTTAAACCAAATTTCGCCAATTTTCTTTGTTTCTTTGCATGTAGGAGAGCAAGAAAGATGACTTGTTATTCTTACTCCAAAATATCTTAGCATTTGATTGGCTTCTGGATACCCTTTTACTTTTCCTTCCAAATTTACCCAAATTGGATCATAATTTTTTGGAAAATTTTCAATGAAATATTTAATGCAACATTCAGGATAACCAAGCATTTTACCAATAGTAAAATGATCACCTTTCTCATCCGCTTTTTTAAAAATTTGGGCATCTCTATAAGTTTTTGTCAAAACTCCATACCAGAAAAATGGTTCACCTGGTTTAACTGGATGATGATAATGGGCAAACCCTTGATAATACCCACTTTTTCTTAAGGGAGTAAAAATTAGACCATCTTTATTAAATCTTTCAAGCTCTCTGTCTAAGTTTTGATGATCAACATGCCAAGTACCCGCTTGTCGAATACCTCTTTTTAAAGTTTCATATTCTGCGAAATGATAAAGCATTGACATTTGACTAAGCTTTGGAAGCCAATTTTCCTGCCCTTGAAATGGCATTATTCGGACAAAATCCTGAAGTTTAAAATTTATTTTATCATTGTTGATATTCATGATAATTACGATGAATCACCATGGTTGCTCCAATCTCCATGTGGAACATCTCCATGAGCATCACTATGTGCGTCAGCATGATCTCCATGGCGTGAATAGTCACCATGTCCATTTTGATGTAACTCTTGAGGAAGATTTGAGTCACAATGATCCAAGTGTTTCAATTGCGAGGTCGCCTCTTTTTTTGCTTCTAATGTTTTTGAAAAAGGGTATTCAACAA
>Ga0272449_1000440_pt1 | contig 49690 bp, 48 predicted proteins | sample YNPCB0241_FD_198679 | JGI IMG/M metagenome (GOLD analysis project Ga0272449, IMG submission 198679) | Hot spring sediment microbial communities from Yellowstone National Park, WY, United States - YNP-CB-024-1 | ecosystem: Environmental > Aquatic > Thermal springs > Hot (42-90C) > Sediment...
TGGTGGGATGCTTATGAGCGGAAAAAAAATAGCAGAAATTATTGAAAAGGATTTAAGAGGGTAAAAACTTTTGAAGATTTTCTTTTAATACTTTAGCAATTTTTAGATTAAAACCCGGAAGATTTGAGAGTTTTTCTAAGGGGGCATTCAAAATTTCTTCTAAATCTTTAAAATTTTCTAACAATATTTCTTTTCTTTTGGGACCAATTCCTTTTATTCTATCTAAAATACTTGTTAAGGTTTCTTTTTCTTTTATTTTTTCTGCAAAGGTTTTAGCAAATCTATGGGCTTCACTCATAACCCTTCCAATAAAATGATATACTTCTTTATATTTTGGTAAAAAGAGGGGGTTTTTTCTCCCGGGAATATAAAGTTTTTCAGGTTGTCTTTTTTCATTTTTTGCTATAGCTCTAAACTCAACTTCTTTTACTTCAAGGTCTTCCCCAGCTCTCAAAGCTGTTTCTAAATGCCCTTTTCCACCATCTATTAAAATAAGATCAGGTAAATTGTTTTCCTCTAAACCACGCTTTAATCTTCTATAAACTACTTCATATAACATAGCATAATCGTCTTTTCCTTCTCCCTTTATATGATAGTGTCTGTAGCGAGATTTTTCAGGCTCTCCTTCAAAAAAGCAAACTAATGCTCCAACCCTTGCAGTTCCATAGAATTGAGAAAGATCTATGGCTTCAATCCATCTTGGTTCACGAGAAAGCCTTAAAACCTCAACCAACTCCTCTGAAAGCCCAGCATACCATGGTTTTTCTCTCCTTTTTTCTGAAAGGATAAAATTCTCCAAATTTTTTAAGGCTAAGTCTCTTAAAATTTTTATCTTTTCATCTTGAAAACTTTCTAAGATTTTTATTTCCTTCCCAGAAAGTTCACTTAAAATACTTTCTAATTCTTCTTTTTCTTCAGGTTTTTCAGGTAAGAATATTTTTTCTGGAATTATTTTTCCTTCCATATAAAATTGTAAAATCACTTCCTTTAAAGCTGGCTTTTCTCCTAAAGGATTTTTGATTTGAAAAGTCTGAAATCCATAAAGATATCCATATCTTACAAAAAGAACGATAAAATATTCATTGGAATTTTCTTTTTTATATTCCCAAAGATCTAAATCTAAGGGTGTATCAAGCACTACAGCTTGAGTTTCAAGCACCTTTTTTAAATCTTCAATTCTATCTCTTAAGAAGGCAGCTCTTTCAAATTCTAAATTTTCAGCAAGACGATGCATTTCCTCTTCAAGTTTTTTTATAAGTTCTTTTCCCTTTCCTTGAAAGAATTCTATTGCTCCATCTACCATTTTTTTATATTCTTCCTCTGGTATGGGATTAACACAAGGAGCAAGGCATTTTTTGATTTGATAATAAATACAAGGGGTCTTTCTTCTTTTCATTTCAGCAAGACTACATTTTCTTAAGGGAAAGGTTTTAGAAAGGAGCTTTAAGATTTCTCTCAATCCTCTTGCTGAAGTAAAGGGACCAAAATAAAGCGCCTGATCTCCCTTTTTTCTTTTTCTTACAATTTGTAAACTTGGATATTTTTCTTTAATAGGGATTCTTAAAAGGGGGTAATTTTTGTCATCCTTTAGAAGAACATTATATTTGGGACGATATTTTTTAATAAGATTTGCCTCTAAAAGAAGAGCTGCTTTTTCTGTGTCAGTGAGAAAGTATTCAACACTTTCTGTATTTCTAAGAAGGTGCTCTAATTTGGGAGACAGATAAGGTTCTTTTACATAGGCAGAAAGGCGAGCTCTTAAATCCTTAGCTTTACCTACATAAAGAACTTCGCCTCTTTTTGATTTAAAAAGATAAACCCCTGGTGCTTGGGGAATTTCTTTTAAGTTTAGATTAAGCACTTAAAGCTCAACACCCTCCTCCACATATTTAGCAACTAAATCCCCTACTTCACTGGTTGTATATCCCATTTTTCCTGCAGAAAGACTTTTGAGATGATCTCTACAAACCTTTATTACAGCTTTTTCTATAGCAGTAGCTGAACTTTCTTCCCCAAGCCACTCAAGCATCATCATTCCAGCACAGATTGCAGCCAAAGGATTAATAACATTTTTCCCAGTATATTTAGGTGCCGAACCCCCGATAGGCTCAAACATAGAAACTCCATTAGGATTTATATTTCCACCTGCAGCAATTCCCATCCCTCCCTGAATTATAGCTCCAAGATCTGTAATAATGTCTCCAAACATATTATCAGTAACTATTACATCAAACCACTCAGGATTCTTTATAAACCACATACATACTGCATCAACATGGGCATAATCTTTTTCTATATCAGGATATTCCCTCCCTACCTCTTCAAATACTCTATACCAAAGATCCCAGGCATAAGTTAAAACATTAGTTTTCCCAACTAAGGTTACTTTTTTCTTCTTATTTCTTTTTCTGCAATATTCAAAGGCAAATCTTATACATCTTTCAACCCCATAACGAGTATTGATAGATTCTTGAATAGCCACTTCATAGGGAGTTCCTTTTCTTAAAAAACCACCTCCTCCTGCATAAAGACCTTCAGTATTTTCTCTTACCACTACAAAATCTATATCTTCAGGACCTTTATCTTTTATGGGTGTCCAAACTCCAGGATAAAGTTTTACAGGTCTTAAGTTTATATATTGATCAAGTTCAAAACGAATTCTTAAAAGTATTTCCTTTTCTAAAATTCCTGGTTTAACTTGAGGATGTCCAATTGCTCCAAGATAAATAGCATCGTGTTTTTTTAATTCTTCAATTCCACCTTCTGGAATTGTTTCTCCTGTTCTTAAATATCTTTCTCCTCCCCAGTCAAAAAAGGTAAAATTAAATTTTATATTAAATTTTTTACTAACTACATCTAAAACCTTTACCCCTTCTCTTATTACTTCAGGCCCTGTTCCATCTCCAGGAATAACCGCAATTTTGTAAGCTTTTTCCTCCATCTATAACCCCTCCCTTTTATACTTTTTTAAAATTTTTGATTTATTCTAATATAAACCAATCTTTTACTTTACCAAGCCCACGAACCGCATTACCAATATAAATTTTTGAAAAACCTTTTAAATCTTTAAGAAAAATTTCTTGCTCTAAAGCTATTTTCTTTCTTACTAAAAACTTTCTCAATACTCCATCAAGAATTTTAAGTTTTAATGGTGGGGTGTAAAGTTTATTTTCATTTTTTGCAAAAAATGTAGATATAGACCCTTCAAGAATTCTTCCTTTTTCATCATAAAAAACTACTTCATCAAATCCTAATTCTTTTGCTTTTTTAAGAGCTCGGTCAAAATTTGACCTTACAGTAGTTTTATGGTAAAAAAGGTCTCCTAAATCAAAATCGCGTTTCATAAAAATTATTTTTAAATCTTTATTCCAGCCTTCATAAGGAAAAAAAGAAAGTTCTATTTTTCCTTCAGGATAAAGAAGAAATTTTACCTTGTATTTTCCTTGGTCTGGGGTTCTTTCACTAATAAACTGCTTAAAGGTAGAGAAGGTTTGTAAAACTTTAGGTATTTTAAACTTAAAGTATTTAGCAGAAAGAATTAACCTTTGATAATGAAGTTTTAGAAGGGGATTAATTTTTTTAAGATCAAACCAAAAGGTTTCTATTAATTGAAAATAAGGTAAAGGATTTAAGAAAAATTTAGCTTTAAGTAAACATTCTTCATATTCTTCTTCAGATTTGCTATCCCAAACAACACCGCTTCCGATCCCAGCTTCTCCATAGTAAGAATTTTGATTTTGTTTAAAAAATAGTAAAGTCCTTATAGCAACATTAAAAAGAAAATTTCCTTTGGGGTTTATGTAACCTATTGCCCCTGTATAAACACCTCGAGGTTCTTTTTCAAGTTCGGCTATAATTTCCATTGCTCTTATTTTAGGTGCTCCAGTAACTGAGCCACAGGGGAAAAGTGCTTTCAGGATTTCTAACAAATCCTCTTTAATTAACCTTCCTTTTATAGTAGATATCATTTGATGAAGAGTAGGATAGGTCTCGATTTTAAAAAGATCCTTAACCCAAACCTCCCCCGGAAAACAAATTCTACCTAAGTCATTTCTCAGTAAATCTACTATCATTACGTTTTCTGCTCGATTTTTTTCATCAAGAAAAAACTCTCTTTTTATTTTCTGGTCTTCACTAAATGAACTCCCCCTTTTTATTGTCCCTTTCATTGGTGAACTTAATAAAAAAAAGCCTTCTTTTTTAAGAAAAAGTTCCGGAGATAAAGAAGTTATTAAAAAGTTGTCTCCTTCTATATAACAACCGTATTTACAACGTTGAGAAAAAAGAAGAAAGTAAAATAAATCTAAAGGATGACCTTTAAAAATAAATTTAAGTTTAATAGTGTAATTAATTTGATAAACATCCCCTGAAGCAATATATTCTTTTATCTTTGTAAGATCTTCCAAATAAATATCTTTAGAAATATTTAAAGTAATTCCATCTACATCAAATTTATCTTTTTTTAACTCTAAAGGATTAAGAAAAAGGGAGGTAGGATTAGAATAAATAGCAAACCAAGCAAGCGGAAGGTCAGATTTTCTTAAAAGCTTTTTCAACCTATTTTCTAATAAATAACCCAGTTCAAAAGTTAAAAATCCACATGCATAAAAGCCCCTTTTTATAAAATTTTGTAATTTATCAAAAAAGGAAGTTAACTGAGAAGGGGTCTCTAATTTTAAAACTTCTAACGGATTTTCAAAAACTAAGAGCTTATATGGAAAAGCTTTTGCATTTGCCCAGATAAATTTCATTACTAAAAGTTTATAACATAATATAATCTATTCTTAATTTTTACCAAGTAAATAAAATTTGCTCTTGATATACTTTCAGATTGAGATATGATTTGAACCAAAGTTAAAATATACTAAAAAACACGGGGAAGAAAGATGGAAGGACTAATTAAATCTAAAACTTCCCGAAAAAAAATTATTACTAAAAAAGTTCCAAGATGTCTTGGACCTATATCTAATTTAGAAGAACAGGTATCACCCGATTGGTGGCGACGTATCTTTAATTCCCTTTATTTAAAAACTGATGCAGATGTTATTGATGATAAACAAATTACAAAAAATGAAGTAGATCTATTTTTAGAAATTTTAAAGCCCTCCCCAGAGAATAAAATTCTTGATCTATGTTGCGGACAAGGGAGGCATTCTCTGGAATTGGCAAGAAGGGGTTTTTATAATGTTGAAGGTTTAGATAGATCTCATTATCTTATACAAAAAGCAAAAATGCAAGCCAAAAAAGAAGGCTTAAATGTTAAATTCAGAGAAGGTGATGCAAGAAAACTTCCTTATCCACCTGATACCTTTGATATAGTAATGATATTGGGAAATAGCTTTGGTTATTTTAGCACAGTACAAGAAGACTTAAGGGTTTTAAGAGAGGCTTTCAGAGTTCTCAAACCTTGGGGTAAAATACTTATAGATGTTGCAGATGGGGAATACCTTCGCAATAATTTTCAACCAAGAAGCTGGGAATGGATAGACAAAAAGTATTTTGTATGTAGAGAACGCACCCTTTCTGTAGACAAACAATCTTTAATCTCACGAGAAATAGTCACTCATGTAGAAAAAGGAGTTATAGCTGATCAATTTTATGCTGAGAGACTTTATACTAAGGAAAGTCTTTTCCAACTTTTACAAAAAGCTGGATTTAGTGATATAACTTTTCATGGTGAAATTTTAACAGATTCTCAGCGGAATCAGGATCTGGGCATGATGGAGAGAAGAATAATTGTAACTGCACTTGCAAAAAAAGAGTGGACCCTGGTTAAAAAGAAAAAAAAGGAAGTAATAAGAAATGTGGTTGTGCTTTTAGGCGATCCTAAAAAACCAGATCCATTGAAACCTTTCTGTGTTTTTGATGAGGATGACTTTTATACAATTGATCAGCTAAAAAGTGCATTAAGAGAACTTAAAGGATATAATTTTATATACCTTGATAATCATGATACTTTTATTCAAGATTTAATAAAACTAAAGCCAAAAATAGATTTCGTTTTTAATTTATGTGATGAAGGCTACAGTAATGATCCCAAAAAGGAACTTCATATACCAGCTTTATTAGAAATACTTGGTATTCCCTATACAGGTTCAGGACCACAGTGCCTTGCCTTTTGCTATGATAAATCCCTTATTCGAGGAATTGCAAATGAAATGGAAATTCCTGTGCCTTCTGCCTTCCTTATCAAACCAGAAGATACAGTTTTTGAAGTCCCGGTTATTTTTCCTGTCATTGTAAAACCTAATTTTGGAGATTCAAGCTTTGGAATAACACAAAAAAGTGTAGTAAATAATAACGAAGAGCTCATTAATGCAATTTCAGAAATTAGAGAAAAATTTGGTTATAATGAGCCAATTTTGGTTGAAGAATTCTTACCAGGCAGTGATTTAAGTGTGGGAATAATAGGAAATCCTCCAGAAGATTATATGGTCTTACCAATCATTGAAGAAGACTATTCCTCTCTCCCTTCAGAACTCCCAAGAATATGCGGTTACGAAGCAAAATGGCTTCCCGATTCTCCTTATTGGAATATTAAATCTATACCTGCTAATCTCCCAGAGAAAACCGAAAGAATCATTATAAGTTGCTGTTTAAAACTATTTGAAAGGTTGGGAATAAGAGATTATTGCAGATTTGATTGGAGGCTTGATGCAGAAGGAAATCCTAAACTTCTTGAAGTAAATCCAAATCCTGGATGGTGTTGGGATGGACATCTGGCAAAAATGGCTAAAATAGCTGGTATTTCCTATATTGAAATGTTAAAAGCTATTTTAGAAGCAACTGAACGAAGATTAGGAATTGCTAAAGGACTATATCATTCAAAATCATATTTCTTAAAATAAGAAAAAATTAGACAGATTATAAGTAAAAGAAAAGAAATCAAAAGAAAAGAGGAAGTATTGAAGAAATTTTTAAAAGTTCCAAAAATAGGTAAATAAGGAACGATTATATAAATACCTGCTATAATAAATTCTAAAAGCGAAAAGTTTCTTAAAAAATCAGCTAATCTTATTCTAAAACTCCACTTTTTGATAAGATCTTCTTTTAAAGTTTTTAGAGTTTCTGCTTTTTCTTTACAAGAATTTATTTCAGAAATTAAGAATGATAAAACATCTGAAGGGTCCTTTCTTTTTAATTTTACTTCAATTTTTTGCACAAGATCTGAGAAGATTTTTAATTCCTTCCCAAAATTTACGTCTTCATACTTATAAGGATATTTCCTCCAAAAGGAACTAAGATTTTTATGATCACTTTTAATTTTTTCAAAATCTTCTCTAAGATTTTTAATAATTCTGTAAATGTAGCCTTGGAATTCAAGATCTATTTCTAATGCCTTTGAATAACCACTTTCAATTAATCCTAATCCTCCTTTATGAATATTTTCTCTTATCTGAGATAATCTTTCTTCATATTCTTTTTTCTCAGAATCAGATAAAAAAATTTTTATTTTGTGATAGCGATCTTCTGTTTCTTTAAGTCTTTGAGAGGCTTGCTCCCTTTTTTCTGCAATTTTTTCATATAAAAATTCTTCTAATTCCCTTTGATCTTTTATAAAGAGAGGCTCTAAATAACTCCAATATAAAAGATAAGGATGATTAAAATAAACAAGGATTTCTGAAAGAGAAGAACCTTTTACATATTTTGCCAAGTTAAAATAATATAAAGCAGGCAAACAAGTAAAATCTTCTTCTAAAGCGGACTTATAAAATTCATCTGCTATAAAGCTTTCACCCATATATTCATGGAAATAACCCCTTAAAAAAAGTAGGTAACTTTTTAAAAAAGGTGTTTTTACTTGGAAAAGAGCCTTTTCTATATAATAGAGGGCACTTTTTAGATCTTTATTTATAATATTTATTAAAGAAAGCCCTATACTTGCTCTAAAATCATCTTCTATCTCAGAAAACTCTCTTTTTGCACTCTCAAAATTCTTTTTTATTAGATATTCCAATCCTAAACCGAGATTTCCTCCTCTAATAGGTGTTTCTATATCAAGTTTTAGATGACCCCAGGTTTCTATAGTATCGTATCTATAAAATACTACTTTTAAAAATTCAGGTAATAAATAAAAGTTTCTTATATAAAAATATTTAAGTTCATTAAAATCTAATTTTCCTTCATATATTCCCTCCCAAAGAATTTGAGAAATCTCTCTAAAATGAAGGTTTAAGGAGGACAAAAAGGTATTTCTTGGTTCTGAATCTAACAATGATGGGCAATTTAAAGAATCATGCCAAAAGGTTTTGCAAAAAAAACACGGTCCTTTGCTTCCATACCAAAAAATATCTTTATAAAAAAGTTCAATTTTTGGGTCAACTGTAGAAGGTAAAATGAGTTCCCATAAGTTCTTCCAAGAATCTATTTTATAAAAGATATTACTATGCTTTAAAAAGGAATTTATTCCTTCTTTGATAGATGGGTCTTCCAAATAAATTTTCCCGGCTCTAAGAATTGTATCAGAGATCTTTTCTGTCTGAGATTTAGTTAACAGGAAAGAAAAAGGAATTGGTGCTGATTTTAAAAGAAGAGAAAATTCGGTTTTAAATTTTTCTAAAATCTTATCTAAATAAAGAATATCTTCAGGATTTAACTTATAAATATTTTTATCAACCACCGCTAACCTTCTTGATAATAAATCTTTTAAAAATGTTTCTGCAGAAAAAGCCTGAGCTTGAAAAAGAAAATCCATTAGTTTTTGATGTTTTATTATTTTAAGATAATACATTTCGAATTTTTAAAGTTCTAAAAATCAATAAAAAAAGAGCTAAAGTAATGGCTATATCTGCTACATTGAAAACAGGCCAATGCAGATTTTTAATATGAAGATCTATAAAATCAAATACCTTTCCAAAAAAGATTCTATCTATCAAATTACCCATTCCACCCCCAAGTAACATTCCAAGTGATATCAAAGAGATTTTGTCTTCTTTATTTTGAAAATAAATCTTTTTTGCCCAAACATAGATAATTAGTAAAACAACTAAGGTTACCAAAATTAAAAGGATATTGCTAAAAATTCCAGTTTTAGAAAATAATCCAAAGGCTATTCCTTTATTCCACACTTTAACTATATTTAAAATCGGAAAAATTTCTATTTTTTCAAATTGAGCCTTAAAAATTAAATATTTACTGATTCTATCTAAAATAAAAACCAAACTTGCACTTAACCAAAATAGTCGCATATCTATTGTTTATTTAAAGATTTTATTACCCCATAACAGCGATTGCAAAGATCAGGAATTTCAAGTTTACCTACCTCTGGTTTTCTTTGCCAGCATCTTTCACATTTTTTATTTTCTGTAGGCTTTATTTTTATAACTAAATTATTAATTTCTTCTGATTGATAAACCACTTCTGATTCATTACTCTTTTCAATTTTTTCAGTTAATTCAAATTTAGACACCATAAGAAAATATTCCCAGAAAGAGGAATTTTCTAAGTATGGTTTTAGCTCTTCTCCAGCTTTTACAAATACTTCTGCAGAAAGAAAGGTATCTATAATCTTATAATCTTTTCTTGCTCTTTCTAAAGCCTTTAAAATTTCTTCTCTTAATTTTAAGTATTTTTCCCATTTTTTGATATCACTTTCTGAAAGTTCAAAAGTATAGGAAGGAAAGTCTGTTAAAAATACGGATATTTCTTCAGCTTTATAAGGTAAATTTTGCCATATCTCTTCGGCAGTAAAAGAAAGAATAGGTGCCATCAATTTTACTAAACTATCAAGGGCATAATAAAATACTGTTTGAGTTGCTCTTCTTTTAAAGCTATCAGGGAGTTCACAATAAAGATAATCTCTGTTAATATCTATAATTAAAGAAGAAAGCTCTACTACACAAAATCTGTGAAGTTCATGATATACAATATGAAAATCAAATTTTTCATAAGCCTTTCTAACTTTTTCAATTAGTTTGCTAAGTCTATAAAGAATATATTTTTCAAATTCTGAAAGTTTTTCAAAGGGAATTAGGTCTTTTTTGGGATCAAAATCGTATAAATTCCCTATAAGAAATCTACAGGTATTTCTTATTTTTCTGTAAGATTCAACCAAACGATCTAAAATTTCTTTAGAAATTTTAATATCGTCCCTATAATCTTCAGCAGAAACCCAGAGCCTTATAATTTCTGCTCCATATTGTTTAATTAAATCTTGCGGATGAATAACATTCCCAAGGCTTTTTGACATCTTTCTTCCTTGTCCATCAACTACAAAACCATGAGTTAATATAGTTTTATAAGGAGGGACTTCTCTTGTTCCTATAGAGCATAAAAGAGCGCTATGAAACCAACCTCTGTGTTGGTCAGACCCTTCTAAATATAAATCAGCAGGAAAAGAAAGTTCTTCATTCTTTTCAAGAACCCCTGCAAAAGAAACTCCCGAATCAAACCAAACATCAAGAATATCTTTTTCTTTTTCAAATTCTTTATTTCCGCAATTGGGACAAGTTGTATCTTCTGGCAATAGTTCCTTAGGAGATTTTATAAACCAAGAATCACACCCTTCTTTTTCAAATAAAGAAATAACTTTTTCATAATACTTAAAATCTTTTAAAACTTCTTTACAGTTTTTACATTTAAAAACTGTTATAGGAACTCCCCATACCCTTTGGCGAGAAATACACCAGTCTGGTCTTTTTTCAAGCATAGAATAAAGACGGTTTCTTCCCCAGGAAGGAATAAAATTTACCTTTTCAAGACTTTTTAAGGCCTTTTCTCTTAATCCCTTAGCTGACATGGAAATAAACCATTGGTCTTCAGCTCTAAAAATAATAGGTTTCTTACATCTCCAACAATGGGGATAACTATGCTCAACTATGGTATGATGTAAAAGATTACCCTTTTCTTTAAGAACCGATAGAATAACTTCATTAGCTTTATAGATATTCATTCCTCCAATTAAAGGAATATGAGGATAAAATTTTCCTTCCTCATCTACAGGAACATAAACCTCAAGATTATATTTCAAACCTATTTGATAATCCTCTTCTCCATGTCCTGGTGCTATATGAACAATACCTGTTCCTGTCTCTAAGGTTACAAAGTCTGCTAAAATAATTAAACTTTCTTTTTCATAAAAGGGATGAAAAGCTTTTTTACCTTCAAGTTTTTTAGGATCAATTTTAGCAATTATTTTAGGAAGCTCTTTATCTAATTCAGCACACAAAGATGAAACCCTTCCTTCAGCAACAATATAAAATTCTTCATCCCATTCAATAATAAGATAGTCAAATTCTGGATTAAATGCTAAAGCAAGATTAGCAGGCAGTGTCCAAGGGGTTGTTGTCCAAATAAGAATAGAGATGGGTTTTGAAATTTTTATACTGAGATCTTTTTCTAAAAATTCTTTTGTCTCCTTAGTTAAAGGAAATTTAACATAAATGGAAGGGGATTTATGAGGTTCATATTCAACTTCTGCCTCTGCAAGGGCAGTAACACAATTAGGGCACCAAAAAACAGGTTTTTTTCTCTGATAAACTTGTTCACTTTCCAAAAATCTTAAAAATTCCCTTGCAATTGTAGCTTCATATTTAAAATCCATAGTAAGATAAGGAGAATCCCACTTAGCAAATACTCCAAGACGTTTAAATTCTTCTCTCTGAATGTTTATATATTTTTCTGCATATTTTCTACAGGCTTCTCTTATTACCAAAGGTGGAAGCTCACCCCTTTTAACATTTAATTCTTGTTCCACTTTAAGTTCTATAGGTAATCCATGACAATCCCAACCAGGAACAAAAGGCACTCTATATCCTAACATAGATTTACTTTTTACGATAATATCTTTTAAAATCTTATTTAAAGCAGTTCCTAAATGAATAGGTCCATTTGCATAAGGAGGTCCGTCGTGCAAGATATATAAAGGTGCATTTGCTCTTTTTTCTAACATTTTTTCATATATCTTTTCTTTTTCCCAAAATTCTAAAAATAAGGGTTCTCTTTGAGTGAGATTGGCTTTCATAGGAAAATCAGTCTTTGGAAGATTTAAAGTCTCTTTCCAATCCATTAAGATCCCTCCTTTGAAAAATCTCAAATCAGATTTTCTATTTTATCACAATATTATTAAAAAGATTATACCTTTTTATTTCTCTATTAAATGTTTTAAAAATTGACTTAAGAATTTAGGAAGAATAATTATAGGAATATGGAGGTTATTTTATAGGCTGTTACCATTACGATCAAGATGCCAAAAACTTGCTTTATTCTTCCACTTGGAACATAGAGACTGGTAGCCCTTGCACCAAGAAAAGAAAAGATAGCACCTATAATTACTAAAATAAAGGTTAAATTTAGATTCCAATGGGCTGTGCTTAAATGGGGAATAAGTGCTGAAAAAGAGGGAGGACATACTGCAAAGGCGTTAATTCCTGCAGCTTTTTTAGGATCAAAACCGCATAAAATAAGAGTTGGCATAAGTAAAAAGCCTGGACCTACTCCAAGAAGACCACTTAAAACAGATATAGGAATAGCAAGAATAGTAACTAATTTAAAGTTTTCCTTAACAGCTTTCCGCGCTTTAAAGGGCTTAAAAAGTCTATAAGCAAGATATAAAACTGCTAAAAAATAAATTACCCAGATTATATTTTGATTTATAAATTGAGCAATAAGTGCACCTATGGGAGCTGAAAGCGTAGTAATAAATGAGAGATAAATTGCTTTTTTCCAATCTACAAAGCCACTTTTAGCAAATCCTAAGGTACTAAGAAAAGCAGTTACTCCATTTAATAAAAGACTTAAAGGTTGGACTTGATGTACAAGGTCTTGCATAAATAGACCTAAAAAAGGAATAGCAGAAAAGGCAACTCCCAAACCAAGCATTCCTGAAATAAAAGAAAGAATAGCTAATCCTATAACTATTACTAAGTTTTCCATACCTATTTTCTCCTTGGTATATTCTTATTTATTATATCTGTGCGCTCTCCAAAAAGGTCTATAGGAACAAATTGATAATTTTCCAATTTTTTAATTTCTAAAATTTCCGTAGGTGGTGTATTTAAAAGTTTTTTTATTAAATCCTCTGCCATTTTTTCAAGTCTATCTATATCTTCTGGATCTACACTTTTACCTTCAAATCTTAATTTTTTGATTTTTGCTTCAAGCTTACTCATTTCTTCTGGAAAGACACCAGGTTTTAGATGAACTTGATAGGTTTCCCCAGTTGATATTCTTTGGATAATAAATCCGTCTCCTATGGAATTATCTATTCTTAAAGTTTTAAAGTTTATTCTTGCTCCAGTCAAATAACTAACTGCATCAACCCAACAGGGACCATTTTTTGAAACCGCTCTTAAATCAGTTCTATCAACAATACCATCAGGAAAAAGAAGTTTTAAAACCTCCTTTATTTCTATATAAGCAATTACAAGCCCATCACAAAGATGCCCATGAAATTTAACCAGATCTTTAAGTCCTATTTCTTTATATTTTAATGCATATCTTCCTAAGGCACTTTCTGTATCAAGAACCTTGATAGGTGTATTATATTTTGCTTTAGCTACCCACTCAGGATAATACCAATCTGGTAAAAATTCATCACAGGCCTTAGATTCAAAATTTATTATAAAAACAAAAAGCAGTAGGATAAAAAATTTTCTCATGGTGTTCTTTTAAATAAATTTTCTTAAAATTTTTTATTTTGCCATTTTTGACAAAATCTCTTTCAATTCTTCAACAGTAGGAACTTTACCAGAAACTACTACTTGTCCATTAATTACTACAGCAGGCGTAAGTATTATTCCTAATTGGGGAAATAATTTTACATCGTAAAGATGAGTAATTTTAGCTTCTAATCCCAATTCTTCGCAAGCTTTCTTAACATTATTCTCAGTAGCTATACATCTTGGACAACCTGGTCCAGCAACTATTATTTCCATCTTAATCCCCCCTTTTTAAAATAAAATTTTAAAATATAAAATTTCCAAAAAACCAACCCACTAAGGTCCCAAGTATTATAATAGTGGGAATGTAAACTAAAGCCTTTTTAACTCCGAAAACTTTTGTTATAGCTAACCAATTGGGAAGACTTATCCCTGGTCCAGTTAAAAGTAAGGCAAGAGCAGGTCCTTTCCCCATTCCTAACTTCATAAGTGTATCCACAAAAGGAGCCTCAGTCATAGTAGCAAAGTAACTTACAGCACCTATAAAAGTTGCAAAAAAAGAAGCTGACAAACTTTTCCCTCCAAGCCAGGCTTTTATCCATTCTTCAGGCAAAATTTTCCCAATTATCCCTACAATAAAAACTCCTAATAAAAGAAGAGGAAAAATAAGTCTTATAAACCACCATGTTTCTCTGAGCCAATCACTTATTTTTTCTTTAGGAATATTGATAATTGCATAAATAACCATTATAAATGTAAAAAAAGCCCATACTAAAACTTTATGCCAATAAGGTCCACTTCTCACTAAATAGTTTGGAGAAAGTAAAGACAAAAGTATCAAAATTATTAAAATTAAATATTTTTTAGGAAGAATACTTTTTTCTCCAAATTCAGCTTTTAACTCAGCTTTTAATAAAGATTCTTTAGATTTTCTTTCAAAGACTAAAACCATTATCCAACCAACTATAAAAGCCATAAGAAGGGCTGAAACAATTCTTGATAATACCATTTTAGTTCCAAGAATTGCCCCTGTATAAATAAGAGCTAATATGTTAGCTGCAGGTGCAACCCAGAGAATAATAAAAGCAACTCCAATGCTTGCTCCTGTATAATAAAGCCCACTTGCAACAGGAATTACAGTACATGAACAGGCAGCTAATAAAAAACTTGAAATACTTGCTAAAGAAAAGGATCTAATTTTATTTGCCTCAGAACCTAAATACTTAATTATTACTGTTTTATCTATAAAGGTGACCATAGCACCAGCTAATAAAAAAGCAGGAATAAGACAAGTAATAACATGTTTAGCAATGTAGTCTTCTAAAGCCAAAAGCCCAGCCATTAATAATTCTTTAATCATCAAAGAATACCTCCTTCTAAATCTTTGGTAATTTCTTCATATCTATTTGGATTTTCCTTTTCAAAGGATTTTAATTTTTCAAGAACCGACAAAATTAAAAATCTTTTAAATAAATCAGAATCATCCAGGCTATAAAAGATACGATTTCCTTCCCTTCTACTTTTTATTAACCCAGCATCTTTTAAAATACTTAAATGGAAAGAAACTCTTGGCTGATCCATATTTAGAATAGAGACAATTTCACAAACACAAAATTCTCTCTTTTCTAAAATCTTTAAAATTTTTAATCTTATTTCATCAGAAAGTGCTTTAAAAATCTTAACCAAATCTTTTAAATACATACTTTAAAAATATAAAAAATTTTTTATATATGTCAAGTTAAATTAGCTAAAAAATTTTAGGATTATAAAAAGCAAATTTAAAAATTTTTATTAAAAAAATTTTTAGAATTTCTTTAATTTAGTGGAATAACAAAAAAATTATGCTAAAGTAATAAAAATTGTGAGAATTTTAAAGAGGGAAAAATAATATGTTTATTTATAAAGTCCTATTTATTGATGTAGGTTCTCTAAGATGGGAAATAAAAGAATATGAAATTCCTCCTTATTTAGGACCTGTTGATATTGGAGTTAAAATCCATTTAGAAGAAATTGAAAGCTGGAAGTATGAAATATTTAGTCCTCAAAATGTTTTATTCCTTGGAATGGGTCCTTTTGCTGGAAGCAAAATTTTTGGAACTCATAGATTGGTAGCAGTTTTTAGAAGTCCAGAAAGTTTAGGTCTTCATATTTCTGAAGCTGGAGGAGTTGCCTATAAGTTTATAGGCTCTGGTATAAATGGATTGGTCATTTATGGTAAAAGTGAAGAACCTCTTCTTATTTTTGTTGAAGGAGAAGAAAAAACCAAAGTTATTTTTGAAAAAATTAGTTTTGATAATTTAAACAGAATATATGAAGGTTATGGGAATTATTTTGGAGCTTATGCTTTAACAAAGTGGTTATTAGATATTTATAGTGACTTTTACATTGAAAATAATGCCAGAGCAGTAGTTGTTGGTCCTGGAGCATGGCAAACAAGATTTGGTTCCCTTGTTTCTATAGATGTAAATCCTGAGACAAAAGATTTAATTATAGGAAGTGAAGATTTTGCAGGTAGAGGAGGAGCAGGCTCAATTTTAGCTCAAGCGCATAATGTGGCAGGAATAATTGCTGGTGGAAAAATAAAACCTCAGCTTCCTGAAATTTTAGTAAATATTAGAAACTTTAATGAATTTTTTAAAAAAATTACAGGAAGAGAATTTTTTAATGCAGTTAATTTAGCAACTACTAAATATAGATTTGATCCTAAAACAGGAGCAGGAGGAACCTTTGGTTCCAATTATCCCTATTATAGGGAGTGGCTTCCTACTTTTGGTTATAATAGTATTTATTTAAAAAAAGAAATAAGAAGAAAAATCTCCGATATAGTTCTAAAAAATTACTGGGAACCTTTTAAGGAAGAAACCTTTGTAAAAACTAAAAATTGGAAAACCTGTGGAGAACCTTGCTCAGTTGCCTGTAAAAAGATTTGGAAAAGAAAAAAAGTAGATTATGAACCATTCCAAGGGGTTGGACCTTTAATAGGTGTTTTCGATCTAAAAGAAGCTTCACGAATAGTTGACCTTATAGATAATGCAGGTCTTGATGCCATTACTACAGGACATATAGTTTCTTTTCTTTTAGAGGCTGTAAATAGAGGGTTGCTAACTTGTGAAGAAGTAGGAATTTCTTCTCATCCCAATCTTGATCCTTTAATTTTAAACCCTGAAAAATGGCATATAAATGGACTCTTAGCTGAAGAAATTATTCAAAACCTACTTAATAAAAAAACCCAAATTTTAAAAGATATTGCAGAAAAGGGATTAAGAAAAACGATAAAAATTTTGGATCAAAAATATGAAGAAAAGATTGAAAAGGCAGGAACTTCCTTTAAAGATATAGCACTTTATCAGCCCTATGGAGAGGATGGATATATGACCCCTAATTTTTATTGGACTCCTGGCTTTTTTATCCCCATTTTTGTTCCTGGAAAATACTGGACTGAATATAGATTAATTTTTACTGAACCTGAAGAATTTGTAGAACTTGTTTATGAAAGAGCAATTAAAGAACTTGCTATTTCTAATGCGGGATTTTGTAGATTTCATAGAGGTTGGGCTGAAAATTTTCTTGAAAAACTTTATGAAATTTTTGGGATAAAAAATTTAGAAGAAAAATTAAAAGATTTATACAAAAATATAGCTCTCTATAATATTAAGGCTGGTTCAATTCCTAAGCCCCTTGAGGGAGAAAAAGCTATAGATATTTTCAGCACCTTAGCAGAAGAGCTTCAGGTTCAAAGATGGAATGCAAAATTTTCTAAAGACAAAAGAAGGGCTTATCAAGAATGGTTTGAAAGATTTTTCATTTCCTATCTTTATCATGTAGGATTAGATTTTTCTTTAATCAAATAATTTCATTTAAATTTTTAAAAAATAAAAAAAATTTAAAAAAATTTTTAAAAAAATTTTTAAATTCTTAAAATACTATCTAAATTTAAAATTTTTTATTCTTGCCTTTTTCGTAAAACTTAATATGATAAATATTACAAAATAAAACTAAAGGAGGTAAGGTATGCTTAATTTAAAAGAACTAAGTAGGCGTGATTTTCTTAAAATATGCACAATTGTAACAGCTACTATGGGACTTCCTTATTCAATGGTAGAGAAAGTAGAAGCTGCAATGAAAAAGGGTCCTAAACCTACTGTAATCTGGCTTCACTTTATGGAATGCACAGGTTGTACAGAATCACTCTTAAGGGCATCTCATCCTCCTATTGGTAGACTTGTTCTTGATATTATTAATTTAGAGTATCATGAAACCTTAATGCCTGCTGCTGGAAAACAGGCAGAAGAAGTTCTTCATCAGACTATGGAGAAGTATAAAGGAAAGTATATCTGTGTAGTAGAAGGTGCTGTCTCTACAAAGGATGGTGGAATTTATTGTAAAATAGCAGGAAAACCTGCTATTCAGATTTTAAAGGATGTAGCTAAAGATGCTATGTTAGTTATTGCTATAGGAACTTGTGCTACTTTCGGAGGTATTCAGGCAGCAGCTCCTAATCCTACAGGTGCAGTAGGAGTTAAAGATGTAATTGGGGTAGATAAACTTATCAATATTCCTGGGTGCCCACCTAATCCTTATAATTTCCTTGCTACAGTTAGTTATATTTTAACTTTTGGTAAACTTCCTGAACTTGATAAGCTTAGAAGACCTAAATTTGCTTATGGAAGACTTATTCATGATCACTGTGAAAGAAGAGCTCATTTTGATGAAGGAAGATTCGCAGAAAAATTTGGAGATGAAGGACATAGAAAGGGATATTGCTTATATAAACTTGGTTGTAAGGGACCAGTTACTTATGCTAACTGTCCAGTTATAAGATTTTGTGATGTTGGAACATGGCCTGTAGGTTCTGGTCATCCTTGTATTGGTTGCACTGAGCCTAATTTCTGGGATGAGATGAGCCCATTTTATAAATCCTTAGGATAAAAATAAAAAAATTTAAAAAATAAGGAGGGGTAACTATGGGTAAGAAAATTACGGTTGATCCTATAACAAGGATTGAAGGACATTTAAGAATTGATGTAGAAGCTGATGGAGGAAAAATAGTAAATGCTTGGTCTTCTGCACAGATGTGGAGAGGAATTGAAGTGATTTTAAAAGGTAGAGACCCGAGAGATGCTTGGTTATTCACTCAAAGAATTTGTAATGTTTGCACAACAGTTCATGCTATTGCATCTGTTAGAGCTGTTGAAAATGCATTAGGTATGGAGATTCCTTTAAATGCTCAATTAGTGAGAAATATTATAATTGCAGCTCATGGTATTCATGACCATTTAGTTCATTTTTACCATCTTTCTGCCCTTGACTGGGTAGATATTGTTTCTGCTTTAAAGGCTGATCCTAAAAAGACTGCTGAACTTGCTCAAAGTCTTTCTGATTGGGAAGGAAATAGTGTGACTTGGTTTAAAGCTGTTAAAGAAAAACTCAAAGCCTTTGTAGAAAGTGGTCAGATCGGACCTTTCACTAATGGTTACTGGGGACATCCTCAGATGAAACTTTCTCCAGAAGCTAATTTGATGGCTGTTGCCCATTATCTTGCTGCTCTTGAATATCAATTCTTACCTAATAAAGCTGTAGCTGTTTTTGGTGGAAAAACTCCTAATATTCAAACTTTAGCAGTAGGTGGTGTAGCCTTAGCTATTGATCTAAATGAAGAAGCAGCTTTAAATAAGGAAAGATTAGACCTTGCTCGTGAAGTATTATTACAGGTAAAAGATTTTATTCAAAAGGTTTATCTCAATGATGTTATTGCAGTTGGTTGTCTTTATAAAGAATGGACTAAGATTGGAGGAGGTGTTCCCAATTACTTAGCTGTTCCTGATATGCCTCTTGATACAAAGGGAACTCAATTTGATCTTCCTGGTGGAACTATCTTTAATAGAGACCTTGGAACTTTTACACCAATTAAGAGCTTTAACGATCCATACTTTAGAGACAATGTAACAGAAGATGTTGTACACTCATGGTATAAAGATACCGGACCAAGACATCCATGGCAGGGTGAAACAGTTCCTAACTATACTGATTTTAATCCTGATGGTAAATATAGCTGGTCTAAATCTCCTCGTTTCAAAGGTGAACCTATGCAGGTTGGTCCTGTATCTCAGGTATTAGCAGGTATTGCCTCTAAACATGAACCTACTATGAAATGGGTAAATTATTCAGTTGAAAAAGCAAAGGCTCTCGGTGTCAATATAGATGTAAATGCTTTCCATTCTACTATTGGAAGACATTTAGCAAGAGCAATTAGAGCTGCAGTACTTTGTGACCTTGCTTTAAAGCATCTTGATCTTTTAGAAGCAAACATTGCTAAAGGAGATCTTTCTATTTGGAATGAACCTAAATTCCCAGCTGGAGAAATTAAAGGATTTGGTTTCCATGAAGCACCAAGAGGAACTCTTTCTCACTGGGTAGTCATTGAAAATGGAAAGATTAAAAATTATCAGTGTGTAGTTCCTTCTACCTGGAACATGAGCCCAAGAGATGCTAAGGGTAAAATGGGACCTTATGAAGCATCTTTAGTTGATAATCATCCAATTGTAGATCCTGAAAAACCCTTAGAAGTTTTAAGAACTATTCATTCCTTTGACCCATGTATTGCTTGTGCTGTTCATATCATTGATGCTAAGGGAAAAGAAATTAAGAGAATAAAGGTTCTCTAAAAGAAACAAAAATATAATAAAAAGGGGGGCGCTTTTTGCGCCCCCCTTTTTTATTTTTGTAGATTTTTTCTATATTTGAAATAAGCCAAGCAAGCCCCTTCTGAAGAAACCATGCAAGGACCTATTGGATTTTGAGGAGTACAAACTTTTCCAAAAAGTCTACACTCTGTTGGTTTACTTAAACCTTTTATCACTTTTCCGCAAAGACATAAAGGATTTTCTTTTCCAGAATTAACAGAAACTTTAAAAAACTTTTCCCCATCCCATTTTTGATATTCCTCTTTTATTTCATAGGCACTATAAGGAATCTCTCCCAATCCTCTCCAAGGAAAGGATTTTCTAATATTAAATACTTCTTTTAAAAACTCCTTAGCTTTAATATTCCCCTCTGGAGTAACTGAACGGATATATTGAATTTCAACTTCACACCTTTCTTCTCTCATTTGTTTAGCTATTAAATAAACAGCTTGAATAAGATCAAGAGGCTCAAAACCAGAAATTACTATAGGAGTTTGATATTTTTTTACTATAGGCTCATAGGCTTTACTTCCTGTAATGGTGCTTACATGTCCAGGTCCAATAAAGGCATCAATAAGAGGTTTTTCTTCGCTTTGAAGAAGATATTCTAATACAACTAAAGCTAAAATATGATTACAAACTACCCATAAATTTTTAACTCCTAATTCCTTTGCTTGTTTTATTAACACTGCTGTATGAGGTGAGGTAGTTTCAAATCCTATAGCAAAAAATATTACTTTCTTTTGAGGATTTTCCATAGCAAGTTTCAAAGCTTCAAGAGCTGAAGAAACAGGCTTTATTTCATATCCTTCAGCTCTTAATTTAAGAAGGCTTATTCTGTTTGAACCAGGAACTCTCATTAAGTCTCCATAGGTACATAAAATTACCTCTGGTATTTTAGCAAGTTCTATAGCTAAATCTAATCTCTCTAAGGCAATTACACATACAGGACATCCTGGTCCATGAACGAAATTTATATAACCCTTAAGAAGTTCATCAAGACCATTTCTCAAAATAACATGAGTATGTCCTCCACAGAATTCCATTATATTTATAGGTTTACCGTATTTTTCTACTTCTTCTTTAATAAGTCTAACTAAGTCTTTGACCCTTTCAGGGTCTTTGAACTTATTCCAAAGAATATTGAGATTGTTTGAGTAATTCATCCCAGGCTCTTAAACTCTCCAAAGCTTCTTTCTCACTTAATTTTTGTATAGCAAACCCTACATGAACTAATACCCAATCTCCTTCTTTAACAGGCTCTGGTAGTAAATGTAATGAAATTTCAGTTTTTACTCCTTCTATTTCAGCAACTGCTGTCCACTCATTTTTTATTTCTATAATTTTATAAGGATAGGCTAAACACATTTTAAATTAACCTCCAGTTTTATATATCCGGTATACATACATTATTCTTTGAAAAGCTGTAATATGAGTAAAAAGGGCAATAAATACTAAAAGAGGAATACATACATCAAAAATTAAGGCAATTATTAAAAGGGTAATTCTTTCAAAGCGTGTTAAAATTCCGACCTTACATTCAAAACCAACTCCTTCTGCCCTTGCTCTTGTATAACTGACCATTAAAGAGCCTGTTATAGCTAAGAAACTCAAAACAACTCCAGAAAAAGAATTTTGAATTAAAAAATAATAAGTAAAAGCAAGAAATAAAAATATTTCTCCATATCTATCAAGGACAGAATCTAAAAAGGCTCCAAAGGAAGTTACTTTTTTAGAATATCTTGCAAGTAAACCATCTATTGCATCAAGAGGAGCAAAAAGAAATAAAAAAATTCCACCAAGTAAAAGTTCTCCGTAGGCAATAAAGATAGAACTTATTATAAAACCTGCAAGACAAGTTATGGTTATAACATTAGGATGGATACCCAAATAAGCTAATATTTTTACTATAGGTAAAAGTAAGGGTTGAGATACATTTCTTACAGTTTCATTAAAGGCTAACTTTCCCATAATGGTTTTTCTAAAATTCTATATTGTACAGCTTCTGCAATATGTTGTTTTAATATTATCTCAGATTCTTCTAAATCTGCAATAGTTCGAGATACTTTTAAAATTTTATGCAAAGCACGAGCTGAAAAATTAAATTTATTAGCCACCTTTTCAAGAAAATCTTGCGCCTTTGGTTCTAAAATACAATATTTTTTTATTTCTTTAGGTTTAAGTCTTGCATTTACCTTTAAAGGAGAGCCATATCTTCTTTCTTGAATTTTTCTTGCTTTTACTACTCTTTCTTGAATAGTTTTAGAATCTAAAGAACCTTTAATAGGTTCTTTCATTAAATCTTTAAATTCCACAGGAGGAACTTCTAAATGAATATCAATTCTATCAATAATAGGACCTGAAAGTTTGCTTCTATATTTTTTTATTTCCTGAAAAGTGCATTGACAGGGTTTGGTGGGGTGTCCATAATAACCGCATCTACAAGGATTCATAGCACAAATAAGCATAAACTTTGCTGGGTAGGTTATGGTAAAACTTGCTCTGGTAATAGTGACTTTACCATCTTCTAAAGGCTGTCTTAGGGCTTCAATAACATCTTTTCTGAATTCAGGAAATTCATCTAAGAATAAAACTCCATTATGAGCAAGACTTATTTCTCCTGGCTTAGGATATGTTCCCCCTCCTATCATTCCTGCTTCTGAAATTCCAAAATGGGGATTCCTAAAAGGACGATTTATAATAAAAGGCTTTTCAGCAAAAAGAAGTCCAGCTACTGAGTATATTTTAGTTGTTTCTAAAGCTTCTTCATAGCTCATAGGAGGAAGAATGGTAGGGATTCTTTGAGCAAGCATAGTTTTTCCTGCTCCTGGGGGACCAATCATTAAAAGATTATGCCCTCCTGCTGCAGATATTTCAAAAGCTCGTTTAGCTAATTCTTGACCCAAAACTTCTGCAAAATCTATATCAAATTCAGACTCCATATCTTCTAAAACTTCAATATTTTCTTGCTGAGGATTAAAAATACCTTTTAAATAATCTGTAACTTCTCTTAAGTGTTTTACCCCTATAATTTTAAAATCTTTTACCAAAGAAGCTTCCTTAAGATTTTCATAAGGTATTATAACCTCATCTAAGCCTAATTCTTTAGCTTTTATTACTGCAGGAAGTATACCTTTTGTGCTTTTTATTCTTCCATCTAAAGCTAATTCTCCTAAAAATGCCTTTTTATTAAGTGTTTCTTTAGAAACTATTTCCATCCCAGATAAAAGAGCAACAGCTATGGCAAGATCAAAACCACTTCCTTCTTTTTTTAAATCTGCTGGAGCAAGATTGATAGTAATTTTTTTCATAGGAAATTGAAACCCTGAATTTTTAAGCGCAGATCTTATTCTTTCTCTACTTTCCTTAATAGAGCTATCTGGTAAGCCTACAATGGTAATTCCAGGAAGTCCTAATCCAAAGTCTACCTCTACTTCTACTGGAAAGGCTTCAATACCTAAGATAGTAAAACTTAAAGCTTTAGAAAGCATTTTTAAATTTTAAGAAAAGGCCATAAGGCTTCTCACCCTATGGCCTTTTAAAGATAAAGATATTTTTAAGTTTTCTTAACCAAGCCCTACCACACTTAAAAACTTGGGAAGAACGGGGTTAGCATAAAGAAGAATTAAAGCAATAACCAAAGCATAAATGGTAAGAGATTCAATAAGAGCTATACCAAGGATCATGGTAACAGTAAGCCTTCCTGCAAGTTCAGGATTTCTGGCAATACCTTCACAGGCACCACGAGTTGCATGTCCCATACCAATACCGCATCCCAAAGCAGCAAATCCTACAGCTAATCCTGCAGATAATATAATAGCAGAATAGATTCCAAATCCAATTATCAATTTGTTAGAAGCTTCTTGAGCAAAAACTGGATTGGTAAGAAATAAAATAGCGAAACTTGCAAGTCCCAAAATTAGCCACTTTCTCATACCTCAACCTCCTTTTTAAAAATTTTTAAAATAATATTTTTACCAGAAGGAAATACCCCCTGGCAAAAATTCCTTTTTAATGATGTTCTTCAACAGCTCCAGCAAAATAAGCCATACTTAAAGTTATAAAAATTAACATTTGCACAAAAGAAACTAAAACACCTAAAACCATAATGGGTAAAGGCGCAAAAAACTTCCCTGCTAACATGGTTAATAAGCCTAAAAGAAGTTCTTTTGAAACTAAATTCCCAAAAAGTCGGACAGAAAGAGAAATAATTCTTCCTATATGAGAAAATATTTCTGCAGGAAGCATTAGAGGAAATAACCAAGGAATAGGTCCTAAAAAGTCTTTAAAATATCTAAGTCCTTTGTATCTTAATCCTAATAAATGATAATATACAATGGTTATTAAAGTAAGACCCAGAGTTACATTAATATTAGCAGTGGGAGACATAAAACCAGGGATAAGACCTAAAAGATTACAAAAAAGAATATAAAGAGCAAAAAATACAATTAAAGGATAAACAAAAGGTACTATATTAGGAGAATGTCCATCTCCGTGAGGCACATTCTCTTTAGTATAATTATAAAGAGATTCCAAAGTAAATTCCCAAAAATTTTGGATACCCTTAGGTATAAATTCCTTTTTTCTTGTTCCTAAGAGAGCTAATGTAATTAAAAGTAAACAAACAAAATAACTATGAACCATATGTGGAGCAAAAACTTTAGCTAAGGTTCCATATTTATCTGCCTCTTCATAATAAATCCATCCAGAAGGAATACCAAGTTTTTCTAAAATTAAACATAAAAATAAAATAGGATGCTCCATTTTCCCCCCCCTTTCTAAATAATTTCTAATTTTCTAAAATATAAATTTCTTAAGGCTAATATTATCAATTCAAGGTATACTAAAAATAGCCCTAATAATATAAAAATGGGATTTAATTTTACTATTTTTATAAAGAAGAAAAGAAGAATGCCTGTAGCAAAAAGTCTAAGATAAAATTTGCTTATATAGAGAAAAATTCCTCTCTCTGGAGAAAGTCCATTTTTAACCCTTTCCAAGATTTTTATACCATCCCTTTTAGTAGATCGAAGATTAAGATAAGCAATCCCAATTCCTGCTATTAAAGAAAAAACATATTTTAAATCTCTTAAGATTAAAAAAGATAAAAAAATAAAGATAGTAGAAAAAATAAAAATAGAAAATTCTAAATTTCTAATAAAAATTTTATGATCTATTTTGTTTTTCATCTTTAGAAACTTCTTTTAATCTCTTTTTACTATACCAGATAAGATTTCTTATCCCTCCAATAGCGCCAAAAATAATAAATATAGTAGTAATCCATGGAAAATATTTTCCTTTAAATACCTTTTCATCTATTAACCAACCAATAATAGCCCCTGCTATAATAGAGGCAATAACTGCGATACCAATACTAAAACTTTCAACTAAAACACTAAATAAAAATCTAAAAGTGCTGTCTTTTTTCTTTTCCAAGTTAATTGTATTTAACTTGTTTTTTTATAAAAATCAACTATTAAAAATTTATAAAATCAGCCATATTATAGAATGTTATAGAAAAAATACAATTTAATTTAAGTTTTTTTAAAATTTTGCTTTCTTACTGTTAAAAAACTCTTTAACCTGTTCTACAAAGGCTTCAACCCTCATTTTGGTTCCTAAGGATTTCTGCCCATCACAAGGAACAGTTAAGGTTGGGAATCTTATACCTTCCTCTTCTTTTATTTTTTTAAGAATCGCAGTTACTACATTCCCTGGCATACAGGCAAAGGGAATAACATTTATTATACCTCCCGCCCCATGGCTTAAATATTCTACAGCCTTTCCCACTGAAAGAAGAACCTCCCCTCCTTCAAATTCTGGATGAACATATTTTTTAGTCAAGTTCATAAGCTCTTCTACCTCTAAATCTTCTGCCATATTAAGAACATCTTTGACAAGATTTATAAATTTCTTTTCTTCCCATTTAAGATATTGGGATTCTATTATATATCTTAAGACTGTTCTAAACCATCCCAACTTTTTAGCCCATCTTTTAGAAGTATAATTTATGAAATATATCCATTCAGTAATAGGAGGAAGCCATACTTCAAGTCCAAGGTCTTCTAAAAATCTATATAAATTTTCATTAGCAAATCTATTATTTCTAACATAAATTTCTCCTACCACTCCCACAACAGGTTTTTTTTCTTCTTTAACTTTTATATTTTTAAAGGCTTCCTTTATTTCTAAAAGGGTATATAGCATATCCCTTTTTTCTTCTACTGTTTTTTCTATCTTTTTAAGAGATTCCTGATAAAGTGCCTCAACTTCCTTTTTATTTAAAGCATAGGGTCTTGTTTCTCTGAAGAACTTATCTAAAATATCTACAGCTACAATACCTTGCCAAGCAATTTTCATAAAATTTCTTCCCAGGATATCTAAATCTTCATAAAACTTCATATCCTGTTGTAAAGAATAAACTGGCATATTTATACCAAGATCTTTAAGGATCTTTTTATGAAGTCTATTGTATTGACCAAATCTGCAAGGTCCCCCGCTATCAGGCATAAAGAAAATGCTTTTTTCAGGATTAAAATCTGGAGAATTAATAAGTTTTAAAAGATCACCTGTAGTTAAAATTGTAGGATAACACTCTTTACCAGAGGTAAATCTTCTTCCTAATTCCAAACTTTCTTCATCTGGTTCTGGTAAAACTTGTGCATTTACTCCACAGGCTCTGAAAGCTGCAGCAAAAGCTACAGCATGATCACACATGTAAGGAATGTATACAGTTCTGTTATTTGAAGGATAGGCTTTTAAAATCTCAAAGGGTTTATAAAAATCGTAATATTTAACTTTATTCTTGATACTATCTACAAAAGCCTCAAGTCTTGTGACTATTCCTGCTTCAGCACTATGCTCATCAACCTCTATTTCAATAAAAGGTTTTTCACCCAAAAGATCTTCAAAGAAATGTTCAATAAAAGAATCTGGACCGCAGGAAAAATTGGTAAAGTATATAGGAAATAGATTGGGTGTTTTTCTAATTATATGAGCTGCAAGTAAAAATCTTTGTCCATATTCCCAATACATTCCCTCTAAGAAAGAAAGATTCTCTAATTCCTCTAAAGGAAGCATATCTACAGGAAGCCCCACTAATCCCAATTTTCTTATTTTGTAATGGATTCCAAGATTAGCACCTGTATCAAAGGCATTATAAGGTCTCCCAACTATAACTAAAATTATTTGGTCTTTAAAGTTTTCAAGGATTTCTTTTCCCCTTTGTTTTAGAAAATGATGAAAGTCTTTTTGGGCTTCTTCTCCTAATTTCCACGCTTTTTTAACCTTATCTATAGGCTCTCCCAAAAGATTAGCTAAATTTTTAATTTCTTCGTTTAAGACAACACCTCTTCTACCAAGATGTAGAACTGGATTAATAAGATTAACTTTTAATTCTGAAAATTTAAAGGCTGAAGGACTTATCCAAGGAACACTTTGCACATAGGGACAAACTTTCCCTACTTCAAGAGCTGGGTTTTCAGGTGGAAGATCTGTTATTTGAGGTAAAAAAATGTTTTTTACTCCTAACTCTAAAAGAGCATTTAGATGTCCTATAGCAATTTTTATTGGGAAACAAGGTTCAGCAGGTGTTAATTCGCAACCTTTTTTGATAATTTGTTTAGATGTAGGAGGAGATAAAATTACCTTATATCCTAATTCTTGAAAGAAAGTAGCAAAAAGAGGTAGCCATTCATAAAATTGTAAAATTCTTGGGATTCCTATAACTTTACCTTCAGAAAAATCGCCCTCTATAGGTTTAACATAGGATAAAAGTTTTTCTTCTCTCTCTAAGGTTAAGTTAGGAATATGAGAAGGTGCTTTTCTGTAGTCTAATTCGTATTTTTCACATCTCCCACCATAGTAATAGGGCTTTCCTCCTTCTATACTAACTTGATGAATCTCACATTGATTTGGACAGCCCTTACATTCAAAAGCTTTAATATGGTATTTAACTTTAACTAAATCAAATCCTTTAAACCTGGTTTCACCTTTAACTTCTTCTTTTGCTAAAAGAGCAGCTCCAATTGCTCCTGTAACTTCATGATGAGGGGGAACAATAACTGGTTTTCCAAGAACCTTTTCAAATGCAGCAACTACACCTTTATTAAAGGCAACAGCCCCTTGGAAAAAGATCTTATTACCTATTTTCCTATCTTCTACAACTTTATTTAAATAGTTATAAACAATAGCATAACAAAGCCCAGCTATGAGATCCTCCTTAGGTAGTCCCTGTTGTTGATAATGGAGAAGATCAGATTGCATAAAAACAGTACATCTTTCTCCAAGTTTGAGAGGAGCATTGCTTTTTAAAGCTATATCACCGAATTCCTCAATAGGTATTCCTAATTTTACTGCCTGTTCTTGTAGAAAGGAACCTGTTCCTGCTGCGCAAGCTTTATTCATAGCAAAATTGGAAATGGTTCCTTTATCAAGATAAATATACTTAGAATCTTGTCCTCCTATTTCAAAAATTGTATCAATATCAGAATTAATAAAAAGGGCACCATAAGCCTGAGCTGTGATTTCATTTCTTATTACATCTGCACCTACAAAATCACCAGTTAAATATCTTCCTGAACCAGTTGTTCCTACACCTTTAACTTTAACCTTAAGTGGTAATTTTTCTCTTAATTCAAGAAGTCCCTGCTTTATACTTTCTAAAGGCTTCCCATGATGAAGCATATATACCTTTGCAAGAAGATTCCCCTTTTCATCAATAGCAACAAGTTTTGTACTAACTGATCCTACATCAATTCCTAAATAAACTTTTACTTCTTCCTGCGGTATTTCTATGTAAACTCTTTTTTTATATTCTTCAGCTAATTTTTCAGATATTTCTAAGGATCTAAAAGGGGTCAAAATTGGATGTCTTGGCGGATTAAAGACCCTTTCTCTTAAATAGGCTCTAAGAATTTCAGAACCTTTATACTCAGAAAATGCCTTTCCTTCCAATCCATAAAGGGCAGAACCAATTGCTCCCATTATTCTATAATGTTCCGGTATAATTAATTCATCATCTTTGAGTCCAAAAATATCTTTTACAGCTTTTCTTACCCCTAAATTTGCAGCTACTCCCCCTTGAAATATAAGAGGAGGTAAAACCTCTTTTCCTTTAGCAAGATTGCTTTTAAGGTTTCTAATAATTGCATAGCATAATCCTGCAATTATTTCTTCATCAGGAACAGCTGCTTGCTGAAGGTGTATCATATCTGATTTAGCAAAAACCGTGCACCTACCAGCAATTCTTGGAATATTTTTAGCCTTCAAAGAGGCTTGAGAAAATTCCTCTATAGTATAACCAAGTCTTGCTGCTTGCTGTTCTAAAAAAGAACCTGTTCCTGCTGCACAAAGAGTATTTAAAGCAAAATCTTCAATCTCCGGAATTCCTCTTTCATGGGTAATAAAGATTAATTTAGAATCCTCTCCACCTATATCTATAATCGTTTTAACTTGAGGATAGAAAAAAGTTGCAGCTTTGGCATGAGCCATTACTTCATTTACAAAGGCACATCCAAGTATTTGAGATATAGTCTTTCCTGCAGTTCCTGTACAGGTTATACCAGAAAGCTCATAGTTAAATTCCTTTTCTACTAAAGATAAAAATCTTTCAGCAGTCTCTATGGGTTGTGCGTTTGTTCTTTCATATTTCCAAAATAGAATGTTTTTATTTTCATCAAGAACGGCAATTTTTGCTGTTCCTGAACCAACATCAAGACCTACATACTTCATAAATAGACCTCTTTTGATAGCTTTAAGGTGAATATGTATTTTATAATATAAATTTTAATTAAAAGACATAAAAATTTCAAGAGAGCCAAGAAAAATCTATTACTTGGCAAAAAAATTATTTAAAATTATATTTTTAAATCTATGCAGAGAGTTATAAAGGTTGAAAAGATTGTTTTTGGTGGAAACGGACTTGCTCGTCTTCCAGATGGTAAAATAGTTTTTGTCCCTTATGTTTTACCTGAAGAGGTTTTACAAATAAAAATAAAAAAAGATTATGGAGATTATGTAGAAGCTGAGGTAGAAAAAATTTTAGAAGTCTCCTCCTATAGAAGGGAGGCGCCTTGTAATTATTATGGTACCTGTGGAGGTTGTCAACTTCAGCACATTATTTATCCTTTTCAAATTGAACTTAAAAAAGAAATGCTTTTTGATGTCTTTAAAAGACTTGGCTGGAAAGAAGAAATACCTTTAGAAAAGGTTGTTCCCTCTTCTAAGGAATTTCATTATAGAAACCGCTTAAGATTTCATGTGGAAAATGAAAATTTTAAAATGGGGTTTGTGAAAAGAAAAACTCACGAGGTTTTAAAAGTTGAAAAATGTTTATTAGGTGAAGAGATACTTAATAAAGTTCTTTCCCAGCTTTATGAGAATTCTTCCTGGATAAAGCTTTCTTATTATAGTAAAAGAATAAAAATTGAAACTTCCTCAGAGGAAAATAAAGCTACCTTAATCTTTTGGACAGCATTAAAGCCTCAGAAAGAAGATTTAGAAGGAATATTAAAAATAAAGGAATTAAAAGCAATTTTTTATTGGATGAAAGGAAGGCGTCCTGAGGGACCTTTCCCAGAGGATAGTTCTTATGGTGGAAGAAGGGTATTTAAAAATATAGACGAAATTTTTTATTATATCCAACCCGGAGTTTTTGTTCAGGCAAATTGGGAAATTAATTGTGCTATTATGGAAACCTTAAGGTCTTGGGATCTTTCCTTTGAAAAAGTACTTGATCTTCATGCAGGAATGGGAAACTTTCTTTTTCCTTTTGTATTAAAAAGGGAAGCTAAAAAACTTTTAGGTGTTGATACAGATTTGAGAGCAATTGAAGATGGTCTTTATACAGCAGAAAAAGCAGAACTAAATGGAAGACTTGATTTAAGAAATATGAGTGCTATGGAGGCACTCTATTCCGCTATAAAGGAGGGAGAAGAATTTGATTTAGTACTTCTTGATCCACCAAGAGGGGGATGTAAAGAATTAATGAAGCCTCTTTCTGAAGTTGCCAAAAAATATATTATATATATTTCTTGTGATGCTCCAACCTTAGTAAGAGACTTGCTACTTTTTAAAAATTTTAATTATCAACTTATCAAACTTTGTCTTTTTGATATGTTTCCTCAGACCTATCATTTTGAAGTGGTTGCTCTTTTGGAAAAGAAAGAATAAGTTTTTTACCTAATGCCCAGAGAAGTTTTCTACAAAATCCCTGTATAATTTTTACTTCTCTTGAAGTAAGTTCAAGCCTTGAGAGAAATCTTTTTATATTGGTAAACCATAAAATTTTATTATCATGAGGTATGTAATCTATAGATTCTAAAGTTTTTTCAATTATAGCATACATAATATTTAATTCCTCATTAGTTGCAAGTTGTGGTTTAGGAATTCTTGGAATACTTGCATTTTGAAAAATCTCATAAAGAATTATTACTACTGCTTGAGAAACATTTAGAGATGCCTTTTCTGTAGTAGGTATAGTAATAACCTCATCACAATAAGATAATTCCTCATTAGAAAGACCTAATCTTTCATTTCCAAAAAGGAGAGCAATTTTATTGTTTATTGAAAGTTCACATATATAAGGAGCTATTTCTTTGGGAGTGTGATAAACCAATCTGTGTTTCCCAAGTCTTGCTGTAGTTCCAATCACATAATTAAAGGTTTTTAAAGCTGTTGGAAGATCATTAAAAATTTTCATTTTTTCTAAAATGGGAATGCCTGATTTTGTTGCCATAGCTTTCATTTTTTCTTCTTCTAAAGGTTCTGGTTTAACTAAAATAAGATCCCCAATTCCAAAGTTTGCACAAGCTCTTGCAGTGGAACCAATATTTTCACTATACATAGGATTAACAAGAATAACTGCAATATTTGAAAGATTTGCTTTGACAGGCTCAGCAACAGGACGAACTTGCATTTATTGGTTAAATTTTACTATATCTTTAATTCCTTGTCAATTTTGATTTTTTTTTAAAACTTGACAATTAAAAAGATTAATTATAAAAATTATTTAAAGAGGATATAAAAATGAGTTCAGAACTTCCTGAAATTCCTATAAATTACAGAGAGGATTTGCATAATTTAGAGTATCTTAATGAAGCAGATCTTATTCTATTTATGGCAGGTAATCAATTTATGGTGATGGAAGAATTACTTTCAGCTTTTCAAAAAAGATATCCTGATATAAAAAAAATTTTTTATGAAACTCTTCCACCTGGACTTGAGCTTAAACAAATTCTTGCTGGAGGAGCCCGTTTTGGAAATATGGAAATAAGAGTTATTCCTGATATTTATACCGCAGTTAGCAATGAAGCAATGCAAGAACTTTTAAAAAGGGGACTAATTAAAGAATATTTTGTCTATCTTCATAATAGAATTGTATTAATGGTTCGCAAGGGTAATCCAGCAGGAATAAAAGGCGTAAAGGATCTTGCAAGAGATGAATTAAGAATTTCTCAACCTGGTCCTCTTGAGGATATAACCCGTTATATTATAGAAATGTATAAAAAAGCTGGTGGAGAAGAGTTTGTTCATAGAATTATGGAAGAAAAAAGAGCAGAAGGAACAACCATTTTTACTTTAGTTCATCATAGAGAAACACCTTTAAGAATTGTTAAAGGTACTGCTGATGTAGGTCCAGTTTGGGCTACCGAAGTAATATATGCTAAAAATCAAGGATTACCTATTGATATGGTTGAAGTGGGGGAAGAATTTGATCAAAGGGAGAAGGTAAATTACTTCATTACCATTCTTAATAATGCTCCTCATCCGGAAAATGCTGAGAAATTTTTAGAATTTATTAAATCTTCTGAAGCTCAAGAAATTTATGCTAAATATGGGTTTGTTCCTCACAAAAAATGAGAAAAAAAGCAAAGGTAATTAACTTACTTATTTTTATTCTAACAATCTTAATTTCTGGATGCGCACCTTCTATAAAAGAAATTCCACAAGTTCCAAAAGAAGTAATAGAAGCAGAAAGAATTAAGCAAAGGAAAATAGCCCTTTTTACTTATTTTGAAAGAAAAGAAAGACTTAATAATATCTGGTATAATCTTATAACTGGAGCAACTCCACTTTGTAAAAAAACTGTAAGACCAATTTATGGATTTGAGATACATGATAAGGAAATGTATAAAGAGGAAGATATAAAAATATTAACAGAAAAATTTGTTTTAGATAACAAACCAACTGTATGGTATATACATCAAAATTCTCCTGCTTGCAAAGCTGGCTTAAAAGTGAATGATAAAATTTCAAAAATAAATGATAAGGAAGTAAAAGATACCCGATCTGCAAAAGAAATTACGAAAAATTCTAAAAATTTGAAATTACTTATAGAAAGAAATGGAGAAACAATTGAGCTAAATATGGATTCTGTCGAGGGTTGTGATTATGAGGTTGAACTTGTTTTCCATGAATCTATAAATGCTTGGGCTGCACCAGAAGGAAAAGTTTATGTTACTACTGGATTAATGAGATTTATTCAATCAGATGAAGAACTTGCTTTAGTATTAGGTCATGAGCTTGCTCATCATGTTATGGGACATATTACTAAAAAAATGGGAAATGTTATTTTAGGCTCTCTTATAGATATTTTAATTGCAGTAACCACAGGAGTTGATACACAAGGAACATTTCAACAATTAGGAGCTCTTGTTTATTCTAAAGAATTTGAAAAAGAAGCAGATTATGTAGGAACTTATATTGCTGCAAGAGGAGGATATAATATAGATAATGCTGTAGATATTTGGAGACGTATGGCAGTAGAATTCCCCAGTGCAATAAGTGATGTTTTCCTTGCCACCCATCCTAGCTCCCCTGAAAGATTTCTTCTTGTTGAAAAAACTGTAAAAGAAATTGGAGAAAAGAAATTAAAAGGAGAACCTTTACTTCCCTCTTCAGAATATTTCAAAGAAAAAAAGAATGAATAAAATTTTAAGAGGAATTTTTTATCTCATTGAGAATCTTTCTTAATTTATTAAGTTTTTCTTTATTAAAAGGCTTATCCTTATAATAGTTTTCCTCAAAAATTTTAACAAAATTCAAGGCAAAAGCTTTCAATTTATCCTCTTTTATCTTTAAAGCAAATTCCTCAAGTCCTTCTGTTTCATTCTTTTTATAGCCTTTAGCTTCTAAAATTTTCAAAAACTCTCTAATTAATTTTTCTTCCTCTTTTAGTTTTTTAAAAAACCTTAAATTTTTAGCTAAAATAAATCCTACAAAACCTGTTATCAAAATAAAACCTAAAAATAAAAGTAAGAGTTTTTTATTAAATTCAGGTTTTGGTATTTTAGTAAGGTTTGAGATACTTCTAAGCAGAGCTACTTGCTTTTTAAAATCGTAATTTAAGACAAAATTTATGTAATAATAATTGATAGTTTCCAATATAAGCCTAAGTTTAGAAAAGGTATTCTTTTCTTTTAAGGGAGCACTTAAGGACGGAGTAGGATCATATCTTACCCAACCTTTGTCTTTTATAAAAGCTTCAACCCATACATGTGCATCGCTTTCTCTAACCAAATAATATCCACCTATTTCATTATAAATACCGCCTTTATATCCGGCAATAAGTCTTGCTGGTATGCCATTTAATCTTAATAAAATAGCCATAGAAGAGGCAAAATATTCACAGTTCCCATATTTATATTTAAACAAAAAATCCTCTAAAGGATTTGCTGAAATAGGAAGATCTTTGAGCGAGTATCTATAATTTCCATATTTTAAAAATTTAAGAATTTTAATTGCAGTCTCCTCATTATTTTTACCTTTAAGAGATAAAGCAAGATTTTGCATTTTTGAAGAAATATTTTGAGGAATTTGTAAATAAATTTCTTTATTAATATCTTTTTCAGGAATTACTTCGGTTAAAATTGAGACTACTTTATATCTTATTCTTGAAAAAATAGGATTAGGCAAATAAAAAGTAAAATTAGCTAATTGAGAAGGTCTTGTAAAGCCATACTGATAATCAATGTTATAGGGTTTATCTAAACCAAATAAATATTTATCTCCGTAGGGCTCTAAATAAATTACCTGGACCACAGGTAATCCTTTTAAAATAACCTCATTCTGAATTTTTTTAGGTTTAATAGATATCCAAGTTTTTCCATCAAAAAAATTAAGAGTAATTCCTCTCCAATATAAAAGCTCATCTTTCATTTTTTTTGTTTTTGCCCTAAAAATTACACTATTATCTTCTTGAATTTCAGATACTTCTCCTAATCTAATATTTTCTGAAAAACCTGTTTTAGCCTTGGCAGATTTATCTAAAAATCCAAAAATAGGAAAATCTGTTCTTGGTAAAATAATGAAAAAGAACGCTGTAAAGGGTATAGCTAAGATAGGTATAAGGCTTGTTTTTAAAAATATTTTTACCAGCACCTTTTCTGATAAGTCAATTTCTCTATCTTGAGAAGAGTAAGTCAAAAGGATTATGGAAATGTTTAAAATAAGAATATAAAGGACTAAATAAACTAAGAAAATAATATCAAAGGAAATTAAGGTACTCCCTGCAAGAATAAGTACAGAAATAAGATAGATCTGCATATAATCTCTAAACTTTTTTTCTTCGAGAAATTTGAGAGAGAGTAAAAAAAGTAAAACTTCAAGAGAGCGATAAAGAACTGTTTCTAAGCTTACATCATAAAACTTAAGGACTACCAATAAAATAGCAGATATATTAATAAATGCCCTTTTTATATGAATTTTTTGATATTCCAGATAAATGGATACTAAAAAAAGAAGGAAAGAAAAGAAATAAAAGGGAAAAGAAATTTTTCCAAAAAGAATAACAAAAGAAAGAAATCCTGCAGAGTAAGTAAATATTTTAACTGCACTTTCTACTTTATAAATTTTTTCTTCTTTATTCATATAAAGCAAGTTCAGTAAGGAGGGTTATTTTGTGGTTATAAGAAAGGCTTGGTTTATAAAATTTCTCTTTTATTTTTAATCCTACAGGTATTCCTCTTTTCATTATTTCAAGTATTAAATAGGTTATACAACTTAATTTTAGCTCTTTTTCAGGAAGACTCATTTTTTCAAAATCTATTATTACAGGTTGACTTTTAAGTTCTGAAAGTTCTTTCACTTTTAGCTTATCTGTCTTAGCAGTTGCCTTCCAGTGTATATATTTTACAGGTGTTCCCTCTATATAATCTCTAACCGATAAAAGATCTCCTTCCCAGCCTGATTTATTAGTTTCTAATTCCCCTTTATTTTTTCTATCCTGATAAAAAAGAAAATCACATTTTTTAGGCTCTGGAAAAACTGTAAAAGAAAAGATTTTATTAATTTTTTTCCATCTTATAAAAAAATTAAAGGGAAAAATAGAAGCAATATAAATTTCCTTTAAAGTTTGAATTCCCCTTTTGTTGGGTTTTATTTTCAAGATAGAAATTGCTTCCCCTTCAAAATAAGGAAATAGATAGGAAATATTAAAATCCTTTATTAATATCCTTATTAAAAAGGCAGGGAAAAATTTTTTCTTATTTATAATTTTTACATTTATAAAAGCCTCCTTATTAGCATAAATTTCTTCTGGAAAGGATATTTCTACATCTAAGGCTTCTATATTTCTTTTTCCAAAAACCCCTGCAAGTAGCATAAAGCTTAGGAATGCCGAAGTAATTAAATAAAGAAGGTTATTTCCTGTATTTACAGAAGCAACCCCAAGAGCTAAGGTAACAATAATATACAGCCAACCTGCTTTAGTTAGTTTAATTAAACTGGTGTTTTTATATTTTCTACTAAAGATTTTATTATCTCCCCTTTACTTCCTTCATATTCTTCTTTAAATATAACTCTATGAGTTATAACAAATTCTGCAAGCTCCTTTATATCTTCTGGAATTACATAATCTCTTTTATTAAGATAAGCATTTGCTTTGGCAGTGGCAACCATTGCCAGTGCACCCCTTGTAGAAAGCCCTGCATAAAGGTATTTATTCTTTCTTGTTGCTTCAATAATATCTAAAATATAATCAGCAATTTTATCAGAAAGATAAACCTCCTTTACTTCTTTTTGTATAGAAATAAGGTCATCCTTAGAGAGAAGAGGTTTAATCTCATGGAGTTCTTCCCTTTTACTTCCTCCTTTTAAAATTTCCTTTTCTGCAAATCTGGGAGGATATCCTATAGATATTTTCATAATAAATCTATCAAGCTGAGCTTCAGGAAGGGGAAAAGTTCCATAAAGCTCTATCGGATTTTGAGTGGCAATAACAAAAAAGGGCTGAGGAAGTTTATAGGTTCTTCCCTCCACTGTAACTTGTTTTTCTCCCATAGCTTCTAAAAGGGCACTTTGTGTTTTTGGAGTAGCTCTATTTATTTCATCTACAAGAACAATATTGTTAAAAATCGGTCCTTTATGAAATTCAAATTCTCCGGTATTTTTATTATAAATGGACACCCCTGTAATGTCAGAAGGAAGAAGATCAGAAGTTGCTTGAATTCTTGCAAAATCAAGCCCAAAGCATCTTGCAAGAGCAATAGCAAGGGTTGTTTTACCTATACCAGGGAGATCCTCAATAAGAAGGTGTCCATCTGCCAAAAGAGCAATAATAGAAAGTTTTAAAGCCTTCGCCTTTCCATGCAAATAATGAGATAGAGAATTTAATATTTTGTCTATATCTAATTTAAAATCCATACAATTTATTTTAATTCTTCTTTTCGGATTTTAAATGTTTTAGATTATTTAATTTAAAATTAAAAAGCTTTTCAACTTGAAATAATTTAAATTGATAATATATTAAATATAAAACCTAAAGGAGGAGGTTAAAAATGGGAGAAATGAAAAAGGAAATTAAGCTTTATTTTGACCGGGATTCTTTATCAGCTTTATTGAACCAAATTTCAATGGATATGAAAAGTGGATATATGAGTATCGGTGACTTAAAAATTGAAGCTCCCGGTGATGTGGAAGTTGAAATTGAATACAAAGAAAAAGAAGAAGCTGATGGAAAGATTAAATGTATTATGGAATGGGAATTGAAGTGGCATAAAAAATAAATTAATAATTTAAAAACTTTAAAATTTCTTCCAAATTTTTTATTACAGGTATTCTTAGTTCAACTTTATGTTGATTTCTGTTTATTAAAAAAGCATTTATACCAATCTCTTTTGGATTTACATAATCGAAAACCAGATGATCTCCTATATGAATAACCTCTTCAGGTTTAATTTTAAGAAGTTCGCAGATCTTTCCATAAAATTCTTTCGATTTTTTCACCTCTTTAAAATCTGATGTTGCAGAAAATATATGATGAAAATGATGTAAAATAGGGTTTAATTGAAATAAAATAAAATCTTTTTCTGCATTAGAACAAATTATAATTTTATAGTGGTTTTTAAGTAAATTTATAACTGGCTCAACATCTTCATAAATTTTTACTCTATGTTTATATTTATTAAATAATTCCTCTTTTGTTGTCTTAAGGTCAAATCGTTTTATCCAATAATCAAGGTAATACCATTCTATTCTATGATCTCCTACTTCATTATAAGCTTGGGTTACTATTTGATAAGCGGAATCAAAACTTATTTTATGTTTTTGAGCATAAAGAGAGGGTATACCTTCGAGCCATACTGCATCAACAAATCCAGTTGGCACAAGAGTTCCATCTACATCAAAAGAGATTACCTTTACCTTTGGGATTTTTATCATAAAATAAATTATAATTCAAATTAAAGGGATTTAAATATGATCCGTCCTTGTGAAAAAAAAGATTATAATGCTGTTTGTGAAATTATCAATGATGCAGCTAAGCTTTATAAAGGTGTCATTCCTGAAGAATTATATAAAGAGCCTTATATGACAATAGATAAATTAAAAAAGGAGATAGAGGCTGGGGTTAATTTTTGGATATATGAGGAAAATGATCAGCCTATAGGTGTAATGGGAATTCAGCATGTAAAGGATGTAACTTTAATAAGACATGCTTACATTCTTAGAAAAAAGCAAAAACAAGGAATAGGCACAAAATTACTAAATCACTTAATAAAACTTACTGACAAACCCATTCTTATTGGGACATGGACTAAGGCTTATTGGGCAATCCATTTTTATCAAAAAAATGGTTTTAAATTAGTTTCTCAAGAAGAAAAAGATGAGCTATTAAAAAAATATTGGTCTCTTCCTGATTTACAAATCCAGACCTCTGTTGTTCTTGCAAATAAAGATTGGTTTAAGTTTAAAGAGAAAGCCCAAAAGTAATTTTAAAAATTTATCTATTCTGTTTCTTTCAGTGTTTCAAGATATTGAGTTTTTAATGGTTCTGGAAGAAGTTTTGCAATCTCTTTAGCTTGAATAAAACCTTCTCTGGTTTTTAAGCAAGAAATCAAAGCCTTTTCTAATCCTTCAATTTTTTTAGATTCTGGTAAAACATCAACGATTCTCTTAACTTCGAAAATCCATCCGTTTTCAGCGCACTTTATTAAAACTTTTTCTAATTCTTCAACTCTTTTTGCTTCCAAAAAATAGGCTATTATTTTTTTAGCTTTATAAATCCATCCCCCTTCCACACACCTTATTAATATCTTTTCTAATTCCTCTGCAGTTAGTTTTCTTCCCATTAATTTGGTTACCTCTTCTGCTTCATCAATCCATCCGCTCTCTATACACCCTTTTAGTATATTTTCTAATTCTTCTAAAGTAAGTTCTCTTTGAAGTAGTTTTGCTATATCTTCTGCTTCATAAATCCATCCCTCTTTGACACATTTTTCTAAAATTTTCCCCAATTTATTAGTTCTTTCAGGTTCTAAAAACATTTCAGCTATCTCTTTTGCTTTATGAATCCATCCCTCCTCAATACATTTTTCTAATATCATCTCTAACCCTTTTGTTCTATTAGGTTCTGGAAGAAGCTGGGCAGTTTGTTTTGCTTGCAAAATCCATCCCTCCTCAATACATCTTATGAGTATCTTTTCTAAACCCTCTGTTCTATTAGGTTCTGGAAGAAGTTCTGCAACTTTTCTTATTTTTGGAATAAAATCTCCCTCAAAACATTTAGCTAATGCCTTTTCTAACCATTCGGTGGTTAATAAAATTTTTTCTAACCAAACTTTTTTCTTATCCATAGGAAGTAGCTCTGCAATTTCCTTTAATTCAGAAACCCAAGCCTCTTCAACACTTTTTCTTACTATTTTTTCAACCCATTCCTGCTGGGTTAAAATTTTTTCCAATAATTCTACTCTTTTAGGTTCTGGAAGAAGTTCCACTATTCTTCTAACCTTAGGAATCCATCCTTCTTCAATACATTTTATCAACATTTTTTCTAATTCTTCCACAGTTAACTCCTTATGAAGCATATTTGCTAATCTTTCTGCCTCATCAATTAATCCCATTCCTATACATCTTTGGCATATCCTTTCTAACCCCTCTTTCTTTTTTGAATCTGGAAGCATTTCTAATATCATTTTAGCTTTATAAAGCAACCCATCTTCAACACACTTATTAAATATTTTTTCTAACATCTCAATTCTTTCAGATTCTTCTAAAAAACTTGTTCCCTTAAGTGCCTTTTTAATCCACCCCATTTCCAATAAAACTTTTACCAACTCCTTTCTCATATTTGCTCCCCTTTGTTTCTTATCTAACTTTAACTATACCTCAGATAAAAAATTTACCAAGATGAAATTTATAGACGTATTCTTATGTCTTAGATAGCAAGCAATAATTCCTTTGGATAAGGTTCGAGATAGCTTTGAAAAAGAAAATAATCCTTTTCAAAACGAACAGCCCAACTTTTTAATAGTTCAAGTAAAGTAGTTAGTTCTACAAGCCCTTTCTGAAATTTTTCCAGTAATTCAAAAAAATGTTCCCTTTCCTTAAAAGAAAGTCCTTTTGAAAGATATCCAAAAATATGTTGCAAAGTATTGATATGCCTTCGCACATTGGTTTTTCTCTGAAAGGCTTTATAAAAGTATTCCTTATAAAGCAACAATTTTTCTTGAAAAGAATGGTTAGAAGAAGCTACAACTTGTCCCAGTTTTTTAAGAGCTGATTGATCGTAACTCATAAGAAGATATTTATATCGGGTGTGAAACCTTACTAATTTAGATGGACTGGGATCTTGAAGTAATTCTCTTAATTCAGCAAAAGCAAAAATACGGGTTAAAAAATGGTCTCTTATTTTGAGATCTTTTAGACGCCCTTCATCTTCCAATGGTAAATAAGGAAAGTTTCTTTCTGTAAGCCTTGCAAAAAATCCACTTGTTTTCCCAATAACTCTCTCATTTTGATAAAGCTTGGTAGACTTAACTCCACAAGAAGGTGATTTAGCTTTAAGTAAAAAACCATCTATTTCTTTAAACTCAGTTAAAGCGGACTTACAAACCTTAATCATATCTTCTGTTAAATCTCTTCCAGTTTCTGGCTGTATAAGTCTTTCTGTATCTTTTATTTTAGTAATTAAAATTCGAGAACGGGGAATTCCCAATCCCAAAGCCACTTCTGGACAAAAGGTTATAGGCTCAATATATTTTTTCAGTTTTTCCACAAAAGGATCTGAGGTAATACCTCCATCATAACGAACCGGTTCAAAAAAGCATCTACTAATTAATATTTTGGGTTTAGGATGCATAACCCAAAAGCATTTTTAAATGATCTATTCTTCTCTGAATATCTTCCCTATCAATAAAAAGTTTAGTAACCATTCCTGGGAAAAGATCATATTGAAGAGCAAGTAGGAGCTGTCTTCCATAACCTCTTTGAAAACATATAAAATCAACTTCTTCATAAGTTAAAATTATACCCCTATTTAAGGCAAGTGCTTCTGAAAATCCATAAGCAATTATTCCCTCTGTTACATAATTGTCTACATTATAAACCACAGACATTATATAAGTATTTTCTGGACTTTTATAAATAAGCTCTGGCTCAAATCCCATTATCCTTTCAAACTCATCTTTCTTTATAACCCAGGAAGGTGAATACAAATGTAACTGATAATACATACTTAGAAAAGGAACTTTGTCCTCAATTTGATCATAATGTAAATTAGCATAAGGTTTAAGTAAAGATACAGATTCTTTAACCTCGGAAAAACTTTCCCTAACCTTAAGAAATAGAGATAGTATTTTTTTATCTGGGGAAAGAACTTCTTGAAATAAATCCTGAAAAAGTTGATGAGTTTCACATACTTTTAGCCAATCACAATCATAACAATATCTTTCATACCATTGAGAAAATACTTCAAGGAGTTTATTTTTTATTTCTTCCCATTTAACTATTTCACCTTCTTTTATCTTCAACAATTCTAATGCAACTTTATCTTGCTCTCTTATTTTTTCTTCAGCTCCTTCCTCATACTGGCATTTACCATCTTTAAGATAAGGACAACTTTTACAAATATCATCAAAACCTTCTACAACTTTTATATTTTCTTTTTCCATTTTGCCTAAAATTTCTTTTAAATTTTTTATAAATACCTCATCGTATCCTTCTCCCTTAAAGAAATTTAAACATATAAGATGATGCCCTCTTAAATTAAGCATCTTACCCCCTCCCTTATGTTTAATTTTAATTTAAAATTATATTATACCTGAAACTTATTTAAGAATAACCTACGTAGCAGTATTAAAATTTTAAAAAAAATAGCCGATAAATTTAAATACAAATAAAATTTTAAATATAGATTTAGTTTAAATATAAATGAACAATAGCATTTTTAATAGTTCTCATCAAAATTTAGAAAATTTGCAGAGGAAACTAAAACATTTTGAAAAATTTGAACTAAATAAAATTTTTATCCCTTCTGAAGAGGTAATAAGATTACTTTCAACCATTAATGTTGAAGAGACAACCTTTGAAGAAATAGCAAGATTAGTAGAAAAAGACAAAAATCTTTGTATAAGACTTTTAAGGATTGCCAATTCCCCTGTTTTTGGCTTTTCTGGTAGAATAACTTCAATAGAACAAGCTTTGCTTTTATTAGGAATAAAGGTTTTAAGGGCAGTTATCCTTACACTTCCTGTATTAAGGAAAAGTAGGCAATTTATTCCTCATCTTGAGGATCATTCTTTTAAAGTAGGAACCGGTGCAAGGATCCTTGCTGAAATAGGTGAACTTAAAAGTATTTCTGAAGTTGCCACTGCTGGAATAGTGCATGACCTTGGTAAAACAATTATTGCTGAATTTCTTGTAAGAGAAGGTGAGTTTGGAAAGAAAATGCTAAAATATTTATATACCGATAAAATAGGAAAGGCAGGGCTACAGAAAGAATGCGAAATCCTTGGAACTGATCATGTAGAAATAGGAGAAAAACTTGCAAAAACATGGTCATTTCCTGAAAGGCTCATTAAACTTATAAGCTCTCATCATAATCCGGTAACAAGTGAAAACAATGGTGTAGAAACAAAATGCATATATATTGCTAATCTTCTTTCCTATTTTAACTTACCAGAAGAGTTTGATAAAAGAAAACAGGAAATCCTTCCAAAGGAAGATTTAGAAATGCTTAACCTTTTTGAACTTTCTTCCTCAGAAATAAAAAGAATAATAGAAAATATAAATAAAGATTGGTTAACCCTTAAAGAACTCTTTCTTTAATCAATCTTATAAACTTTCTCCCTTTGCCCTATTTATCAAGTAATTTTAAGTTTTTATTGACAAAAATTTGATTTATAATTATAAAATAGAAAAATGGACAAAAATGAAAGAATGAAAACTAATAATTATTGTTTTGTTTGTGGTAAAGAAAATCCCAAAGGTTTAAAAGCAAAATTTATTTCTTATAATGGAAAAGCAAAAGCAGAGATGATCCTTGATAAAGAATATCAAGGTTACAGTGGAATTATTCATGGAGGTATTATTGCAGCACTTCTTGATGAGGCTTGTGCCTATGCAACTATTTCCTTAGGATATTATACTGTTACTGCAGAGATAAAAATAAGATACAAAAAAATTTTAAAAGTTAGAGAAAAAATCATAATAGAGGCATCTGCAGAACAAATAAAATCAAAATTAATTCAAGCAAAAGCTCAAATAAAAGATTCTAAAGATATTATAATAGCTGAAGCAGAAGGAAAATATATAATTAAGGAAAAATTTTAAAAAAATATGGAGATCTCTCCTATCTTTCCTATGCAACCTATACCTTATTTTGGGGAAGAATTGGAGGGTGAGTGGATTTTTGAACCAAAGATAGATGGATGGAGACTGCAAATAATAAAATATAAAGACGAAAGAGTTGAATTTTGGGGAAGAAGATTAGAAAAAAATCCCAACTGGACAAAAAACCTTTCCTATTTAATTCCCTATTTAAAAGAAATCCCTTTAGGAACATTGCTTGATAGCGAACTTTATTCTACAAAGGGAAGAAGAGGTATCCCTTCTGTAATGGCAAGAACAAACTTGGCAAAACCCATAATTTATGTGTTTGATGTGATATTTTTAAAAGGGGTTTTTATGGGAAATAAACCATTAAGAGAAAGAAAATTGTTTTTAAAGGAGTTATTATTGACCACACCTTTTTATTTTTTGGAATATAAACCCTTAGAAGATTGGGAAATTGCTTTAAGAGAAACTCTAAAAATGGGATTTGAAGGGATAGTAATTAAAAATCTTGATTCACCTTATCTAATTTCTAAATCTGCTCCCATAGCAACTCATCATTGGAGAAAAATAAAAGGATAAAAAAATGATAGGAAGATTTCAAGTAATGGCAACTTTACAGGCAGCAAGAGCCTATGTTTTAGGTTATTCTTTAGAAGAAGCAAAAAGTTTTGGTTTAAATAGAGCTATTTTTTATGCTGCAGCAAAAAAGGGATTTAAATCTATGAAGGCAGTAAGAGGAGAAATAAAGCTTCCTAAATGGAAATTAATTCGCAAATTTCCAAAAGAGGAAATTGAAAAAATAGAAAAGAATATCTTTATAGAAAAATTAGGAGACGAGATAGCTTATTGTGTAAAATTAGGAGAAAGAAAATATTTTTTAATGGGGGATGAATTACAGACTCCTGAGGATTTTAAAAAACAAATTGAAGATAGATTTAAAGGAAAATTTGAAACTGCCTGGAAAGAGGCAATAGATATTGTAAAAAGTTATGATAAAGGGGTTTTGCTTTCACAAAGATATTTTTATGAAGCTATATATAAACCACGAAGAGATGAACTTGCTGAAAAGTGGTCACAATTAGTAAAATCTCCTTAGTTTTTGCTTATTGATTAAATCTATAATTCTATAGTTTCATCTCAAGCTTTTGTTTTTTAATTTTGAGATTATATTTAATATTTTTTAAAAAATCTGTTAAGGGCTTTTTAATGAAAATTTTGAAAACCTTAATTGCTATTTTACTTTTGATTATTTTTTTGTACACCTTTATCTATCCTATGTTAATCCCTATTTCCTATTTAAAAAAGGAAAATCCGAAAATGACAGCTATGATGAAATATCGTTTAAAGCAATGGGAAAGGGAAGGAAAGAAAGTAAGAATTAAACAAATCTGGGCTCCTTTAAATAGGATTTCTCCTTATTTAAAAAAGGCGGTACTTATTGCAGAAGATGACAAATTTTATTATCATGAGGGATTTGATCTTGATGCCATTATGCTTGCTGTAGAAAAAAACATAAAAGCAGGAAAGCTAAAATATGGAGGAAGCACTATTTCTCAACAACTTGCTAAAAATCTATTTTTAAGCCCCTCAAAAAATCCAATAAGAAAAATTCAAGAAGCTATAATTACTTTTCGCTTAGAAAGAACTCTTCCTAAAAATCGCATTCTTGAATTGTATCTTAATGTTGCTGAATGGGGAGAAGGCATTTTTGGAATTGAAGCTGCAAGTAGGCATTATTTTGGTAAACCATCTTTAGAACTTAATCCTTGGGAATCTGCCCTTTTAGCTGCAGTTTTACCTAATCCCATAAAATATAATCCTTTAAACCCAAGCTCCTATGTTCAAAAAAGGGCTAAACTTATTTATTTTATAATGAAAAAGAGAGGAATAATCAAAGAAGAATATAAAGAGGTAACAGAAGAAGCTGAAACCCAACCCTCCGAAGAAAATAAAACTGAAGAAATATCCCCACAAGAGCAAATTTTTCAAGAAAATAAAACTCTTTCTGAAAATCAGACTGCTCTATAAAAATAAAAAATTTAATGTTAATATTTAAAAAATTCTAAAAATTCTTAGAGGAGGGGTTATGAAATTTTATAGAACTTTGCATCCAAGACCTGTTGTTATTATAGGTAGCGGAAAGGTAAAAAATAATGAAATTAATTTTATGGCTTGTTCTTGGATAACCCCTATTGCAGAAGATATACCAGCATTAGGCTTTGCCTGTGATAAAGAACATTTTACTCACAAACTTATTCAGAAATACAAAGAATTTTCTGTAAATATAACAGAAGATATTGATCTTATATGGAAAGTAGGTACCACAAGCGGAGAAAATATTAATAAAGTTAAAGCCTTTAACATAAAAATTAAACCAGGTAAAGTTTTAAATATTCCTTTAATTGAAAATGCCCTTGCCAATCTTGAATGTAAGGTAATAAAAGAGATTGAAGTGGGAGAAGTTATGTTTTATATAGGGGAAGTTAAACATTGGGAGGCTTCAGATTTTGATGAATATGGATATAAGGAATTTTGGAGGCTTCCTCTTCATAAAGGTGGTAAGGCTTTTACCTTTTCTTCAAAAAAACTTTATTTTCCTAAATAAATTTTAAATGATTATTTATACTCTTGGAACTTCTAAGAGAACTCAAGAAGAGTTTCTTGAAATTTTAAAATTTTATCAAATTAAAGCTATAGCTGATGTGAGAAGATGGCCAACCTCTCAAAGATTTCCTCATTTTAAAAAAGAAAATTTAATAAAAATTTTACCTGAAAATAGTATTTCCTATCATCATTTGGAAGACCTTGGAGGATATAGAATAGAAAATTATGAGAATTATATGAAAACTTCTACTTTTAAAAGTACTTTAGAAAAATTAATAGAAATTGCTAAAAATGATTTAACCTGTATTATATGTGCAGAAAAATTTCCCTGGAGATGTCACAGAAGGTTTATAGCAAGAGCATTAGAAGAAAAGGGGATTGAAGTCTTACATATTATTGAAAAAGGTAAAATCTGGAAACCAAAAACTATTTTAATTCCTTTAATTAACTTCCAAAAATAGTAGGAGGAACATAAGGATGGGTTCCTTCAACAACCTCTACCCCTGCTTTTTCCTTAATAGCAGCTATAAGGTCATCCTTTCTTTTACAGAACTTCATAATACATGTTCCTACATGAACTGCATCTGGTTTTTCATTAAATGCAGCTAACTGAAGTTTTAAAAGGGCTAAACTACAAACAACTCTATTTGCATTTCCTTCACATCCTCCACAATCAACAATTCCAATAATATGGGCATCTTCATTTTTATATCTCTCGAATTCACCTTCCTTACGCATAAGAGCAACAAAACATCTTGCATCAAAGGGACATAAATTTTGACTACTAATCATATTACACTTAACTAATACAATTTTTTTCATAAAAGCACCTCCTCTTTATAATTCAAATGTTTTAGTTTTATATTACCTAATTCTATTGAATTAGTCAATATTTGAGCTATGAAGTTTATAGGAGATGGGAATTTTTATTTTAACATCAAGCGGAGGAAGGGGAAAATATTTTGAAACTTTTTTAATTGTGTCTATAGCATTTTCATCAAGCACTTTGTATCCTGAAGACCTTTCTATAATTAAAAAACTAATTTTACCCTCTTTTGTAAGAACAAAAGATATTAAAACCTTTCCTTCCCAACCCATCTTACGAGCAATATAAGGATAGGTAATATTATTTTGAATAATCTGAGAAATAAGAGAAAGTTTCTCTATTAAAAATTTTTCCTTTAGTTTCCCTAACTCATCTAAATTTCCCTTCCCTCCATCACTACCTTCAACATTTCTATTATCAGACCTTTCTACATAACCACTCCCACCACCCTTAATTATACTAATATTTTTAATCTCCTTTTCTCTACCAGAGCCTCCCTCATTAACCCCTTTACTTGCTATTTCTTTTACTTCACTTACCTCCTTTACTTCTTTATTTTCAGAAAAAGAGCTTTCTTTAACTTCTTTAGCAGGGCTTTTAAACTCTTCAGGAAAAGAGGAAATGGTTTTTGATTGAGCTTTTGCTTGCAATCTTTTCTCTAATTTTGTATCAAGTCCTTTCTCAACTTTAGAAGTTTCCTCTGAAAGATTAGCAAGATTTATTAAAGATAAATCTATTTCAATATATTTTGCTGAAGACTCTCCATTTAACCTAAATAAAACTACAAAGCTTAAAAGAAAAAAGAAATGAATAAAAAGGGAAATAAAAAATTCTTTTAGCTTAATCATTTTATAAGTTCTGTCTTTATAGTTGCTTTCTTAAAATCATATTTTTTTAATATATCAAGCACAGATATTAAACTTTGAACTTGGGCAGATTTGTCAGCAAATATGGAAATCTGAGAATCTTTATCTATGCTTTTAATAACCCCTTCCAGCTCTTCAAGCCCTATTTTTCTATTTTCAAAAAAAATTTCCCCATCTTTATTAATAGTTATTTGAAAACTTCTTATATTTTTAAGTTCAGCATATTTAGCTGAAGGAAGCTTAACAGGGATACTTCCTTGAACAATAAATGTAGCAGTAACAAGAACAATAGTTAAAAGAACAAGCATTATATCAACAAGAGGAATTACATTAATATAATCAAATTCCTTTTCTTCCATTCTTTACTTCCCAAAGGGCAATTTTTTCTTTTACTCTTCTTAAAAGATAATTATAAAGAGCAACAGAAGGAATAGCTACAAAAAGTCCCACTGCAGTAGCTTTAAGGGCAAGAGCAAGCCCTACCATTATTTTTTTACTATCAATAAGTCCTTCTTGTCCTATAGTATAGAAGGTAAGCATAATTCCAAGAACAGTTCCAAGAAGTCCAATATAAGGAGCATTAGCCCCAATAGTTGCAATAATATAAAGCCCCTTTGTTAAATCTGCTTCTAATTCCTTAGGACTTGAAAACTTAAGAACATCAACCTTTTTGTAATACCCTATTCTTTCTATAGCTATAGCAATAGAAACAACACTAAGAAATAAAAGAAATCCTATAATTCCATAGTCAATTATAAGTTTTAAATATTCCATATTTTTTCACCTATTTTTACAAAAATATTAAAATTGTAGCATCTTTAGAACTATTAATACAAAAATAAACTTTTGTCAAGAACCTTTTTTTGTCTATCTACCACTTCCGAAGTGGTAGAGTTTAGGCTCCGTATTTTTTTAGTTTCCCTGCATGAGCTAAACAAGAACCTTTTTTTGTCTATCTACCACTTCCGAAGTGGTAGAGTTTAGGCTCCGTATTTTTTTAGTTTCCCTGCATGAGCTAAAAGAAGAGGCATAAGTTTATAAGCATAAAATATTCCAAGCTCT
>Ga0272449_1000442_pt1 | contig 49606 bp, 53 predicted proteins | sample YNPCB0241_FD_198679 | JGI IMG/M metagenome (GOLD analysis project Ga0272449, IMG submission 198679) | Hot spring sediment microbial communities from Yellowstone National Park, WY, United States - YNP-CB-024-1 | ecosystem: Environmental > Aquatic > Thermal springs > Hot (42-90C) > Sediment...
CTGACCGTGGAGGGGGAGAGGGCGCGTCTGGACGTCAATATCGAGGACGGGGCCGAGGCCGTGATGAGGGCGGTGGAGAAGGCCTGGCCGCTTAGGGACGTGAGGGGCCAGCCCGGGACCAACGTGGGAGGCATGATGCAGCGCGTGCGGCAGACCATGGCCGAACTGACGGGACAGGAGCCGGCGGCCGTCCGTATCCAGGACGTCCTCGCCGTGGACACCATGGCGCACCAGACGGTGCGGGGCGGCCTGGCCGGAGAATTCGCCGCGGAAAATGCGGTGGCCCTGGCCGCCATGGTCAAGACCACGCGCCTGCCCATGGAGCAGGTGGCCGCGGCCCTGGAACGGGAGACCGGCGTGGCCGTGGAGCTGGGCGGGGTGGAGGGTGAAATGGCCGTTTTGGGCGCCCTCACCACGCCCGGGGTGGACCGGCCTTTGGCGGTGCTGGACCTGGGCGGGGGCTCCACCGACGCCGCCTTCATCACGCGCGACGGAGAGGTCCGCACGGTGCACCTGGCCGGGGCCGGAGAAATGGTCACCATGCTCATCGATTCCGAGCTGGCCCTGCAGGACCGCGAGCTGGCCGAAAAGGTCAAGCGCTGCCCGCTGGCCAAGGTGGAAAGTCTTTTCCACATCCGGCTGGAAGACGGCACGGTGCACTTCTTCCGGGAGGCCCTGGAGCCCAGACTCTTCGGGCGGGTCGTGCTCCTGGAAGAAGACGGCACCATGACGCCCGTGGCCACGGACCAGCCCCTGGAGCGCATTCGGGCGGTGCGGCGCACGAGCAAGGAGCGGGTTTTTCTCACCAACAGCCTGAGGGCCCTGGTAAAGGTGGTGCCCACGGGCAACGTCAGGCACCTGGACTTCGTGGTACTGGTGGGCGGGTCGGCACTGGATTTCGAGATCCCGGAAATGATTACCCGCAAGCTGGCTGAGTACGGGGTGGTGGCGGGGCGGGCCAACGTGCGCGGCCGCGAGGGGCCGCGCAACGCGGTGGCCACGGGGTTGGTCCTGGCGTGCCGGCCGTAGACGGGGGTGACGGTGCGGTGGAGGGAGGGCTCGGCCCGCGGAAGTCTGCCATCGAGATAACGGTACATCCGGCGGCGGAAGGAGGAAGTGTCCTGCGCGAGCTGCTCGCCGGGCTGGAGGAGCAGGGCGTGCCCTGGGAGGTCGAGGTGGCCGTGGGTGAAGCGGTGGCGCTGGCCCATCGCGCGGCCGGGCGGTCGGTCTTGCGGGTGGGGCTGGCCGTGGCCGGAGACGGCACGGTGGTGCTGCACCACGCCCAGTTGCCACCGGAGCGGCCGGTCCAGCACCTGCCGCGGGCCGATGCCGCGCAGGCCCGCCTGGCGGGTCAGAACGCGGGACGGCTGGTGAAAGGGTTACCCCTGGAGGGCCTTTCGCAACCGCTGTCGGGGAGCGGATCGAGCGCGCCGGAACAGCGGGTGGACCCGGCCGCCGTGGCCGGGGTGGTGGTGGAGGTGCTACGACGACTAGGAATTTTGCCCAGGTAAACTCGTGCTGCGTGCAAGGCTTTCCGAGGGCAAATTTCCCAGTCGGACGACTGGGTATTACCGGCGAGGGGGAGCGGCGGTGACGGGCACGGCGCTGGGACTCGTGGAAACCGTAGGGCTGACCGCGGCGGTGGAGGCGGCCGACGCCGCCGCCAAGGCCGCCGATGTGCGGGTGGTGGGCTACGAGGTGGCCGGGGGAGGGCTGGTCACGGTCAAGGTCCTCGGTCAGGTGGCGGCGGTGCGGGCGGCCGTGGCGGCCGGGGCGGCCGCAGCGGCCCGGGTGGGGACGGTGCGGGCGGTGCACGTGATTCCGCGGCCGGCGTCGGGATTGGAGTTCATGGTCTACAGCCAGGATACGGTACCTCCACCGCCGGCAGAAGGACCGTCGGAGGCACCTCCGGGTCTCGGAGGGCCCGCGGAGACCGGGGGCCCCGGCGGACCCGGTGCCTCCGAGGAAACCGAGGCGTCCCGGACGCCGGATGCCGCGGGAGAATCCGTACCTCCGGACGCCGCGGGTGCGGAGCCCGGGGGGACGTCCGCCGCGGAGGCCGGGGAGGTGGCCGTTGCGGCGCCCGGGGAGGAGGCCGCCGACCTCGGCCCGGAGGAACATGAGGTCACGGCGGTGGTGCCGCCGGAGGATGCCGGTGGCGTCCCGGAGGTGGAAGGCTACGCGCCCTACCCGGCGGCCGGAGAGGCCTCGTGCAACATCTGCGGTGACCCGGCCTGCCCCCGGCGCAAAGGGGAACCACGCTCGAAGTGCATCCATCACGGGGCGGAGTAAAATCGAGGACGAGGAGAGGGTAGTGTGAAGGGCGAAGCGCTGGGACTCATCGAGACCAGGGGACTGGTGGCGGCCATCGAGGCCGCCGACGCCATGGTCAAGGCGGCCAACGTCAAGCTCATCGGTTACGAAAGGGTGGGTGCCGGGCTGGTTACGGTCATGGTGCGCGGCGACGTGGGTGCCACCAAGGCCGCCACCGACGCGGGGGCCGCTGCGGCCCGGAAGGTGGGGGAACTGGTTTCCGTACACGTCATTCCGCGGCCCCACGGCGATGTGGAAAAGATACTGCCCAAGTCCGAATAGCACCGGAAGCGGCCGGTCCCCGGGGAGTGAACCGTTTTGGCGGAAAGAGGCTTGGAACTGAGAACCTACGTTTTCATCGACCGCATGCAACCCCAGTACGCGGCCTACGTGGGGACTACGGTGCAGGGTGACATTCCCGTGGCCGGTATGTCCGAACTCTACGTGGAGGTGGGCCCGGGTAACGAAATCTTTCGTATCGCCGACATCGTGCTCAAGTCGGCGCCGGTGCGGCCGGCGGCCCTGGTGGTGGAGCGCGAGTTCGGCATGATGGAAATCCACGCACCGGACCAGGCCGCGGTCCTGCAGGGCGGGCGGGCCATCCTGGACTACCTGGGCCTGGAGGAAGGCGACCGGATCAAGCCCAAGATTGCTTCGGTGCAGATCATAACCAACGTGGACCCGTATCAGGCCCAGTTGATCAACAAGTTCCGCCGCGGTGGCCTGCTCGTGCCGGGGGAGACCCTCTTCGTTCTGGAAGTGACGCCGGCGGGCTACATCGTACTGGCGGCCAACGAGGCGGAAAAGGCCGCGGCCCTGAAGGTGGTGGACATCAGGAACGTCGGGCGCTTCGGGCGTATGTTCCTGTCGGGGACCGAGTCCGAGGTCCTGGCCGGCAAGGAGGCCGCGCTGGCGGCCATCGAAGGGCTCACGGGCCGGTGAGGCGGGTGGTTATGAACGGAAAAGCCGCTTTGTGCCGGGCCGAGGAACGGGTGCGCCGTCTCGAAAGGGTCATGCGGGAACCGGCCGTGGGGGACGTCGACGAGCTGTACGTGGGCGTGGATCTGGGTACGGCCAACGTGGTGGTCACCGTTGTTAACGGGGCGGGTCAGCCCGTGGCCGGCGCCCTCACACCGGCCCGTGTGGTGCGGGACGGGCTGGTGGTGGAGTTCCTGGAGGCCATCGCCATCGTGCGGCGCATGGTGGAACAAATCCAGGAGAAGCTCCGCTACCCGCTGGAGAGGGCGGCCACCGGCATACCGCCCGGGACCAGTGTGGCCGACGTGCGCGGCATCGTGCACGTGGTGGAGGCCGCGGGGCTAGACGTCGTCGGGGTGGTGGACGAGCCCACGGCCGCGGCCACCGTGCTGGGCGTCACCGAAGGGGCCGTGGTGGACGTGGGGGGCGGCACTACGGGTATCTCGGTGTTGCGGGAAGGGCGGGTGGTCTACACGGCCGATGAGCCCACCGGGGGAACCCACTTCACCCTGGTAATTGCGGGGCGTTTCGGCATAAGCTTCGAGGAGGCCGAAAGGCTGAAGCTCGACCCCCGCCGCCAGCGCGAGATTGCCCCCATCATCCGGCCCTGCATGGAGAAGGTGGCCGCCATCGTGGAGCGGCACCTGGCGGGGCAGCAGGTTGACACCCTGTACCTCGTGGGAGGAGCGGTCTCGTTTCCCGACTTCGACCGGGTACTGGAACAACGCCTGGGAATTCCGGCGGTGCGGCCTGCGAATCCCCTGCTGGTGACGCCCCTGGGCATTGCTCTGCACTGTCTGGCGGGGAGGTGATCCCGTTTGTCCGACGAGGAACTGGTGCGGCGGGTGGTGGCGGAAGTACTGCGGCGCCTGGGGCATCGGGTCCGGGGACCGGTCCTGCTGGTCCTGCTGACCGGAGGCACCATAGGCTGGCCCCAGGCCCGTGAGGGCCTGCGCGCCCTGGCCGCCGACGGCGTCACTTTCCGAATGGCCTGCAGCCGGGCCGCGGCCCGCATCCACAGGCGTGCAGAGCTCCTGGAAATCTGCCCTTCGGAGCACATCGTGCAAGAGGACGGAGAGCAGAGTGCCATGCGCCTGCTGCGAGGAATTCGGGGCGTGCTGGTCCCGGTCCTGACCAGGAAGACCGCGGCGCGGGTGGCGATGCTGGACTTTGCGGGCCTCATTCCCAATCTCATTCTGGAGGCCCTCATGAAGGGCCTGCCGGTGGTGGCGGCCCGGGACGCCGCGGACCCGGACCACCCGGAGTGGGGGTCGGTCCTGGGTGGTGAACCCCATCCCGGCCTGGCGGCCGCACTGCGGGAGAACCTGCGTCGGCTGGAGGCCCTGGGGGTCAGGCTGGTGGCCGCGGCGGAGCTGGAGGCCGCCGGGCGTGTCATGGCGGGAGCCAGCGGCGTCGCGGTGCCAGAGGCGCACCCACCGGGGGCGCCCGTGGTTCGGGGCGTGATCACCGCGGCCGAGATCCTCGCGGCGGCGCGCGAGGGAAGGGAAATCCGCCTGGCTCGCGGGGCGCTGGTGACACCGCTGGCGCGGGACGTGGCCGCGGAGCACGGCGTGCGGCTGCTGGAAACCGAGTGAGGGGGCAGGTGGCGTCGTGTTAATCGCCCGGGTTATCGGTACCGTGGTGGCGACCCGCAAGGACGAGGAACTGGTGGGTTACAAGTTGCTGGTGGTAAGGCCCCTGTCCGTTGACGGACCCGGGCCGGACGGCCGCCTCCCGGAACCCTTCGTGGCGGTGGACACCGTGGGCGCCGGAGTCGGCGAGCGGGTGCTGGTGGTGACGGGGAGTGCGGCCCGGGCCATTTCGGACCGCGTGCGGCTGCCGGTGGACGCGGCCATCGTGGGTATCATCGACACGGTGGAACTCGAGGAGGGAGCCGTGCCGGGAAGCGAGGACTTCGCGTCGTAGCGGACTGCGGGTGAGTGCCCCAGGAAAGGCGGGTGACGGGCGTGGCGATTTACACGCGGCAGGGCGACCGTCTGGAAACGTCTCTATTAGGCGGACGGCGGGCCTTCAAGGACGACCTGCGCATCGCCGTGCTGGGCGAGATCGACGAACTCGGTACCGTGCTGGGCCTGGCGCGGTGCGAACTGGAGGGTCCCGCGGCGGCGCTCCTGGAGGCCATCCAGGGCCGACTGCAGCAGGCCGCCGCCAGGCTGGCGGACCCCGGAGGGGCCGGGTCGGAGGACGGAAAACCGGACGCCGACGACGTGCGTCAAATGGAGGCCCACATCGACGACCTCACGGCCGCCATGCCTCCCTTCCGCGGTTTCGTGTTGCCCGGGCCGCCGCGCGGCGCCGCGCTGCTGCACCTGGCGCGCACCGTGGCGCGCCGCGCGGAGCGGCACCTGGTGCGCCTGGCCCGCCGCGAAGGGGTGGACGCGGTCCTCTTGCAGTACTTTAACCGACTTTCGGACCTGCTCTTCGTCATGGCCGAGCACGAAAAATACCGGGCCCTGATACAGAGGCTCACCCGTGCCGCGATGCTCCACCTGGCAGTGCGGCAGGGGACGGGGACCGAGAGCGAAGGAGGGTTAGCGATGCGCCTGAGCGCAGCCAAGGAAATCATTGCCGCGGCCGAGGCCCGTGCCGGGGAATTGGGGGTACCGATGGTCATCGCCGTGGTGGACGGTGCCGGCCACCTGGTCGCGCTGCACCGGATGGACGGGGCGTTACTGGCCAGCATCGACATTGCCATCAACAAGGCCTTCACCGCCTGCGCGGTAAGGATGCCCACCCAGGAACTCGGTGCCCTGGCGCAGCCCGGTCAGCCCCTGTACGGAATAGAGGTCACCAATCGGGGGCGGATGGTGATTTTCGGCGGCGGGCTGCCCCTGTACGAGGGGGCGCGGGTCTGCGGCGGCATAGGCGTCAGCGGAGGCACGGTGGAGCAGGACGTAGCCGTGGCCCGCGCCGGTGTGGAGGCCTGGGAAAGGATACGTGCGGGGTGAACTGCGTGCCGGTGGATACCAATCAGATTGCTACCATCGTAAGGAAAGTTCTCGAGTCCATGGCGCAAAACGGTGAGCCGACCAACGAGCAGGCGGGGATCTTTCGCACCGTGGACGAGGCGGTGGAGGCCGCCTGGCTGGCCCAGAAGAGACTCATGGCCCTGAATCTGGAAAAGCGTAACGCGCTGATCGGGGCCATGCGCGAGGCCGCCGTGGCCAACGCCCGTCTGCTGGCGGAAATGACGGTCCGCGAGACGGGCATGGGGAGGGTCGACGACAAGACAGCCAAGAACCTGCTGGCCGCGAGAAAGACGCCCGGCACGGAGGACCTTCAGACCGGGGCCTACAGCGGGGACCACGGGCTCACCATCACCGAGCAGGCCCCCTTCGGGGTCATTGCCGCCATAACACCGGTGACCAATCCCATCGCCACGATAGTAAACAATAGCATCGGCATGGTGGCCGCCGGCAACGCGGTGGTGTTCTGTCCCCACCCGTCGGCGCGGCGTTCCTGCAACAAGGCGGTGGAGATCCTCCACCGGGCCATTGTGGAAGCGGGGGGGCCGCCCCACGTCCTCACCACCCTTGCCGAGCCGAGCATTGAAAAGGCCTCGGAACTGATGCGGCACCGCAGGGTCAACCTCATCGTGGCCACCGGCGGGCCGGGGGTGGTGCGGGCGGCCCTGAGTTCGGGCAAGAAGGCCATCGGGGCCGGGGCCGGAAATCCGCCGGTCGTTGTGGACGAGACGGCCGACATTCCCAAAGCGGCCCGGGACATCGTCGCCGGGGCGGGCTTTGACAACAATCTCCCGTGCATTGCGGAAAAGGTACTCATTGTCGTGGCCGGCGTGGCCGACGCCCTGCTCGAGCAACTCCGGCGTCACGGCGCCCTCGTGATACCATCCCACTGGGTGGAGAAACTGACGGCCACCGTGTTCACCGAGGTCACCGAGGAGGCAGCTTCGTCCGGGGGCACGGGCCACAACCCGCGCCGGCGGTGGGTGCTCAATAAGCAGTGGGTGGGCAAGGACGCCAGGGTCATTCTCGAGGGGGCCGGCTTCAGCATCCCGGGAGACGTGCGCCTGGCGGTGGTGGAGGTGGGGCGGGACCACCCGCTGGTCCAGGAAGAACAGCTCATGCCCATTCTACCGCTTGTTCGGGTGAAGAACGTGGACGAGGCCATCGAACTGGCGGTGGAGGTGGAGCACGGCTACCGGCATACGGCCGTGATGCACTCCAAGCACGTGGACCACATGACCAGGCTGGCCCGCGCCATCCAGACCACCCTGTTCGTGAAGAACGCCCCGTCGTACGCCGGGATCGGCCTGGGAGGAGAAGGGTTTACCAGCTTTACCATCGCGGGGCCCACCGGCGAGGGCCTTACCTCCGCCCGTTGCTTCACCCGCCAGCGCCGGTGCACCCTGGTGGACGCCCTTTCCATCGTGTGAGGGAGAGGGGACCGTGGCGGACCTGGTTCGTCTGGTGCAGGCAGCGGGCGTGGTGGGCGCGGGGGGCGCCGGGTTTCCCACCCACGTGAAACTGGGGGCGCGGGTAGAAGTGGTCATCGTCAACGGCGCGGAGTGCGAGCCCCTGCTCCGGGTGGACCAGCAGTTGCTGCTGCTCGAAGCCCAAGCACTACGGCGGGGTTTGGCGGCGGTGGTCGAGCACCTGCGGCCCCGGGCCGTCTACCTGGCGGTAAAAACCAAGCACAGGGAGGTCCTCCGCACCTGGGAGGAATTGCTTCCGCCCCTCGGGGGGCGGGTGTGGGGTCTGGCGGACTTTTACCCGGCGGGCGACGAGCAGGTGCTGGTATACGAGGTCACGGGGCGCGGGGTGCCTCCGGCGGGCATACCCCCCGAGGTCGGGGTCCTGGTCATGAACGTTGAAACCCTGTACAACGTGTCCCGGGCCCTGGAAGGACAACCGGTGACCCACAAGTTCGTGACCGTGGCCGGGGCCGTGGCCGCGCCCAAGACCGTGCGGGTGCCGGTCGGCACCAGTTACGCCGAACTGCTGGCCCTGGCCGGGGGTCCGGTGTGCCAGGAGTTCGTCTGCCTGGACGGCGGCCCCATGATGGGCCGACCCGTGGCGGACCTCGGGTTACCGGTGACCAAGGCCACCAAGGCCCTGGTGGTGCTGCCGGTGGGTGCGCGGGCCGCACGGCCTGCCTTAACACCGCGGGAGGCCGTTTGGCGTCGGTCCCGCAACGCCTGCGAGATATGCCGCATGTGCACGGACCTCTGTCCGCGTTACCTCCTGGGACATCCCCTCGAGGTGCACAGGATCATGCGCGCGTACGCCTACGGGGGCGAGAGGGTCGACGCGGAGGCCCATCTGGCGGCGCTGCTCTGCGTGGAGTGCGGGGTGTGCGAGCATTTCGCCTGCCCGGTCGGGATCTTCCCCAGAACCGTGGCCGCGGAGGTAAAGAGACGGCTCCTCGCGGCCGGCGTACGCTATCCCCGCGGGCGGACCGGCGCGGGTGTGCGCAGGTACCGGGAGGGCCGGCTGGTACCCACAAGCCGGTTGGTCCGGCGCCTGGGACTCGAACCCTGGGACCGTCCGGCCCCCCTAGACCCGGTGGCGGTCCCGGCCGCCAGGGTGCGCGTGCCCCTGCGCCCGCCCTTCGGCGCGGCCTGCCGGCCCGTGGTGCAGGTCGGCGCACGGGTCCGGGCCGGGGATCCGGTGGGCGAGGTGCCGGAGGGGGCCCTCGGGGCGCGCGCCCACGCCAGCATCGCAGGGTTGGTTACGGCGCTCACCCCCGACTACGTGGAAATAACGGCACAGGAGGCGTGAGATGCTTTCCGCAGGTGCCCTGGGCGCCCTGGAATTGACGAGTATCGGGCTGGGTATCGAGGCGGCCGACGCGGTCCTCAAGCGGGCGGCCGTGGAAATGGTGCTCAGCCGCCCCATCTGTCCCGGTAAGTATTTCCTTTGCTTCACCGGCAGGGTGGAAGACGTCCGTCACGCCCTGGAAGCGGGCCTGGAGCGGGGCGGCGACGCCGTGGCCGACAGCCTCTACCTCACCAATCCCCACACCGCCCTGTTTCCGGCCCTGATGCAGACCACCGAAACCGAAGGCATGGAGGCGCTGGGGATTGTCGAGACCTTCAGCATGTGCTCGGCCCTGGAGGCCGCCGACCGGGCGGCCAAACGGGCCCGCGTCTCCCTGGTGGAGATACGCATGGCCATCATGCTGGCGGGCAAGTCGTACGTCACCCTTACGGGCACGCTGTCCGCCGTCCGTGACGCCGTGGAGGAGGCGGCAGCCGCGGCGCGCGAGAGGGGGGCCCTGGTCTCGGCGGTGGTGATACCCCATCCCCATCCCGACCTCAAGGGCTTCGTGGGCTAGGGGTCTACGCTACGGAAGACGGAAAAAACGGTCGAGGGGGTGATAGTCCTCAGGTTACGGCTGGAATTTCCCGATGGCGGATTTTAAAAAGTCTTAAAAGGAGGTCGACCATGAAAAAGATCCTCATTGCCCCGAACAGGTACGTGCAGGGTCCGGGCGTCATCGCGGACCTGGGAGAGCAGGTGAAACCGCTGGGGGACCACGCCCTGGTGACCGGTGGCAAGACCGCCTTTGCGGTGGCGCGGGAGGCGGTGGCCGCCAGCCTGGAGGCCCAGGGCATCAGGGCCACCTTCGAGCTCTTCCGCGGCGAGTGCTGCCGGAGCGAAATCGACCGCCTGAAGGAAGTGGGCACCCGGGCGGGGGCCAACGTGGTCATCGGGGTCGGCGGCGGCAAGGTCATCGACACCGCCAAGGCCGTGGCCTATTACATGAACGTGCCGGTGGTCATCGTGCCCACCATTGCGGCCACCGACGCCCCCTGCAGCGCCCTTTCGGTGATTTACACCGAGGAGGGCGTGTTCGAAAGCTATCTGGTACTGCCCACCAACCCGAACCTGGTGCTGGTGGACACGGCCATCATCGCCAGGGCGCCCGTGCGGCTGCTGGTGGCGGGTATGGGCGACGCGCTGGCCACCTGGTTTGAGGCCGATGCCTGCCGCCAGGCCAGCGCCAGGAACCTGCCGGGAGGCCATTCTACGGCCACGGCCCTGAGCCTGGCCCGCCTGTGCTACGAGATCCTTCTGGAGTACGGCGTGGCGGCCAAGCTGGCGGCCGAGAAGGGTGTGCCCACTCCGGCCCTGGAAAAGGTGGTGGAGGCCAACACCCTGCTCAGCGGCCTCGGCTTCGAGAGTTCCGGGCTGGCGGCGGCCCACGGTATCCACGACGGACTCACCGTGCTGCCCGAGACGCACCACGCCTACCACGGCGAGAAGGTGGCCTTCGGGACCGTGGCCCAGCTGGTGATGGAGAACCGGCCCAAGGCCGAAATCAAAGAGGTGCTGGCCTTCTGCAAGGCGGTGGGCCTGCCCATCACCCTGAAGGAGATCCACGTTGCCGAGGTCACCCCGGAGAAGATCATGCAGGTGGCCCGGGCCACGTGCCAGCCGGGCGGCATCGTTTACAACATGCCCTTCCCGGTGTCCCCCGAAACGGTGTACAACGCCATTCTCGGGGCCGACGCCCTGGGCACGGCCTTCCACGCGGGAGCTTTCTGAGGCGAGAAAAAGAGGGGCGAAACGTCCCGTCCTCCCACGGGCCGGGATTGTTTCGCCCCCCGAAGCAAGGGCAGTATCGTTAAATTCGCCTCTGCGGTCCTCAATTCCTTTCTAGGGGAGGATGTAAAGCATGCAACTGGTTCCTCTGGCCATCAGCATCGCCGTTCTGGCGGGCATATGGACCTACGTTTCGGCCCAGTTGAGCATACTGACCTGGCCGGCCTTCGTGGGCTGGGCCCTGTTCTTCGCCGCCGGCGGCAACAACAAGGCCTTTGTGCGGGCGCTCCTGCCGGCGGTATCGGGCATCGCTCTGGGCTACCTGGCGGTACTCGGTGCGCCCTACCTGGGGAAGGCACTGGGCGTGGCCATTCTGGTCACGGTCATCGCCTTTATCATGACCGTCATGGGTTCGCTGTCGTTATTTGCCTTCGTTCCCGCCCAGTTCGCGGCCTGCGCCGCGTTCTTCGGCACCGGGGCCAAGTTCTGGCCCACCGTGATCCCCCTCGTGATCGGTGTGGGGTTGGGCTATCTTTCTGCCATGCTGCCCGTGTGGCTGACGCCGCAGAAGGGCAAGGAGACCGCGGCCACGTAGTCCGGGCCGCCGGGGAAGAACGGGACGTACGGTGCGGGCCGCCGTGCCGTACGTCTTCGTTAACGCTTAAAATATCTTGTGGCAGGGGAGATTTTGGTGTATCCTTATACTCAAAAGGTCTCGCGGGGGAGGTGGGAGGGGCAGGCAGACCCCCGCTGGATGCACGGGTGCGTTTTCCGCAAGAGCGAATCGGGGAGGGAAAGGCATGAAAATCGTCCGCGTGAACATGTCAAACCTGACCGTTACGGCCGCGGACCCGCCCCCGGAGTACGGCCTGCTGGGCGGGCGGGCCCTGAGTTCCCGGATCGTGGCCGACGAGGTGCCGCCTACGTGTGACCCCCTGGGGCCCCACAACAAACTGGTCTTCGCGACGGGCCTGCTGACCGGCACCAACGCGCCCAGCAGCGGGCGCCTCTCGGTGGGGGGCAAATCTCCCCTGACGGGCACCATCAAGGAGTCCAACGCCGGCGGGGTCTGCGGCCAGAAGCTGGCCAGCCTGGGTATCGGCGCCCTGGTGATTGAGGGCCGGGCCGGGGATAAGGGCTGGCACGTGCTGGTCATCGGCGAGGACGGTATAGAACTGAAGCCCGCCGGAGACCTGGTGGGCAAGGGGTGCTACGAGGTCAACGAGCGCCTTCGGGCGGAGTACGGGCCCCAGATAGGGATCATCGGCATCGGTCCGGCCGGCGAGATGCGCATGAAGGCGGCCGGCGTGTCCACGAGCGACCGCGAGGGCGGGCCCGGGCGCTACGCCGGGCGCGGGGGCCTGGGCGCGGTCATGGGGTCCAAGGGCCTCAAGGCCATCGTGGTCAACACGCGCAAGACCTTCGAGACCCCGGTGGCGGACAAGGAGAAATTCCGGAAGGCGGTCCAGGTCCTGACCAAGGCCCTGCAGGCCCACGCGGTCACCGGCCAGGCCCTGCCGACCTACGGCACGGCGGTGCTGGTGAACATCATCAACGAGGCGGGCGGCCTGCCCACCCGGAACTTCTCGGCCGGTCGTTTCGAGGAGGCCGCGGCCACCGGCGGCGAGGCCATGGCCGAACTGGTGAAGCAGCGCGGCGGCGCGGGCAAGATGGGGCACCCGTGCCACCCGGGCTGCGTCATCCGCTGCTCCAACGTGATCCCGGACGAAAAGGGCGGCCTGCTCTGTGCGCCCGTAGAGTACGAAACCACCTGGGCCCTGGGGGCCAACTGCGGCATCGGCAACCTGGATCACATCGCCATCCTCAACCGGCTCTGCAACGACCTGGGCCTGGACACCATCGAGACTGGCGTCACTCTGGCCGTGCTCATGGAGGCCGGGGTGCTGGCCTTCGGCGACGGGGAGCGGGCCATCGAACTGCTGGACCGCGAGGTACGCCACGGAACGCCCCTGGGCCGCATTATCGGGGCCGGGGCCGCGGTGGCGGGCCAGGTTTACGGGCTCACGCGGGTGCCCACGGTGAAGGGCCAGGGCATGCCGGCCTACGACCCGCGGGCCATCAAGGGCATAGGCGTGACCTACGCCACCAGCACCATGGGCGCGGACCACACGGCCGGGTACGCCACGGCCACCAACGTGCTGAAGGTGGGCGGCTTCGTCGACCCCCTCAAGGCCGAGGGCCAGGTGGAGCTCTCGCGCAACCTCCAGGTGGCCACCGCCTTCCTGGACTCCACGGGCCTGTGCCTTTTCACGGCCTTTGCCCTGCTGGACATGCCCGAGGCCCTGCAGGCCGTGGCGGACCTCGTTGCGGCCCGTGCCGGCCGGGATTTCACCCTCGACGACGCCGTGAGGTACGGCCAGGAGGTACTGAAGGTGGAACAGGCCTTCAACGCCGCGGCGGGATTCACCGCGGCCCACGACCGCTTGCCCGAGTTCATGAAGGAAGAGGCGCTACCGCCCCACAACGAGGTCTTTGACGTGCGCGACGAAGATTTGGATGCGGTGTACAACTTCTAGCCCCGGCCCACACGGCGTGCGGTCCCGGGGCGGCGGGGTACCGGGAAGTCCGGGCCGCGGAGCCCCGGACGCGGGTGGTGCCGCCGCGCGGCCCGGGCGCGGTCGATTTCCGGCCCGCCGGGGATGGTCCGGCCAAGGCACCTTGGGAGCCCGCGTCGCGCGGAGGCTTGCCTTAAGTTTCGGTCCTCCGGGGCGGAAAGCCCGCCCCGGAGTCCGGCCTTTGAGGGTGAGGGACGTGCGGGTAGAGGTGAGGGTCTACGGGGGCCTGGAAAGGTACGTTCCCGTTTCCTTCGGCCAGGCCCTGGAGGTCGAGCTGTCGGAGGGGGCCACGGCGAGGGATTTGCTGGCGGTACTGGGCGTCCCCGAGCAAGAGGTCTTTTCCATCCTGGTCAACGGCAGGCACCGGACCCCCTCGGATCCTCTGGCGGCCGGGGACCGGGTGGCCCTCTTCCCACCCGTGGCCGGCGGATAGGGGCCGCGTCCCCACTTTCTGACCGCAGCGTCGAGTAGAGCCGGGAAAGGGCCGCCGCGTGCCCTTTGTATGCGGGCACGAATTCGTTCGGGGGGCGTGGGGATGCCTTTGACTCCGCAGCAAAGGATCAGGTACGAAAGAAACCTTCTCTTACCCGGGGTCGGCCCGGAGGGCCAGCAAAAGCTACTGCGTTCGGCCGTGCTGGTTGTGGGGGTCGGGGGGCTGGGTTGTTCGGTCGCCGTACAGCTCGCGGCGGCCGGGGTGGGTCGCATCGGATTGGTGGACGGCGATGTGGTGGAACTTTCCAACCTGCAAAGGCAGATTCTGTATACGACCGCGGATATCGGCGTGGCTAAGTCACGGGCGGCGGCTTCGAGATTGAAGGCCCTGAATCCGGACCTGACGCTGGAGGAGTGTCCCGAGCGTCTGAGCGGGGCCAACGCCCTTAACCTGGTCCGTCGCTACGATATCGTGGTCGACTGCAGCGATAACCTGGCGACGCGGTTTTTGCTGAACGAAGTGTGTGTCGGCCTCCTCAAGCCGTGGGTTTACGCCGCGGTGCTTGCCTTTACTGGGCAGATCATGACCGTAATACCGGGTCGGGGGCCGTGTTACCGTTGCCTCTACCGGGAAGAGCCGGCCACAAGCCCTCCCGGAACCGAGACGTGGGGAGTGCTGCCAACCGTCCCCGGGGTGGTAGGTTACCTTCAGGCCAATGAGGTGCTCAAGTATTTCCTGGGCGTAGGAGAACTTCTTGTGGGGCGGATGTTGATATTCGAGGCTTTAACCGGAAGATTTGAAGAAGTGGAGGTGGCCCGCGATCCCGCGTGTCCCGATTGCGGAGGTTAAGGAGGCCATGATTTGGCCGCACGGCGTTTCTGTCCGGCATGGCCGACCCGGGGCAGGCCTTTAGCAAGGTGGAACAGTTTACCTATTGCGAGGAATAGGCGTGTCGGGCGCGGTTTCCTTCTGCTGTCCTTGATTTCGTGGCCTCCGCCCGTTATACTGGGGGCGAGAGGCGGTGTGCGCATGGCCGAGGAAGCAAAGAGAGAGGAGTTCCCGGGCGTAAGTCCCTGGGACGTTCTGATCTGGAAGCTGGATTCCCTCGAGAAATACGTCCAGCGGGAGATAGGGGATTTGCGGCGGGAGATAGGGGATTTGCGGCAGGAAATCGGGGACCTGCGCCGCGAGGTCCGGGAAACCCGCCGTAGCTTTACGGTGCTAGAGCTAACCACCATCATCGGGTTTTTGGCCGTGATGGCCAGCATCTTGGCGGCCAGATTCCTGTGAGGGAGGCGCTGTTGGCGGCAAGGGTACGGGGATGCGCGTCTGGCTGGAGTTGCGGGGCTACCTGGCGGGTGTGAGCGGCCCGGGAGGCCGGTGGATGGAGTTGGGCGCGGGTGCCGCGGTGGGGGACCTGCTGGACCTCTGCGGCATCCGGCCTTCCGAAGTCGGGCTGGTGACCGTCAACGGCAAAGCCGCAGATGGCGGTCAAGAGTTGAGAGACCGGGTGGTGGTCTGGCCCCTGGTGGTGGGCGGGTAAGAGCCTGCCTTTTTGTTTCGCGGCAGGAATTGTCGGGCGGCCGCCGAATAGCTCAAAAAACGGTCCGGTCATACTAAGGGACGGGCCGTCGCGCCTGCCGGGAAGCCTGCGGGGAGCGGAAGTGCCCGTGCGGGCGGTCCCGAGCAACCGGAGGCCGGTTTGCGACCCGGCTCCGGCACCGGGAGTGAGACACAAGTGCCGAAGAAGACCGTGCGCGACGTGGACGTGCAGGGCCGGCGTGTGCTGGTGCGGGTCGATTTCAACGTGCCCCTGGACCAGGGCCGGGTGGCGGACGACACCCGCATCCGCGCGGCGCTGCCCACCATCCGGTATCTGATGGAGCGGGGTGCGAGGGTCATCCTGGTTTCGCACCTGGGTCGGCCCAAAGGAAAGGTTGACGACCGCTACCGGCTCGACCCCGTGGCCCGCCGCCTGGGTGAGTTGCTGGGCCGCGAAGTTGTCAAAACCGACGACTGCGTGGGGCCGGAGGTGGAGGCCGCGGTGGCCCGGCTACATGACGGCGACGTATTGTTGCTGGAGAACGTGCGTTTTCATCCCGAAGAGGAAAAGAACGACGAAGGCTTTGCCCGGAAGCTGGCCTCCCTGGCCGACATCTACGTCAACGACGCCTTCGGGGCGGCCCACCGGGCCCACGCGTCTACCGTGGGGGTGGCGGAGTTTTTGCCCGCCGTGGCCGGTTTCCTCATGGAAAAGGAGCTGGCCATGCTGGGCCGGTTGCTGGCCGACCCCGAGCCTCCCTTCGTGGCCATTCTGGGAGGGGCCAAAATTTCCGACAAGATCGGGGTTATCGAGAACCTCCTGGGACGGGTGCAGACGCTACTGGTGGGGGGCGGCATGGCGAACACTTTCTTGCGCGCCCGGGGTCTCATGCTGGGTAAGTCCCTGGTGGAGGTGGATAAGGTGGACCTGGCGCGCGAGCTGCTGGCGCGGGCCCAGCAACGGGGCGTTGAGTTGCTGCTGCCCGAAGACGCCGTGGTGGCGCCGGCCGAGGCGCCGGCCACCGGCCGACGCGAGGTGCCCGTGGCCGAGGTGCCCGAGGAGTGGATGATCCTGGATATCGGGCCCGCAACCGTGGACCGCTTCGCCGCGGCGATAAAAACGGCGCGGACGGTTTTCTGGAACGGTCCCATGGGCGTTTTCGAAATGGCCGGGTTCGAGCGGGGCACCGAGGCTGTGGCCCGGGCCGTGGCGGACTCGGGGGCGCTCTCGGTGGTCGGCGGCGGGGATACGGTGGCGGCGGTGGAGCGGGCCGGGGTGGCGGAACGCATCACCCACCTCTCCACCGGAGGCGGCGCCGCCCTGGAGTTCCTCGAGGGCCGGGAGCTACCGGGCGTCGCGGTCCTGCAGGAGGGATGATGGTGCGCCGGATGATCGTGGCGGCCAACTGGAAGATGCACAAAACCCTGGCCGAGGCCCTGGCCTTCGTCCGTGAGTTCCTGGCCGGGTCCCCGGAGGACGGAACCGTGGAGGTGGTCATCTGCCCGCCCTTCACGGCCCTGGCCGACGTGGGCCGGCTGCTCGGCGACGGGGCCGTGGCCCTGGGGGCCCAGGACGTTTTCTGGGAAGTACAGGGGGCCTACACCGGGGCCGTTTCGCCCCTGATGCTGCGGGATGTGGGCTGCCGGTACGTGATCGTCGGCCATTCGGAACGCCGGCAGTACTTCGGCGAGACGGACGCCACGGTGAACAGGAAGGTCCTGGCCGCGCTGGGCCAGGGGTTGACGCCCATTATCTGTGTCGGGGAGCAACTGGCCCAGCGGGAGGCCGGTATCACCATGCAGGTGATCGGACACCAGATGGAGACCGCCCTGGCGGGGTTGACGCCGGCCCAGGTGGCGGGACTGGTCGTGGCCTACGAGCCGGTGTGGGCCATCGGCACGGGCCGCACGGCTTCGGAGGCCGACGCCCAGGAAGCGGCCCGCTTTCTGCGGCAGGTGGTGGCGCGCCTGGCCGGCGAGGAGGCGGCCGGACGCGTGCGGATCCAGTACGGCGGCAGCGTGACCCCGGCCAACGCCCTGGGGCTCATGTCCCAGCCCGACATCGACGGCGCGCTGGTAGGGGGCGCAAGCCTGAACGTAGAAAGCTTCAGGAGCATCGTGGCGGCGGCCCGGCAGGGTGCGGCCGCCAAGCTGGCGAAAGGGGAAGCCTGATGTCTACGGTCATCACCGACGTTTGGGCCCGGGAGATTCTGGATTCGCGGGGCCACCCCACGGTGGAAGTGGAGGTGACCCTGGAGGACGGCACGGTGGGTCGGGCCGCGGTGCCGGCGGGCGCCTCCACGGGCACCCACGAGGCCGTGGAGCTGCGCGACAACGACCCCCGGCGCTACCACGGCCGCGGCGTGACCAAGGCGGTGGAGAACGTCAACTCCGTGCTGGCGCCGGAGATCACGGGTTACGACGCCACGGACCAGGTCGCCATTGACCGCCTGCTCTGTGAGGTGGACGGCACACCCAACAAGGCCAAACTGGGGGCCAACGCCATTCTGGCCGTTTCCCTGGCCGTGGCCCACGCCGCGGCCCGGAGTCTGGGCCTGCCCCTTTACCGCTACCTGGGCGGTGTTGGGGCGCGCGAGCTGCCGGTGCCCATGATGAACGTCATCAACGGCGGCAAGCACGCCGACAACGGCCTGGACCTGCAGGAGTTCATGCTGGTCCCCTACGGGGTTTCCAGTTTTCGGGAGGCCCTGCGCATGGGCACGGAGGTCTTCCACACCCTGAAGGCACTCCTCAAGAAGAAGGGGCTCTCGACCGCCGTGGGGGACGAGGGCGGCTTCGCGCCCAGCGTGGGGTCCCACGAAGAGGTACTGAAACTGCTGGTGGAGGCCATTCAGACGGCGGGCTACCGTCCCGGCGAGGACGTGGCCCTGGCCATCGACGCCGCGGCCTCGGAATTCTACCGGGACGGGCAGTACGTGCTGAGCGGCGAGGGGCGCACCCTCTCCTCCGAGGAAATGGTGCTTTACTACCGCGACTTCGTCGACAGGTATCCGGTGGTGAGCATCGAGGACCCGCTGGCAGAGGACGACTGGGAGGGTTGGGTGCGCTTGACGGCGGCCCTCGGTTCCAGGGTGCAGATCGTGGGGGACGACATTTTCGTCACCAACCCCGCGCGCCTGCAGGAGGGCATCCGGCGCGGGGTGGCCAACGCCGTCCTGGTTAAGGTGAATCAGATCGGGACTTTGAGCGAGACCCTGGAAACCATGGCCCTGGCGCGCCGGGCGGGCTACGCCACCGTGATTTCACACCGTTCCGGGGAAACCGAGGACGTCTCAATAGCGGATCTGGCCGTGGCCACCGGGGCCGGACAGATCAAGACCGGGGCTCCGTCCCGCACGGACCGGGTGGCCAAGTACAACCAGCTCCTCCGCATCGAAGAGGACCTGGGAGAGGGAGCTATCTTCCGGGGCCGGGCCGTTTTCCGGGGCGGGCCTTAGAGGAGATTCGTCCGCGTTGGTGAATTCTTTGGGGAGGAACGATTCCCGCCCTCTTTGGGAGCTTATCCGCAAGCGGGAAATGGGGTGCTGGTTCATGTTGAAGGGTTTCCTGACGGGCCTTCACATTCTGGTTTGCGTCCTGCTCATCGCGGCCGTACTCCTGCAGTCGGGGCGCAGCGCCGGCCTTTCGGGCTCCATCGCCGGCGGGGCCGAGGCCCTGTTCGGGGGGAGGAAAAAGGGGCTCGACGAGTTCTTCGCCCGGCTGACGGTGGGTCTGGCGGTGGTATTCGGGTTGCTCTCGCTGGCGCTGGTCGTCTGGAAGTAAATCGGGTTGGCTGCGGGGTCCTGGGGGTAGTTGCCGTGGTGGCCATCAGGGACGACCGCATGTGCTTTGCCTGTAGCCCGCACAATCCCATCGGCCTGAAAATGAGCTTCTCCCAGGACGGGGACCTTTGTTTTGCGCATTTCACTCCGAGGGAAAACCACCAGGGGTGGAGCGGTTACCTCCACGGCGGGCTGGTGGCCACGTTGCTGGACGAGGCCATGGCCCAGTGGCTGTGGAGCCGCGGCGTCGTGGCCATGACGGCCGAAATGACCGTGCGCTACAGCCGGGCCATTCCCATAGGCGTGCCGGTTAAGGTGGCGGCCCGCATGGCCGGGGGCCGGAAAAGACTGATCGAACTCGAGGCCGAGGTCACCCTGCCGGACGGCTCGGTGGCGGCCCGTGCCACGGCCAAGTTCCTGCGTGTGCCAGGCACGGCGGCCCAGGGCCCACCCGTATCATGATAACCAGAGGAGGACCTTTGGTTTGGGCCCTGCCGGGAGAACTTGGGGGGAGATATCATGGAAAGGGCGCGGCGCGTGCTGGCCCGGTACCGCAAAAGGCTGCTGCGCCATCCCGGTGTTACGGGTGTGGGCCTGGGCCTTCGGGAGCACAAAGGACGGCGGCACCCGGCCCTGCTCATCTTTGTCGCCAGGAGGTCCGCCGGTGGCCGCACACCCCCCGCTTCCGTTGGGGGGTTGCCAACCAAAATACTGGAAGTGGGCAGGGTGACCATGCTGCCTGCGGGCGAAAACGGGGACCAACGACCCCCTGGCTTACAAAAGCCAGGGGGTTTTCCGTCACCTTGCGACCCGGGTTGGGGGCGCCCCCCGCTTTACTTTAGAAAAAGGCTGGGGGTGGGGACCGGTATGATGGAGGGCGGTACGGTAGGGGTGGCCCTGCTGGTGGTGGACGACATCCCTGTGCTGGGCGTGAAGTTCGGCGACCGGGCCCGTGCCCTGCAGGCGGCCAGGGAACTGGTCCAGCGGGCGAAGGTGATGGGGCCCGGGGGGCAGAACCCGCGGGTCGACGTCAGGTTCGAGCAGCAAAAGGACGGTCGCTTCACCCTGGCCATCAATTGCGGGCCCGCCGCCCTGGCTTGCCTCTGCGGCCTGGACGAACTGCTGCTGCGGCGCTTCCGCAAGGCCATGAAGAAAAACGTCTTCATCCTGACCTCGTTCGTGGAGCGGTCCGACGGACAACTCGAATGTCTCGTGCTGACCGAGGGTCTGGGTGTCGTGGTTTACGGCGGAGGGCGCGGGGATGTCAAATTACGGTAACCTTTCCGGGACACGGCACATATACTGCCACCAAAGGCAAAGAAAGGAGGGCTGTGGATGGAACCCAATACCCTGAAGGCTGTGGCTGAAACCCTGGCTAATGCCAGTGCCGGGTGCCAGGCCGACGAAGAATGTTGCTGTTGCCCCAAGATGGTGCTGTTCGCCTTCGAGAGGGTCAACTGCGTGAACATCTTCAACGGCGCCTGCACCAGCTGGCAGCCGGGCTCTCCGTGCGGCCCTTCGTAACACCGGATTAGCTTATGGTTACCGCCGCCGGGTAAACCCGGCGGCTCAAATTTGTGCGGGAAAAAATCTCTTGTTTTTTTTTCGCAAGTGTGATATTTTCAGTGGGAGCAGGACGGTCATGGAAACCGGCAACATCGGCAGGATGGCGGTACGGTAGCATGAAAGGTGCGGCGGCAAGGGGCACTGGGAATACCGGAGATCAGGCGCGCAAGGGTTGGTCACGGCGCGTTTCCGGTTTTGCGGTGCCCTATCATTTTATCATAAGGGGTGGAATCTTGCGGTACAAAGCGGCGGTTCTGGTGGCGGTTTTGTTGCTGGCGGCGGGACTGCTCGCCGGTTGCGGGGCGAGCAAGGAGTACGCCATCGGGGCGGTGCTGGACATCAGCGGACCGGCCTCGTCCCTGGGGGTTCCGGAGCGCAACACCCTCCAGATGCTGGTTGACGAGCTGAATGCCCGCGGCGGCATCAAGGGTCATCCGGTCAGGCTGACCATCCTGGACAACGAGAGCGACGAGACCAAGGCCCTGCTGGCGGCCAAAAAACTGGTGGAGCAGCAGAAGGTGCTGGCCGTTCTGGGGTGCAGCACCACCGGGACCTCCCTGGCCATGATCGACACCGTCCAGAAAAACCAGGTGCCCATGATCTCCATGGCCGCGGCGGCCAAGATCGTGGAACCGGTGCAGGACCGGAAGTGGGTCTTCAAGACGGCCCAGAACGACATTCTGGTGGCCAACAAGATAGCCCGTTATCTGGCCGACAAGGGACTCAAGAAGGTGGCCTTCCTGTACATAAACAACGCCTACGGCGACGGCGGCCGGGAGGCCTTCAGCAGGGCCGCGCCGGCCCACGGACTGGAAATCGTCGTCACCGAAAAGTTCGAGGCCACCGACAAGGACATGACCGCGCAGCTCACCAGGGTGAAGGCCAGCCCGGCCCAGGCCACGGTGGTGTGGGCCATCCCGCCCTCGGCGGCCATCGTGACCAAGAACTACCGCATGCTGCAGATGACGCAGCCCCTGATCCAGACCCACGGCATCGGTAACAAAGACTTCATCGATCTCGCGGGAGAGGCGGCCAACGGCGTGGTATTTCCCGCAGGGAAACTGCTGGTGGCCGAGCAGCTGCCCGACAGCGACCCGCAGAAGGCGGTGCTCCTCCAGTACAAGCAGAGCTACCGGGCCAGGTTCAACGCCGAGCCCAGCACCTTCGGCGGGCACGCCTGGGACGCCTTCTACCTGCTGGTGAAGGCCCTGGAGCAGGCGGGGCCGGACCGGGCTAAAATCCGCGACGCCCTGGAAAACACCAGGGAATTCGTGGGCATCACTGGCATATTCAACATGTCGCCCCAGGACCACAACGGGCTGGACGAGAGGGCCCTGGTGATGGTGGAAATCCGCGACGGCCGGTGGAGGCTCATATAGTTGGACCTCGGCAGCCAGCTCTTGCAATACTCCTTTGCGGGACTGACCCTGGGCAGCATCTACGCCCTGGTGGCCCTGGCCTTCGTTACTACTTTCAGTATCACCGGCATTCTGAACCTGGCCATGGGCGAATTCCTGACCTTCGGGGCCCTGCTGGCCGTGAGCCTGCTGGGTGCCGGGTTGCCTTTGCCCCTGGCCTGCGCGGTGGCGGTTTGCCTCGTGGCCCTGCTGGGCGGTCTGATGGAGCGGGTGGCGGTGCGCCCGGTGCTGGGCGCCCCGCCCCTTGTTCCCGTGATGGTGACCATCGGGCTTGCGGTGAGCCTGCGCGGCGTGGCTTTGCTGGCCTGGGGCACGGACACCTACACCCTGCCGGCCTTTTCGGCGGGCGAGAGCCTGCGGGTGGGCGGCGCGGCCCTGGCCCTGCAGAGCCTCTGGGTGCTGGGGTTTCTGGTCCTGGTGCTGGTGGGCCTGTTCGTATTCTTCGACTACACTCTCACAGGCAAGGCCGTGCGGGCCTGCATGATCAACCGCACCGCGGCCGAGCTGCTGGGGGTCCGCCCGGAACGCATGTCCTTCTGTTCCTTTGTGGCCAGCGGGGCCCTGGGGGCGGCCGCGGGAATCCTGATCACGCCCATCACCCTCGCCACTTACGACCTGGGGTTCATGCTGGGGCTGAAGGGCTTCATCGGGGCCGTGGTGGGCGGCCTGACCAGCGTGCCCGGGGCCGTGGCCGGGGGGCTTCTGCTCGGATTGCTGGAAGCCTTCGGCGCCGGGCTGGTGGCCTCGGGAATGAAAGACGTGGTGGCCATGCTGGTGCTCCTGGCCGTGTTGCTGGTGCGGCCTACGGGCATTTTCGGCCTGGGAAGGGGACGTGAGGCATGAAAAGCGTCCTCGCGTTGCCCGCGGGCCCGTGGCGCTGGGCCCTGGCGGTGGCGGCGGTGCTGGCGGCACCCCTTGTCATTACCAGCGGCTACCTGCTCGGGATTGCCATCGTCATCGGCATCCACACCCCCGTGGTGCTGGGCCTCATTCTCCTGATGAACTACGCCGGACAGGTCTCGCTGGGCCAGGCCGCCTTTTACGGCCTGGGCGCCTACACGGCGGGCATCCTGACGGCCACCTACAAATGGCCGCCCCTGGTGGCCCTGGCGGCGGCGGTGCTGGTGCCCGGTGCGGTGGCGGCGGTGGTCGGGAGGCCACTGCTGCGCCTCCGGGAACAGTACCTGGCCCTGGCCACGCTGGGTCTGGGGATCCTGGTATTCATCGGGTTCAACGAGGCCAAGGTCCTTACGGGCGGGCCTTCGGGATTACTCGGCATTCCCTATTTCAGCCTGGGCCCCCTCGTTTTCGATAGGGACGTAAAGTTTTTCCATCTGGTTTGGCTGATCAACGTCGGGCTCTTCTGGCTGGCCGGAAATCTGGTGCGGTCCCCGGCGGGCCGGGCGCTGCGGGCCATCCACGACAGCGAGGTCGCGGCGCAGGCTGTGGGCATCGACACCGGGTGGTGGAAGTGGCAGGTGCTGATTTTCAGTGCCCTCCTGGCCGGTCTGGCAGGCGGGCTCTACGCCTTCTACGTGTGCTTCGTGAGTCCTTCCCCGTTCGGGCTGGTGGCGTCCATCCAATTCGTGCTTATGGCGGTCCTCGGGGGCGGATCCGTCTGGGGCGCCCTTTGGGGCGCCGCCGCGGTAACGGTTTTGGTGGAGGTCCTGCGGGCCGTAGTGCCCCTCATCCACCGGGGCGCCGGCGGGGAGTTCGAGATCATCGGGTTGGGGGTGCTGCTGGTTGCGCTGCTGCTCTGGCGCCATACTGGAGGTCGAGAACCTCTCCAAGCGCTTCGGCGGTATTGTGGCCGCCCATGGCGTCTCCTTCCGGGTGCGGCGCGGGGAAATCCTGGCCCTGATCGGGCCCAACGGGGCCGGTAAGACCACCATATTCAACCTCCTTACCGGCCTGCTGGTGCCGGACCGCGGCTTCATCCGTCTGGAGGGCCGCCTGCTGAACGGCCTTCCCCCTTACGAGATTGCGGGCCTGGGGGTGGCCCGTACCTTTCAGAACCTGCAGTTGTTTCCCAGCATGACGGTGCTGGAAAACGTGCTCGTCGGCCTGCACCTGGAGCTGAGCGTGGGGTTCTGGCGCGGCTTGGTGAGCCGGAACGGTCGCGCCTTACCGGAGGCCGACAAAAGGGCCAGGAGTCTTCTGCTCCGGCTGGGACTGGAAGGTGTGGCAGACCGCCCGGTGGGTGAGTTACCCCCCGGTCAGCAGCGCCTGGTGGAGATGGCGCGGGCCATGGTCTCCGGGCCGCGCCTGCTGTTGCTCGACGAGCCCACCGCCGGCCTGGATGCCGGAGAGACGCGGGGTCTGACCTCCTTCCTGAAGGAGCTGCGGGCCTCGGGGCAGGTGGCCGTGGTCCTGGTGGAACACCACATGGAAACGGTGATGGAGGTGGCGGACCGGGTGGTGGCGCTGCACTTCGGCCGCGTCATCGCCGAGGGACCGCCGGACCAAGTGCAACGTGACCCGGCCGTGGTAGAAGCGTACCTGGGGGCCTGAGAGATGTTGAGCGTGAGGGAACTCCACGTCTGGCGGGGTCCGGTGCACGTGCTTCAGGGCTTGAGCCTGGACCTGCCGGCGGGCGAGATCACGGTGCTCCTGGGCCCCAACGGGGCGGGCAAGAGCACGCTGCTGGGCGCGCTGGCCGGGCTGTACCGGCCGCGGGCGGGTAGCATCCTGTACGGGGGAAGGGAGCTGGCCGGCCGGCCCGCGGCGGAAATCGTGCGTCTGGGCATCACCCTGGTGCCCGAGGGACGGCAGATCTTTCCGGTCCTGAGCGTGTACGACAACCTGGTGCTGGGGGCCTACCACCGCCTGCGTCGGGACGGTTGGCGCCTGCGGCAGGACCTGGAGCAGGTGCTGGAGCTCTTTCCGGCCCTGGCCGGTCGTCTGCGGGACCCGGCGGGGAGCCTGAGCGGGGGCCTGCAGCAGATGCTGGCCATCGGGCGGGGGCTGATGGCCGACCCGCGGGTCCTGCTGCTGGACGAACCGTCCGTGGGCCTGGCACCCCTGGTGGTGCGGGAGATTATGACCGTGATTGCGCGCCTGAAAACGGAAGGCCGCACCATCCTGCTTGTGGAGCAGAACGCCCGGGCGGCCATGGCCGTGGCGGACCGGGTGTGGCTGATGCAGCGGGGCCGCGTTATTGGCGCCCACGGGGAAGGGGAGCCCGAAGAGGAGAGCCTGAGACAGGCCTATCTGGGTCACCATCCGGCGGGGTTACCATCCTGAAGGTACGGCCCAACGTGCGGTCGCATAAACCTTTGCCGGCACGGGTTAGGCTAAATGACGGGACTATTGAGAAAGGATGCAGGAGATGCTGCTGGCGCTCGTGCTGGCCGCCCTTGCCGGGGCCACCATGGCCCTGCAGGGGGCGCTTAACTCTGCCCTGGGGAAGGTACTGGGCTGGTTGGAAACCACCCTTGTGGTACACGTGGTGGGGACCGCTGCCGCGGCGGTCGCACTTTTTTTATGGGCCGAAGGGACCTGGGAGCACTGGCGGCAGGCTCCCTGGTACACCTACCTGGGCGGCATCCTCGGCGTCCCCATCATCTACGGGGTGGTACGCAGCATTCCCGAGGTGGGGGTGGCGGCGGCGACCACGGCCATCCTGCTGGCCCAGATATTCTGCGCCAGCCTCATCGACCACCTCGGGCTGTTCGGGCTGCAACGAATTTCCTTTTCCTGGTACCGCCTGGTGGGTAGCCTTTTGATGGCCGGCGGGGCCTGGCTCCTGCTCAAAAGGTGAGGAATCCTTGATTCGCGAGGTGGCACAGGCCAAAATCAATCTGGTACTCAACGTACTGTGCCGGCGGCCGGACGGCTACCACGAGATAGCCAGTGTGATGCAGACCCTGGCCCTCCACGACGAGGTGGAGCTGACCGGCGCGGGTGCCGGGGTCCGCCTGACCTGCGAGGGCCTGCCCGTGCCGTGCGACGAGACCAACCTGGCCAGGCGGGCGGCCCTGCACCTGGCCGCCCGGTGCGGGGTCCGGCGCGGGGTAGGCATTCACCTCAGGAAGCGCATTCCCGTGGCCGCTGGTTTGGGCGGCGGCTCGGCGGACGCCGCCGCGGTGCTGCGGGGCCTGAACCGCCTGTGGGGGCTGGGTCTGTCCCTCGAGGAACTCGCCCGGCTGGGCGCCGAGCTGGGCTCCGACGTACCCTTTTGCGTTTTCGGGGGCACGGCCCTGGTGGGGGGGCGCGGGGAACGGGTGGTGCCCCTGCCGCCCGCCCCTCCGGTGGACGTGGTGCTGTTCAAGCCGCCCTTTGGCGTGTCCACCGCCGAGGTGTACCGCGGGCTGGAGGGCCCACCCGGACCCTCGGGGGCCGTGGAGGCCATGCTGGCCGCGCTCCGCGAAGGAAACCCGGCGGCCATTGGCCGCTGTCTGGTCAACGACCTGGAAGGCGTCACGCTGCGGTGGCATCCCGATCTGGCTCTTTTGAAGGAAAGCCTGAAGGTTCCCGGCGTCTACGGCGCGCTGCTGGCCGGCAGCGGTCCCACGCTGTTCGCCCTGGCGGCGGACCCGGCGGTGGCGGTGGAAGTCGGCGCGCGCCTGCGGCCGCCGGGCTGGACCGTGGTCCTCACCCGTCTGGCCGGCCGCCTGGACCCGTCCGGCGCCGCCGAAGGCTCCGGGTTATTGCCATGGGCACCGCCGGCGGATAGAATATGAGTGTCAAGTGCGGCACAGGGGGAAGGCAATGGAAGGAGCGAGATTTGCGTCCCTCAAGCTCGATCAGTACAAGCCCTTGCGGGAACTCGTCTTCGAGGCCCTCCGGGAGGCCATCATCCAGGGACGCCTGCGTCCCGGGGAACGCCTGATGGAAATGCAGCTGGCCGAGGAGATGGGGGTGAGCCGCACCCCCGTGCGGGAGGCCATCCGCAAGCTGGAACTGGAGGGTTTCGTGGTCATGGTGCCCCGCAAAGGGGCCTACGTGGCCGGGATCTCATCCCGTGACATCACCGACGTCTTCGAGATCCGGGCCGCCCTGGAGGCCCTGGCCGCGGGCCTGGCCGCGGAAAGGATCACCGAGGAGGAGCTGGACCAGCTGGAGCGCTGCCTGGTGGGGCTTTCGGAGGCCGCGGAGAAGGGAGACCTGGACGCCATCGCCGAGGCCGACGCCCGCTTCCACGACATCATCTACCGGGCCAGCCGCAACGCCCGCCTGGTGCAGATGGTGACCCACCTCCAGGAGCAAATCCAGCGCTTCCGCATGGCCTCCCTGGCCCAGCCCGGGCGCACCAAGACAGCCATCGAAGAACACAAGAAGATCGTGGAGGCCATTGCCGAGCGCAACTCGGAACTGGCGCAAGTGCTGGCCCGCGAGCACGTCGAGAGCGCGGAGAACAGCATGCTCAGCGCCCTGCGGGAGGCAAGGAATAACGATGCCCACGGCGGTGGTGGTGGCTGGGAGCCCCAATAACGGGGCCCTGCGGGCCTGCAGCCCGGTGGCTTTCGAGGCCCTCATACCCATCCGGGGACGACCCATGGTGCGTTACGTGGTGGACGCCCTGCTGGGTACGCCGGGGATCGGCGAGGTGCTGGTGGTGGGGCCGTCCGAACTGGCGGGGGCGGTTCCCGGGGCCCGGGTGGTCCCGGCGCGCGCGGGCATCATGGAGAACGTCCTCGCGGGGCTGGAGGCCGCAGGCACTTCAGACCCGGTACTGGTGGCCACGGGGGACATCCCGCTACTCACCCCGGAGGCCGTGGCCGACTTCCTGGAGCGGTGCCGGGAAACCCAAGCCGACCTTTACTACCCCGTAATCCGGCGGTCGGTGGTGGAGGGCCGTTATCCCGGTATCCGGCGCACCTACGTGCGCCTGCGGGAGGGCAGCTTCACCGGCGGCAACCTTTTTCTGGTCTACCCGACGGCGGCCAGGAAGGTGGCGGACCTGGCCGAACGCCTGCTCCTCTACCGCAAGCAGCCCTGGCGCATGGGGGGCATGATCGGTCTGGCGCTTCCGGTGAAGTACCTTCTGGGCCGCCTCACCTTGCGCGAGGCGCAGGAGAGGGTTTGCCGCACGCTCGGGGTCAGGGGGGCGGTGGTCGTCTCGCCTTACCCCGAAATCGGGGTGGACGTGGACCACCCGGCGGACCTGGCCCTGGTGAGCGAAATACTGAGCCGCCCTTGAGGCGTTCCCGCCCCAGGGGCTTTTTTCTTTGGCAGGGAAATGGCGAGGATTGTGGAATCTCAAAAGATGTTGTCGCCGGGGGGTGTGCGGGGTGGCGCTGGCGACCGTAATCCTGGCGGCGGGAAAGGGCAAGCGTATGAAGTCCCGGCTGCCGAAAGTGTTGCACAGGGTTTGCGGGCGGCCCATGATCTGGCACGTTTTGAGCGCGGTGCGTGCCTTGCGGCCCGACAGGATCCTCGTGGTGGTGGGCCACGGGGGGGACGAGGTGCGGCGGGCGGTGGGCGAGGACGTGGAGGTAGTATTCCAGGAAGAGCAGCTGGGCACGGCCCACGCCCTGCTCCAGGCCGAGGGACCTTTAAGGGGTTTTCCGGGCGAGATCCTGGTGCTGTGCGGCGACACGCCTTTGATCCGCAGCACCACGCTGGCGGACCTGGTGGCCCGTCACCGCAGCAGGGGGGCCGCGGCCACCCTGGCGACCGCCCGTCTGGAGGACCCCACCGGGTACGGAAGGGTTTTGCGCGGGCCGGCCGGTGAGGTGCGGGGCATCAGGGAAGAAAAAGACGCCACCGGCAGCGAGCGGGGCATCCGGGAGGTCAACGCCGGCATTTACTGTTTCGGCACCGGCGAATTGTTCGAGTTGCTGGCCGGACTGACGCCCGACAACCAGCAGGGGGAATTCTACCTCACGGACGTGGTGGGCCGCATGGTGGAACGGGGCCTTGTGGTCGCGGACTACGCCCTGGAGGACCCCGAGGAAATCCTGGGCGTCAACGACCGGCGGCAGCTGGCCCTGGTGGAGGGCATCATGCGCCGGCGCATCCTGGAGCGGCTCATGCTGGAGGGGGTGACGGTGGTGGATCCCGGTGCCACCTACGTCGATGCCGGGGTCCGGGTGGGCCATGACACGGTCCTTTACCCGTTCACCTTTCTGGAGGGTGAAACGGAAATCGGTGCCGAGTGCCACATCGGTCCGGGGGTGCGCCTGGTCGACAGCAGGGTGGGAGACCGGGTCACGGTCCAGTACAGCGTGGTCCTGGAGAGCGTCATCGAAGAGGCGTCGCAGGTGGGGCCCTTCGCCCACCTTAGGCCCGGAACCCACGTGGGGCGCCGGGTCCGGGTGGGAAATTTCGTGGAGGTGAAAAAGTCGAGGCTGGGGGAGGGCAGCAAGGTACCGCACCTGAGCTACATCGGCGACGCCACCGTGGGCGGGGGGGTCAACGTGGGCGCGGGCACCATTACCTGCAATTTCGACGGTCGGCACAAGTGGCCGACGGTGATCGGTGAGGGGGCCTTCATCGGCAGTAACGTGAGCCTGGTGGCGCCGGTGGAGGTGGGTCCGGGAGCCACCGTGGCGGCGGGGTCCACCATTACCCGCGACGTCCCGGCCGGGGCCCTGGGCCTGGCCCGCAGCCGCCAGACGAATGTTCTCGGGTGGAAGAAGAAACGCTGAGCGGAGGTCGTGCGAAGGTGTCCCGTCGGCGCAGGCGGTTGAAAATCTTCACGGGTAGTGCCAACGTGGAGCTGGCACGGGAGATCAGCGATTATCTGGGTATCGGGTTGGGGGAGGCCACCGTCACCCGCTTCTGTGACGGGGAAACCCACGTCAAGATAGAAGAGAACGTACGCGGCGTGGACGTTTTCGTCATTCAACCCACGTGCCATCCGGTAAACGAAAACCTCATGGAACTCCTCATCATGATCGACGCCCTCAAGAGGGCCTCGGCGCGACGCATTACGGCGGTCATACCGTACTACGGATACGCGCGTCAGGACCGCAAGACCCGCGCCCGGGAGCCCATCACGGCCAAGCTGGTGGCCGACATCCTCACCGCCAGCGGGGCCAACCGCGTGGTGACCATGGACCTGCACGCGGGCCAGATCCAGGGGTTCTTCAACATTCCGGTGGACCACCTGCCCGGGGTCCCGATTCTGGCCCAGTACTTTTTGGACACCATGCAGGACAGGCCCCGCGACCTGGTGGTGGTATCGCCGGACCTGGGGGGCGTGACCAGGGCCCGCGATCTGGCCGAGCGGATTGCGGCGCCCATTGCCATCGTGGAAAAGAGGCGCCCCGAACCCAATGTGGCCGAGGTGACCAACATCATCGGACCCATCAAGGGCCGGCGGGCCATTGTGGTCGATGACATAATCGATACCGGAGGAACCGTGGCCCAGGGGGCCGAGGCCCTGAAGGAGTGGGGGGCGGAAGAGGTGTACGTCTGCTGCACCCACCCGGTGCTCTCCGGGCCGGCGGTGGCGCGGCTGGAGGCGGCCCCCATCAAGGAAGTGGTGGTCCTGAATACCATTCCCGTTCCGCCCGAGAAGCGCATAGCCAAGCTGCGCGTCCTCTCGGTGGCCCCTTTGCTGGGAGAGGCCATCATCCGCATCCACGAGGACCTCTCGGTGAGCAAACTCTTCGACTAGCCGGGGATGGAGCCGGGGACTGCGGGGTGGGTGCCGTCGCGGGCCGGCAGCTCCCCGGGGCCGGCGGAACCCATTTCGTCCGGGAGTTTAAAAAGCTTCGTTCCGGCCAGCGGCGTCACCCGGTCGGACGTTGCGAGAAGGTCCGGTGGCGGCGCCGCACGGGGGAGGCGCGGCAGAACCAGCGGCCCCAGGCCGCACGTCGGGCTGAAGAGCCGGAGCGCGTGGGAAGCGGAGGTGCCGGAGCGCCCCGTGGACGAAGAGAGGATAAGAATGGTGGTGGGCCTGGGCAATCCCGGGCCCCGCTACGCGTTAACGCGTCATAATACCGGATTTATGGTGGCCGAGGAACTGGCGGGGCGGTGGGGGGTGGCTTTCCGGGAGGACGCGGGACCCAGCCTGGTTGGCGAAGCCGTGGTGGCGGGAGAAAGGGTCCTGGTGGTCAAGCCCCTGACCTTCATGAATGCCAGCGGCCGCGCCGTGGGATTGCTGGCGGCACGGGAGAAGATGGCGCCGCGGTCCGTGCTGGTGGTCTACGACGACCTCCACCTGCCCCTGGGGTCCTTGCGCATACGCCGGCGCGGCAGTGCGGGGGGGCATAAGGGCATGGCTTCCATCATAGAAATAATGGGCAGCATTGAGCTGCCCCGGGTCAGGGTGGGTATCGGTCCTCCTGTGGGCCCGGCGGCGGACTTCGTCCTGGCCCCTTTTTCGGCGGCAGAACTGGTTATAATAAAAACAGCCGTGGCGCGCGCGGCCACGGCGGTGGAAAAGGTGCTCCGGGAAGGACTGGAAGCGGCCATGCAAGAGTTCAACGCAAAGGGGATATACTAGTTATGGAATGTATCGTCTGCGGCGAACCCATCGGGGAAGACGCATCCTTGACGGACGAGAACGACTATCTTATAATCGGCTTGGGCAGGCGGTCCCTGTGCCGGGAATGTCGTGAATGGGTAACGGAAGACGACAGGTGGTTTTACGGACAACCGGTACGGCATTAAGGGCTTTAGCTACGCTAAAGCTTTTTTTGTGGAGGAAGTATGCGGGAGTTACTCGCGCTACTTGGTGAGAGCCAGGAATTCCGCAAGCTCTCGCAGGGAGTCGCGGCAGGGCAGGTGCAGCTGGCGTCCGGCCTCACCGGGAGCATGCGCGCTTACGTGCTGGCCGGCCTGGTGGCCGCGGGACCGGGCGTGGCCCTGGTGGTCACCCCCGGGGAATACGAGGCCCGGTTGCTGGTCGAAGACCTGAAGACCTTTCTGCCGGACCGCAAAGTACTGTTGTTTCCCCCCTGGCCCTGGCTGCCCTTTGACCACGTGGTGGCTTCCAGCGGAGAGGCCGAACACCAGAGGTTACGGGTGTTGCAGACCCTGGCCATGGGCGACCGGGCCGTGGTGGTGGCCCCGGTCGAGGCCGTATTGCGCCGGCTGGTGCCGCCGCGGGTTTTCGCAGGCCGGACTTTGCGTCTCGCCCCGGGGAGGGGGCCTGCGCCGCGGGTTTTGGTGGAGCACCTGGTCCGGCTGGGTTACGAAAGGGTTTCCCTGGTGGAGGCCCCCGGACAGTTCGGGCAACGGGGAGGCCTGGTGGACTTTTACCCTCCCTATTGGGAGTTGCCGGTGCGGGTCGAATACGACGGAGACGAGATTGGGAGTTTACGCTTATACGATCCCGTGAGCCAGCGGTCCAGGTCCCACCTGGAAGAGGTCTGGCTTTATCCGGCGCGCGAAGTCGTGGTTCCGGAGGAGGACCTGCGGCGGGGGCGGGAAGCGGTGCTCGCGGATCTGGACAGGCAGTCTGGGGCCCTGGGCCGAAGCCATCCCGAGGCGGCCGGGTGCCTTCGGGAGTGGAAGGCGCGCGTGGAAGAGCAGCTGGCCAGGGAACTTTACTTCCGCGGCCTGGAGTATTACCTGCCCTATTTCTACGAGTCGGTAACCACGTTGGCGGATTACCTGCCCCCCGGGGCCCCGGTATATCTGGACGAAATCCTGCGCATCCGGGAAGTGGCCGCAAAGGTATACCAGGAGCGTATGGATACCGGTTCCGAGTTGTTGCTGCGGGGAAAAGGTCTTCCCGGAATGCTGCGGGGCTACGTGGAATGGAGTTATCTGGAAAAGAGACTCCTGGCCCGCCCGTGCGTGCTGCTGTCGGCCTTCCCGCGGCGGCCGGCCGAGGTGCGCGTGGACAACTCCGTTTCCTTTACCGGCCGGAGCGTGGTTCTGGCCCGGGGCTCGTGGCAGGCCCTGGCCGACGAGGTGCGCTACTGGCGCCAGCAGCGGTACCGGGTGCTCTTCCTGGTGGGTGACGCGGCACGGGGCGCGCGGCTGGTGGGCCAGCTGCGCGAGCACGGTATCGAGGCGGGCCTGGCGACGGCGCCGCCGGGGTGCCTGGAGCCCGGTACGTGTACCGTGGCCGTGGGCCGCCTTTCGTCGGGTTTTGTCATCACCGGGCTGAGGCTGGCCGTTTTCGCGGAGGGCGACATCCGTCCCGACCGGTCGAGACGGGCCCAGGCCAGGCCGGCCCAGAAACTGGTGCTGACGGACCTGAAGGTTGGGGATTACGTGGTCCACGTGAACCACGGCATCGGTCGCTATCTGGGGCTCGTGCCGTTGGAAATCAACAACGTCCGCCGGGAATACCTGCTGATCCAGTACGCCGGGGAGGACAAACTTTACGTCCCGGCGGACCAGGTGGGGTTGCTGCAGCGCTACGTGGCCCAGGAAGGGGTGCCGCCCCGGCTTTCGCGTCTGGGGGGCGGCGAGTGGGCCCGGGTAAAGGGTCGCGTCAGGGAAGCGGTGCGGGAAATGGCCCGCGAGCTACTGGTCCTCTACCGGGAACGGGAGTCCATACGCGGGCACGCCTTCGCTCCCGACACCGTATGGCAGAAGGAGTTCGAGGAGGCCTTTCCGTACGAGGAAACCCCGGACCAGCTGCGGGCCATCGAGGAAGTCAAGGCCGACATGGAGCTGCCGCGGCCGATGGATCGGTTGCTCTGCGGGGATGTGGGGTACGGTAAGACCGAGGTCGCCCTGCGGGCGGCCTTCAAGGCCGTCATGGACGGCAAGCAGGTGGCCGTGCTGGTGCCCACCACCATACTGGCGCAGCAGCATTACCAGACCTTCCGGGAGAGGTTCCACGGTTACCCCGTCCGGATCGAAGTGCTGAGCCGCTTCCGCACCCCCAGGGAACAGCGCCAGGTCATCGAAGGGCTGGCGCGGGGTACGGTGGACATCGTCATCGGGACCCACCGCCTGGTGCAGGACGACGTCCGCTTCAAGAATCTCGGCCTGCTGGTGGTGGACGAGGAGCACCGCTTCGGCGTGGCCCACAAGGAGCGCCTCAAGTTTCTGCGGCGCGAGGTCGACGTCCTGACCCTGACGGCCACACCCATACCGCGCACCCTGCAGATGTCCCTCCTGGGGGTACGCGACACGAGCCTTCTGGAAACGCCCCCCGAGGGCCGCTTTCCGGTGCAGACCTACGTGACCGAAGAGGACCCGGTGCTGATCCGCGAGGCCATCCGGAGGGAACTGGCCCGCGGCGGCCAGGTTTACTTCGTCTACAACAGGGTGGCGGACCTGCACCGCGTGGCGGCCCAGGTGCAGGAGCTGGTGCCGGAGGCCCGGCTGGCCGTGGCCCACGGGCAGATGAAGGAAGAGGAACTGGAGCACGTCATGATGAACTTCGTGGCCGGCGCGTTCGACGTGCTGGTCTGCACCACCATCATCGAGTCCGGGCTCGACGTTCCCAACTGCAACACCCTCATCGTCAAGGAGGCGGACCAGCTGGGTCTGGCCCAGCTTTACCAGTTGCGCGGGCGCGTGGGACGCAGCGACCGGCCGGCCTACGCCTATTTCACCTTCCAGCGCGACAAGGTGCTCAACGAGGGAGCGGAGAAGCGCCTGGCGGCCATCAAGGAATTCACGGAGTTCGGGTCCGGCTACCGCATTGCGCTGCGCGACCTGGAGATCCGCGGGGCCGGCAATCTCCTGGGGCCCGAACAGCACGGCCACATGGCCGCCGTCGGTTTCGAGCTTTACTGCCGGCTGCTGGAGGAGGCCGTCCGGGAGGCCAGGGGCGAGCCGCCCGTGCAGCGAACCGAGACCATAGTGGAGGTGCCGGTAACGGCCTATCTGCCCGCGGACTACGTACCCGACGTGGATCAGAAGATGGACCTTTACCGGCGCCTGGCCGCGGCCACCACTCTGGAGGAGGTGGCCGAGATGGGCGAGGAAATGGCGGACCGTTTCGGCCCCCTCCCCGAACCGGTACGCAATCTGCTGACCGTGGCACGGCTGCGGGTACGGGGAAGCCACGTGGGCGTGAAACAGATTACGGGTCAGCCCGGGCTTTACCGGCTGGTGTTCGGCCCCGAGCACGCCCTGAAGGGAGAAACCCTGGTGCGCCTGGGGCAGAAATTCGCCGGCCGGGTGAAATTCAATAACGCGGCCGAGTTCGAGATGCGCCTCAAGACCGCACCGCGGCTGAGCCATTCCCTTCAGGAACTGGACCAGTTTCTCGCGCACATGGAAGCTTGACAAGCCCCGAAGGAAAGGGTATGATTCTAACGACAAAAAAGCAAAAGTTTTGACAGCCGTTTGGAAAAAAATGAATAGGCAAGGGGCGGCCGTTATATACTATCACTGAAATCGCACAGAAGGAGGGGAGCACTGGCCCATGAAGGCCACCGGCATCGTTCGCCGCATCGACGACCTCGGTAGGGTGGTAATTCCCAAAGAAATACGCAGGACCTTGAGGATTCGCGAAGGGGATCCGCTGGAGATTTTCGTTGACCGGGACGGGGAAGTGATCCTCAAGAAATATTCGCCAATTGGCGAATTAGGTGATTTTGCCAAAGAGTATGCCGACGCCCTCCACGAAGCGGTCGGGCACATCGCCTGCATCGCGGACCGGGACACCATCATTGCGGTGGCGGGAGCTTCCAAGAAGGAGTTTCTCAACAAGCCCATCGGACCGGCCATTGAAAAGGCCATGGAGGAGCGGCGCACGGTACTGATCAACAACCCGGGGGAGGACCCCTTCTGCAAGCACTGCCTGACGGCGGAGGACGGGGAGTGCAAGTACACCGCGGAGGTGATCGCCCCCATCATCGCCGAAGGGGACCCCATCGGAGCCGTGATTCTGGCCTCGCGCGAGCCGGGCGTGCGGATGGGCGAGACGGAAGTAAAACTGGCCGAAACCGCGGCGGGATTCCTGGCGAAACAAATGGAGCAGTAGTGCGTGTGGCCCGGCGCACCTTTTTTGCGGAGGGAACATGCTCACCGTAGCGGGGCTGGGACCCGGGGCGCCCGGGGCGGTGCCCCTGGAAGTCCTGGAACTTTTGCGTAGCGGACGGCGCGTTATCCTGCGCACCACCGAGCATCCGGTGGTGCCCTGGTTATTGGAGCAGGGCGTAACCCCGGAGAGCCTGGACCATCTGTACGAGAAAGCCTCCACCTTCGAAGAGGTCTACGCGCGCATGACCGAATTCGTGGTGGGGGAGGCGACCCGGGAAGACGTGGTTTTTGCGGTACCGGGGCACCCCCTGGTGGCCGAAGAGGCGGTGCACCGGATCCTGGCCACGGGAATTCCGGTGCGCCTGGTACCGGCCATGAGCTTCGTGGAGGCCATTTACGTCGCCCTGCGCCTGGATCCCATGCGGGGCGTGTTCGTTCTCGACGCCCTGCAACTGGACAAGCAGCAACCCCACCTGGCGGCCGGCAACGTCGTAGCCCAGGTCTACAACCGTCTGGTGGCCGGGGAGACCAAGCTTACCCTCATGCAGTACTATCCCGACGACCATCCCGTTACCGTGGTCCGGGCCGCGTGCGTACCCGGGGAGGAAAGGATCGCCGAGGTGCCCCTGTACGCCCTGGACCGGGTGGACTGGTTCGACCACCTCACCAGTCTCTACCTTCCTCCCCTCCATCAGGTGACCAGCGGGCGCTACTGCCTGGACCCGCTGGTTAACGTGGTGGCGGTCCTGCGGGGGGCGCGGGGCTGTCCCTGGGACCGGGAGCAGACCCACGCCACACTGGCACGGTACATACTGGAAGAAGCCTTTGAGACCGTGGAAGCCATCGAGCAGGGAAAAATGTATAACCTCTGTGAGGAACTGGGAGACTTATTACTGCAAATCGTGCTGCACGCCCAGCTGGCTTCCGAGGAAGGCTTTTTCGACATACGGGACGTGATAAAAAGAATTACCGCCAAGATGGTCCACCGCCACCCCCACGTGTTCGGTGGGGTCGAGGTGCGGAATAGCCGCGAGGTCAGGCTGAACTGGGACCGCCTCAAGCGGGCCGAGAAGCAGGAGGGCGGTTACCTGGCCGGTATTTCCAAAGCCCTGCCGGCCCTGTTGCGCGCGGAAAAGGTGCAGGCCAGGGCCGCGCGGGTGGGTTTTGACTGGCCCGACTATCGCGGTCCCCTGGCCAAGGTGGCAGAAGAGCTCAAGGAGCTGGAGCGGGCCGTGGAAGGCGGCGCTTCCGAACGCGTGAGGGAGGAGGTCGGGGACCTTCTCTTTGCCGTGGTCAATCTGGCCCGTCTGCTGGGGGTGAATGCCGAGCGGGCCTGCGCGGACAGCACGGAACGATTTATCAGGCGTTTTGCCTATCTCGAACAGAGGGCCGCGGCCGAGGGCCGCCCGCTGGAGGACCTGAGTCTGGAAGAGATGGACCGCCTGTGGGAGGAAGCCAAGCAGCGCGAAAACAGGGGATAAATGTTGTCTGAGCAGAAGGAAGTCGGAAAGGGACAGCGAATAGTAGTGCACAAAAATGATGGGGGGATCGGACGGTGAACAAGGCGGACCTGGTATCCTACATTGCCGAGAAAACGGATCTCACCAAGAAAGATGTGGAAAAAACGCTGACGGCCCTACTCGACGGCATCGGCGAGGCGCTGGCCCGGGGCGAGAAGGTTCAGCTGGTCGGTTTCGGTACCTTTGAAATCCGTGAGCGGGCGGCCCGCAAGGGGCGCAACCCGCAGACCGGGGAGGAAATCGACATCGCTGCGGCGCGGGTCCCGGTCTTCAAGGCGGGCAAAGCCCTGCGGGATGCGGTGGCCATGCGTTAGGACCTTTGCGTCTGGACAAGTATCTTCAGGTTTCCCGGCTCGTCAGGAGGCGTACCCTGGCCAAAGAGATGTGCGTACGGGGGCAGGTGAGGGTTAACGGCGGGGTCGCCAAAGCAGGTAGGGACGTGTCGGTGGGCGATGTCATAGCCCTCGATTTCGGCTGGCGGGTACTTGAGGTTGAGGTGACGGCCCTGCCGGCCGGGGTCGGAACCAAGGGCCGGGAACTTTACCGCGTCGTGCGCGTCGAGCGCAAAGACCCCGGGCTCTGAATCGCCAACGGGCAAAACTTCATGGCGGCTGTAGGCCGCTTTTTTTGTTGGGACAGTTTCGGACCAAGGGCGCATAAAGTATGGAATGAGATGCGGCCGGCGGGGGGATGGAGATGGAAAAGAACTCCGGGCACCAGTTGCGGTTGATCGGTCGGCGGCACCTGGAAGTCCAGGGTGTACGGCACGTGGACCGTTTCGACGAGCAGTACATTATGCTGGAGACGGACCTGGGAGTGCTGGCACTAAAAGGGGAGGGCCTGCACGTCACCCAGCTGAACCTGGACCAGGGGAACCTGGCCGTGGAAGGATATTTCACGGCCCTGGAATACAGGGAGGAAAAGGCCGCACGGGGAAGCCTGGGCAGAATGGGCCGGGGTATGCTAAAGCGCATGTTGCGCTAGAGGGAGAGTAGGGTTCCTTGGTGGTTAGCGAGCAGATGCGCGCGGTGGTGGCCACTCTGCTATTCGGTTTCGCAGGCGGCTTCCTTTACGATGTGTACCGCGCCTGGCGCAGGGCCACGCGCCCGGGACCGCGGTTGACGGCCCTTTACGATCTGATTTTCTGGCTGGTGCTGGCCGGAGCCTTCTTCGCGGTGCTGATGTCCGTCAATCGGGGCGAGATGCGCCTTTATTTTTTGCTGGGGCTGGGCGGCGGTGCCGCATGTTACTTTCGGTTTTGCAGTCCCGCGGCCTCGAGCATGCTGGGCCGGATGTGGGGCCGGGTCGGCGCCCTGCACGCCCGCTGCAGGGCTCGCCTGCGTACCTGGTGGACCCTCCTCCGGCGGTCCTTGGTGCGCCGATGAGGAAGGTGTTCGGGCTCATACGTAGAAGTCCTGTATAAGACTTGTATAAGCACTGTCTGAGGAGCAACCTGCGGGTGCGCCTGGAAATTCGGAACATGCAGCGTTTGAGTTTCCGCGAGCGGCAGGTGGTCGTCCTGAAGGAGATGGGGCACACCACGGCGGAAATAGCCCGGCGCTTGGGACTGACTCCCGGCACGGTGGCCACGCTTTACAACCGGGCCCGCGCCAAGGGATTTGAAGTGGTGGCCGTCATCCCCGGGGAGGCCCTGCTACCACCGGAGCCCGAAGGGGAGGAAACGGAAGGATGAGAACCAGGCGGCGGCTGACGGGAACGGTTTCCTTTTTCCTGTTCTTGTTCCTGCTGGGCTACCTGGCGGTTTCCTTCAGCACCCAGTTCGTGCGCCTGCAGATACTCAAGCGGGACATCGCGGAAATGCGGGCCGAGGTGGCGGAACTCCAGCAGCGGAACGCGGCCCTGCGGGAGGAACTGGAAAGGCTGCAATCCCCGGGCTACGTCGAACAGGTGGCCCGGGAAAAGCTGGGACTGGTCAAGCCCGGCGAGACCAGCATCGTTCCGCAGGGTTCCGGCCGCTCCCTGGATTACACCATCAGGGATTGACACCGCCGGCCTGAAGCCATAAAATGGCAGGGGAATGTCTATTGCATTCCGCCCGGGAATGCTTTTTTTGTCGCCCTGCGGCGCAACCTCGTGGCCCGTCGGAGGAGGTCTTGTCGGCAATGCGTGTGGGGGTTATCGACGTGGGCACCAATTCCGTGCGCCTGCTGGTGGCCGATGTCGAGGGGAAACGCGTGGTTCCGGTGCGGCGGGCGCTCGCCATGACCCGTCTGGGTGAGGGGATCGAAGACCGGATATTGCGACCTGCGGCCGTGAACCGGACCCTCGAGGCCCTGGCGCGGTTCAAGGAACTGGCCACGGCCGCAGGGGTTACGAAACTGGTGGTGGTGGGCACCAGCGCCGTGCGTGAGGCGGCCAACCGCCGGGAGTTCTTGCAGACGGTGAGGGAGAGGCTGGACCTCGAGGTGCGCGTGCTTTCCGGGTACGAGGAGGCCTGTATGAGTTTTGTGGGGGCCGTGACGGGTTTGCCGCTGGATCCCGCGGGGGTTATCGTGGTGGACGTGGGGGGCGGGAGCAGCGAGTTCGCCTGGGTCGAGGGAGGAGTGCTGAGAAGCCGTAGCGTGCCCCTGGGTGCGGTGCGCATGACCGAGGGGTCCTGGAGCGAAGACGAGGCGAAGGCCCTCCTGGTCCCGGTGGGGCGCGAGGCCGAGCGGGCGGGCAGGCGGCGGCTGGTGGGCGTGGGCGGTACCGTCACCACGCTGGCCGCCGTGGCCCAGCGGCTGGAGGTCTACGATCCGGCCCGGGTGCACGGCTACCCCCTGGAAATCGGTCAGGTGGAACGCCTTCTGGCATGGCTGGCCGGTATGGATCTGGAAGGCAGGCGGCGGGTACCCGGGCTGCAGCCGGAACGGGCCGACATCATAGTAGCCGGCACGCGCATCGTGTTGCTCGTCATGCGGGTGTTGGACCAGCGCGTGCTGAGGGTCAGCGAGAGCGACATCCTCCACGGGGTGGCCCTGACCACCGTGCAAAGTGGCGAAAAAAAGTAGGAGTGCCCCGACCCGGGCCGACAGAAATTGCGGGACCGCCGCCTTATAATGAACTACGAGAAGCCCGGGGACAAGGGGTGACACGGTGGAGGACTCCCTGGAGGTGTATCCTTACCGGCGCCGGGATGCGCCGGCGCGCGGACGCGGTGGGCCGGCCACAGGGAGCCGGCCGCAAAGGTCTCGGTCCTACGCCGGCGGGGACCGCCAACCGGCGAAAAAGAGACCGGTCCCGGGGTCCGGAAGGTTACCTTCCCTGCGTCAGGCCGCGCTCGTGCTGGTCCTCGGGTTTTTCCTCGGTCGGGCCGCGCTCATGGGTGAGTTGTGGCCCTTCGGGGTCGCCTTTGTGGCTGCGGTCCAGTGGGTGTTCCCGCGGGCCGGTGCGGTGTCGTGGCTGGCGGCGGTGGCCGGCCAGTTTTCCCTGGCCCGCGATACGCAGGCGTTCCTCAACGTGGCGGTTCTGGCCCTGGCCTGTCTGGCGGTCAAAGGCGTGCCGCGGGATGTGCGTCACGGCCGGTGGGTGGTGGCCGGGCTGGCCGCGGGGATCGATGTGGCCGTCAAGGTGGGCTGGCTGGCCTTCGCCCATCCCTCTCTCTACGCCTACGTCACGGTGCTTTTCGAGGGCGTGTTCGCCTGTGCCCTGACCTTTCTCTTCTCCTACGCCCTGCCCTGGTTGCAGCGGAGGCCCGGGGCCGCCGGCTTGAGTCTGGAGGGGTTTATTCCTCTGCTGATACTGTTTGCCGGGGTGGTGGCCGGCGCCGGTGGTCTCTCCGCCGGGCCCGTGACCCTGAAGGGATTCCTGGGCCGTACGGCGGTGCTGTTTGCCGCGGGTGCCGGCGGGGGAGGACTGGGGGCCGCCGCGGGGGCCGTGGTGGGGGTGCTGCCCGTGGTGGGCTACACCCTTGTGCCGGGCGTCGTGGGGGCCTATGCCTTTACCGGTCTGGTGGCTGGCGCCTGCCGGGCCCTGGGTCGCCTGGGCGTGGTGGTGGGTTTCCTGGTCACCAGCATTATCCTCGCCCTCTACGTGGTGGAGCCCGGGCAGCTGCACGCCGTGCTCGCCGAAACCGGAGGGGCCTGCCTAGTCTATCTGCTGGTGCCGGCCCGGTGGCTCGATTCCCTTCGCGTCTGGCTGCCCCTCGCGCCGGTCGAACCGGCCTGTACACTGCACGTAACCCCGGCCGGGGAGGGCGGTGGTGTGGCGCGGCGTCTGCAGAACTGGGCCTGTGTTTTCCGGGAACTGGCGCGGACCTTTCAGTACGCCTCCCAGGTCAAGCGGCGTTACGAGGAGGAGCGGCTCCAGGCCTTTATCGCCACCGTCGGGGCCAGGGTTTGCGAAACCTGCAGCTTTTACCGGAACTGCTGGGAGCGTGAGTTCTACAAAACATATAACCAGCTCCTGGACGTGCTGGACCTGATGGAAGCCAAAGGGCACCTGGAGGTCGACGACCTGCCCGAGGACCTCCGGGCGCGCTGCGCCAGGGCCAGGGAACTCATCCTTACGGCCGGCTGCCTTTTCGAGGCCTTTAAGGTCGACCGCTACTGGCAGCGCCGGTTTGACGAGGGGCGCGAGCTGGTGGCCGAACAGCTCAAAGGCGTCTCCCAGATCATTGAGAAGATCGGGGCGGACACGGCCCGGGGCGAGGGTCTCCAGGAACTGGAGGAGCGGTTGCGCGAAGAATTCAGGCGGCGGCGCCTGCCCGTGAGTGCCACCGGCGTCGGGCTTTCCCGGAACGGCCAGGTGGAGGTGACGGTGACCGTGGTTTGTAGCGGGAATTCCCTTTGCCGGCAGGAAGTGGCGGCCCTTGTGTCCCGCCTCCTGGGCCGTCCTTTCGGTCCGCCCACCTGCGATTGCGTCGCGCCCCGGGGTGAAACCGAATGTACCTTTCGCCTGTACCCGGCCCTGAACTTCACGGTCGCCACGGGAGTGGCCAAGATGGGGAAGGACGGCAGCAACGTTTCGGGCGACAGTCATGCCTTCGTACCCCTGCGCGACGGCAGGCTGGCCATCGTGATGAGCGACGGGATGGGTGCGGGACCCCAGGCGGCCCTGGAGAGCAGTACCACGGTGTCGCTGCTGGAGCACCTTCTGGAGTCGGGGTTTGCCGAGGACCTGGCCGTAAAGACCGTCAATGCCCTGCTGGCCCTGCGGGGACTGGAAAACGGGTTCACCACGGTGGACCTGGCGGTGTTCGACCTGTACTCCGGTCGCACGGAGCTGATCAAAGTGGGGGCCATGCCCAGCTTCCTCATTAAGGGCAGCCGCGTCGTCACCCTCCAGGGCCATTCTCCGCCCGCAGGGATACTCTCGCATCTGGAGGTGGCCTCGGTCACCAAGACCCTGGAGGCGGGGGACATCCTGGTCATGGTCACCGACGGGGTATTCGCCGGGTATCGCGGCCCCCAGGACCGCGAAGAGTGGTTCCGCGGCCTGCTGGCCGGCCTCCAGGGGCTCGAACCACAAACCCTGGCCGAGGTGGTGCTGAACCAGGTACTGGAATCGGGTACCAGCGGCGGCGTACCGGACGACATAACCGTGGTGACCGCCCAATTGCGCACCGCCGGTCCGGCCTGAGGCCGTTTTTTATTTTGGAAGGAAAACAAATGCCCGTGTTGAATTGTGTTGAGCAGGTGAAGGCCGTGGAGGTGCTGGCGCGGGTTAGGGCCACCATAAGCACATACGGCATGCTGGTCGGCGGGCAACTGGTACTGGTGGCGGTCTCGGGCGGCCCGGATTCTGTGGCCCTGCTGGACATTCTCTATACCCTCAGGGAAGACTTCGGAATTGAGCTGGCGGTGGCGCACTTCGATCACGGCCTCCGGCCCGACAGCGCGGCGGATGCCGAATTTGTAAGGGAGTTGGGAACGCGCTACGGACTGGCGGTGTATGTGGAGCGCGGCGACGTGGCGGCACGGTGGGCTGCTACCGGGCTATCGCCGGAGGCGGCGGCGCGCGTGGCGCGCTACGAATTTTTGAGGCGACTGGCACATCAGACCGGCGCCGGTCGCGTGGCTCTGGGCCACCACGGCGACGATCAGGCCGAGACCCTGGTGATGAACTTCCTGCGGGGAACGGGTGTGGCCGGATTGAAGGGCATACCGCCGGTTCGGGACGGGCTGTACGTCCGGCCGTTACTGGGCTTGAGGCGGCGCGAAATAGAGGCCTACTGCGCCGCCAGGCAGTTGCCGGTACGGCACGACCCTTCCAACCGCGACCCTGCTTTCCTGCGCAACCGGGTGCGCCGGGAGCTGATCCCCTGGCTGGAAGAGAGATATAACCCGGCCCTGGTACCGGCCCTGATGAGAATGGCGGAAGTCTGTCGCGCGGAGGACGAGTACCTGGGAGAAAGGGCGGCCGAGGCCTACCGGGCCGTGAGGCGCAGCCGGGGGGGCGGGGGCGTGGAGCTGGACCTGGCGACCCTAAACGGGTTGCCCCTGGCCCTGGCACGGCGTGTGGTACGGCTGGCCTGGCGCGAGGCGGCCGGACCGGGGCGTCCCCTGGAGTTCGAGCACGTGGAACGGTTGCTGTTGATGGCCAGGGGACATGGGCCTTTCACCGCGGTTCTGCCTGGAAATCTGGTTGCCGGGCGCGCCGGTGACGTCCTGATTCTGGGTAAGGCTGCACCCGCGACCCCGCCCCGCTTCGAGTACGAGCTGCGGGTCCCCGGGGTCACGGCGGTGCCCGAACTGGGGCTGGCCGTGGAGAGCGAGATACTGCCGGCTCCCCAAGGCCTGAATTGCCGGCACATCCCCCCCGACCAGGCGGTGCTGGACTGGGACGTGCTGGCGGGGCAGCCGCTGGTGGTACGGGGGCGGCGACCGGGGGACCGCTTTACGCCCCTGGGCTTTACGGCTTCGGTCAAGCTTAAGGACTTCCTCCTGAAGCAGAAAATCCCCCGCGAGCGGCGCCACCGGCTGCCCCTGGTGGCCACTCCCACGGAGATCGTGTGGGTGGGCGGGGTACGCCCGGGAGAGAAGGTGAAGGTGCGGCCCGCCACGCAGAGGGTCCTGTGGTTGCGCCTGGTGCCCCTTTCCCCGCCCGACGCACGTTGAGATGTGCAGTACAGTATGATACAATAATATGTATGGTTAGGCTATGGAGGGGAGTTGGCCTTATTGCAAAAAGTCATCAAGAATCTCAGCATCTACCTGCTCATCGTTTTGGTCGTCATCGCGCTGATCAGGTACACGTCGCCCCCCGGACCCCAGCTCATGGGCCTCAGGTACGACGAGTTCTACCGCGCGGTGGAACAGGGCCAGGTACAGAGCGTGGTGATCCGACCCCAGGAGTCGACCATCGTCATCACCGGCCAGAAAAAGGACGGTACCCGGTTTCAGGTGCGGGGACTGGAGGCAGACCAGGGGCTGCTGGAACTCCTGAAGGAGAAAAAGGTTCAGTGGGAGGTCGAGGCCCCTGTACAACCGGGCTGGTGGACGAACCTGCTTTCCATCTTGCTGCCCTTGCTGCTCTTTATGGCCCTCTTTTTCTTCATGATGCAGCAAACCCAGGGCGGAGGCAACCGGGTGATGTCCTTCGGCCGCAGCCGGGCGCGCCTCCACACGGACGACAAGCGCCGCGTGACCTTCGACGACGTGGCCGGCATCGACGAGGTCAAGGAAGAACTCCAGGAAATCGTGGAGTACCTTAAGAACCCCAAGAAATTCAACGAGATCGGGGCCCGCATCCCCAAGGGCGTGCTCCTTTTCGGGCCTCCCGGGACCGGCAAGACCCTCATCGCCCGGGCCGTGGCCGGGGAGGCGGGGGTGCCCTTTTTCAGCATCAGCGGTTCGGACTTCGTGGAGATGTTCGTGGGCGTGGGCGCGGCCCGGGTGCGGGACCTGTTCGAGCAGGCCAAGAAGAACGCCCCCTGCATCGTTTTCGTCGACGAGATCGACGCCGTGGGCCGGCAGCGGGGGGCCGGTCTCGGCGGCGGCCACGACGAGCGCGAGCAGACCCTGAACCAGTTGCTGGTCGAGATGGACGGGTTCAACCCCAACGAGGGCATCATCATTCTGGCCGCCACCAACCGCCCGGACATCCTGGACCCGGCCCTTTTGCGTCCCGGGCGCTTCGACCGCCAGATCGTGGTCGACATCCCGGACGTGGAGGGCCGCAAAGAGATCCTCAAGGTGCACCTGCGCGGCAAGCCCCTGGCCGAGGACGTCGACATCGACGTGCTGGCGCGCCGCACCCCGGGCTTCACCGGTGCGGACCTGGCCAACCTCGTTAACGAGGCCGCGCTGCTGGCGGCCCGCATGAACAAGAAGCGCATCAGCATGGCCGAACTGGAGGATTCCATCGAGCGGGTCATCGCCGGGCCGGAGAAGAAATCCAAGGTCATCAGCGAGCGGGAAAAGAGGCTGGTGTCCTACCACGAGGCGGGACATGCCATCGTGGGCTACCTGCTTCCCAACACGGATCCGGTGCACAAGGTGTCCATCATACCGCGCGGCCGGGCGGGCGGGTACACCCTGCTCCTGCCCAAGGAAGACCGCCACTACATGACCAAGAGCCAGCTCCTGGACCAGATCACCATGCTCATGGGGGGCCGCGTGGCCGAGATGCTGGTCCTCAAGGAGATTTCCACCGGGGCCCAGAACGACCTGGAGAGGGCCACGGAAATCGCGCGCAAGATGGTCATGGAGTACGGCATGAGCGAGGAGCTGGGGCCCCTCACCCTGGGCCGCAAGCAGGACACTCCTTTTCTGGGCCGGGACCTGGCCCGGGACCGGAATTACAGCGAAGAGGTGGCCTTCGCTATAGACCAGGAAGTGCGCCGGATCATCGAGCAGTGCTACCAGCGGGCCAAGGCCTTGCTGGAGGAGAACCTGGGCACGCTGCACCTGGTGGCCGGTAAGCTCATGGAGAAGGAGACCCTGGAGGCCGAGGAGTTCAACCGGCTGATGGAAGGGGCCCGGAGCCTGAAGGAGAGCAAGGAGGCTTCCTGATGGAGCGCACCTTCGTCATGCTGAAACCCGATTGCGTGCAGCGCAATCTGGTGGGCAGGGTCATCACGTGCTTCGAGGAGAAGGGTTACAAGATCGTGGGGCTCAAAATGCTGCGCCTCTCCCGGGAGATGGCCGAAGAACACTACGCCGAGCACCGCGGTAAGCCTTTCTTTGAATCCCTTGTGGCCCACATCACGTCGGGCCCGGTGGTGGCGATGGTTATCGAGGGCAAGGGGGTGATTGCGGCGGTCCGACAGATGATGGGCAGCACCAACCCCCTCGAGGCGGCACCCGGCACCATCCGGGGCCGCTTTGCCGTGGACGTGGGCCGCAACGTGGTCCACGGCTCCGACGGTCCGGCGAGTGCCGCGCGGGAGGTGGCCCTCTTCTTCCGGCCGGACGAATTGATTTCCTACCGCAGGGAGGACGAGCGCTGGGTTTACGAAGACCTTTAGGGGAGGGCGAAGCAATGCGCCTCGTGGTGATCGGTCAGGCGCCCTTCGGGCGGGAATGCCTTCAGGCCCTGGTCAACCAGGGTGAGAACGTGGTCGGGGCCATCACCGTGCCCGACACCGGAAGGCCCAATCCGTTCAAGGAACTGGCGGTGGAACTCGGGCTGCCCCTGCTGCAGCCCCGGCGCCTGCGGGACGCCGAGGTTTACGAGTGGGTGAAATTCAGGAACCCGGACCTGCTCGTGCTCGTTTTCGTGACCGACTACGTGCCGCCCTCGGTCATCCAGCTGGCCACCCACGGCGGGATCAATTACCACCCCTCGTTGCTGCCCAAGTACCGGGGCGGGAATGCCATTGCCTGGGCCATCATCTGCGGCGAGAAGGAAACCGGCGTAACCATTCATTACATCGACGAGGGCATCGACACCGGCGACATCGTGCTCTGGGAAAGCGTCCCCATAGACCCCGACGACACCACCGTGACCCTGTACTATAACAAGCTCTTTCCCCTGGGTGTGCGGCTGGTGGCCGAGGCGGTCCGTCTCATCCGCGAGGGCCGGGCACCCCGCATCCCCCAGGACCCGCGCCTGGCCTCCTACCAGCCCCTGCTCACGGAGAAGCACACCTACATCGACTGGCGCCAGCCGGTACACCACATATACAATCTGATCCGCGGCAGCGTTCCCGTGCCGGCGGCCCACTGCACCTGGCGCGGCCGCAAGCTGCTCGTCCACGAGGCCCGGCCCTGGCGCCTGGAGCGGGACGATCCGCCCGCGAGGCCGGGACGGGTCATCAGCCTCGAAGAGGAGGGCTTCGTGGTGGCCACGGGCTGGGGGCAGCTGCTGGTAAAGCGGGTGCAGGTGCCGGGCGGGCCCAAGGTGCCGGCGGTTGAATTTGCCGCCGGAGAGGGCCTGGTACCCGGTGAGGAGCTGGCCTAACCCGTGTTCCCTTGATAGCAAGCCCCGGGCCTGCCGGGGAAATTTTTTTGCCAGGTCCGGCAGGAAAAAAGGGAAGTGCGGCGAAGTTCGCATATAGTATGGCCAGAAGAAGGTTTCCGGACCCGGCCGTAACGGCAACCGCAAGGGTGGCACTTCCGGACGGGCTGCCTCCGGCGGCGGATCACTTCCGTGGCGGGGGTGGGGACCGCGTCCGCGTCTCCCGTTTCGGGATTTCGCTTCTCTAGCGCTGCGCCAGGGCGGGTGCGGCTTTATTATTGGCATGCAGGAGGTGGGAAGTGCGGGCGCATGTGATTGTGACTACTTGGAACTTGACGGATAGACGAAATAGAATTATGCGGGGAAGAGGGGGAGTTTGAGAGCCATGCCCTACGATCCGACCAAGATGGCGGACTGGCAGATCGCCGACGAGGCCGAAAAGAACATGCCCACGCCCGAGGAGTGGCGGGAGCGGCTGGGCCTGGAGAAGGACGAAATCATACCTTACGGTCGTATCTGCAAGCTTGACTTCCGCAAGATTTACGAGCGCCTCAAGGACCGCCCCGACGGCAAGTACATCGACGTGACCGCCATTACGCCCACGCCGCTGGGCGAGGGTAAGACCACCACCACCATGGGCCTCCTCGAGGGGCTGGGCAAGCGCGGCAAGAACGTGGGCGGCGCGGTGCGGCAGCCTTCCGGCGGGCCTTCCATGAACATCAAGGGCACGGCGGCCGGCGGCGGAAACGCTTTGCTCATCCCCATGACCGAATTCTCCCTGGGCCTAACCGGCGACATCGACGCCATCACCAACGCCCACAACCTGGCCATGGTGGCCCTCACCGCCCGCATGCAGCACGAGGCCAACTACGACGACGCCGAACTGGCCAAGCGCAAGCTGCGCCGCCTGGACATCGACCCCAAGCGGGTGGAGATGGGCTGGGTCATCGACTTCTGCGCCCAGGCCCTGCGCAACATCGTCATCGGCCTGGGCGGCAAGATGGACGGCTACCCCATGCAGTCCAAGTTTCAGATCACGGTCAGCTCCGAGCTCATGGCCATCCTCGCCGTGGTGCGGGACCTGAAGGACCTCCGCGAGCGGCTGGGGAAGATCATCGTGGCCTTCGACAAGCGCGGCAACCCTATCACCACGGCGGACCTGGAAGTGGACGGCGCCATGTGCGCCTGGATGCGGAACGCCATCAACCCGACCCTCATGTGCACCGTGGAGTACCAGCCCTGCCTGGTGCACGCCGGACCCTTCGCCAACATCGCCGTGGGCCAGTCCTCCATCATTGCCGACCTCATCGGCCTGAAGATGTTCGACTACCACGTCACGGAGAGCGGTTTCGGCGCCGACATCGGCTTCGAGAAGTTCTGGAACGTGAAGTGCCGGTTCAGCGGGCTGGTGCCCAATGTGGCGGTGGTGGTGGCCACCATCCGCGCCCTGAAGATGCACGGCGGCGGTCCCAGGGTGGTACCCGGCAGGCCGCTTCCCGACGAGTACAGCCGGGAGAACCTGCCGCTCGTAGAAAAGGGCGTGGCGAACCTCCTCCACCACGTCAACATCGTGAAGAAGTCCGGAGTCAAGCCCGTGGTGTGCATCAACGCTTTCCATACGGACACCAAGGACGAGATCGCCCTGGTGCGCCGCATGGTGGAGGAGGCCGGGGCCCGCTGCGCGGTGTCCGAGCACTGGCTCAAGGGCGGCGAGGGGGCCCTGGAGCTGGCCGACGCCGTGTTGGACGCCTGCGAGGAGAAACCCGATTTCAAGTTCCTGTATCCTACGGAGATGCCGCTGCGGCAGCGCGTCG
>Ga0272449_1000445_pt1 | contig 49399 bp, 51 predicted proteins | sample YNPCB0241_FD_198679 | JGI IMG/M metagenome (GOLD analysis project Ga0272449, IMG submission 198679) | Hot spring sediment microbial communities from Yellowstone National Park, WY, United States - YNP-CB-024-1 | ecosystem: Environmental > Aquatic > Thermal springs > Hot (42-90C) > Sediment...
AAGCCAAAGTTGAAACTGATTTGATGGAAGCTTCTAAAAAAGTTGCAAGAGAAGTTTATCTAATCGGAGATGCGAAACAGCCAAGAAAGATAATAGATGCCATAAGAGAAGGTTTTTGGACTGGTGTTAGCATATAAGATTTTCTACCATTTTTACAGTGAATTTTGGGCTAAAATAAAAAGAGATTTTAATGTCTCCATCTACGTCATCTGAGTTATTGCGGCATTCTGATTTATCAAAAGTAAATATGTATACAATCCCTATTTCTGACTCCTTGTCTCTTCGAGTTTACTCGAATGCGCAACCTTATAACTGGAAGATAGCGAATTTGCAGAAAGGTTTAATCCTTATATTTAATGGTTCCGAGAAAGTTGGAGAAGGAACCGGATTTGGCTTTCCCGCAGTAGTTTATGCAGATGAAACGTATTTTTCGGGCACAGCAACAGTCTATGTGTCTGAACGCAGAAACTGCACCGTGGTCTGTAAAGAATTCCACATGGACAGAGTCTCGAGAAACAATTTTAAGCATGTCAAACTACAGAATCGAAAAGCCCGTGCACTACTAAGACATTTAGCAGACCTATATCAAAAACATCAACATCTGCGTTTCTTGCTCGTGAAAAGTTTTTTTGAGAAAATGGGGATCAAAAGCAATTTTGTAAAAACTCCATCTATCGGTAAAGTTCTAATTTCGTTTACCATAAACAAACGCTTCATTCATGTTAAAGCCGATTTTAGCCTTCTTAACAGAAAAAATCCACGAAAATTTTTCATTTTGAACGAACAAAGTTCAAAGTTTTTTAGAAGATACATAGATGCAAATCATTGGGAACTATTCGATAAGCAGATAGGTGCTTGGAACTTGGTTCAAGCAGATTGGGCTTGCATAACAAGTATAAACGGCAAAATAGGTTTTAAAATGTGGAAGTCTGATGGCATCCTGCGAAGAGGACGAGAATTCATCAATAATTCTTTAGACTGGGTGGGATTAGACTACGAAATTGATCCAAGAAAAACTGTTTTTGAGTATGAGATTGAAATTTTGGGAGGCTGATTTATAGGTGACGAAAATTACCTTGGTTTATCCATATTTTCGACCCTTTAATGATAATTCAGTTTTTAGATTTCCGCCTTTGGGTTTGGGCTACATAGCTTCGTCTTTAAGAAAACATGGCGTATCAGTTACTTTAGTGGACTGTACTTTCCTTACAAAAAAAGAAGCGCTGAAAAGAATTCAGCTGTCAAATCCAGAGATTATTGGAATTTACTCCATGTTTTCCATGAAACAGCAATCTATTGAATTAGCGAAACTTCTTAGAAAAAACTGCGAGATGCTTATTGCGGGCGGACCTTTGCCCACACTAACCTCTAAGGATTTTCTTCGGGAATTTGATGTTGTTGTGATTGGCGAAGGCGAGGAAACTATTGTTGAACTTGTCGATGCTATAGAGAAGAATCTGGACTTGTCAGCCATCAAAGGAATTGCATATAGAGAAAAAGGCAGAGGCGAGGTCAAGATTACTCCTTCCCGGCCTGTTATTCACGATTTGGATCGTGTGCCTTTTCCGTCTCGCGATTTGTTTGAAAATCAATCCTACAAAAATTATTATTCAAAGAAATTTGGCTATACGATTACGTCTATGATAACGTCGAGAGGTTGCCCGTTTAACTGTGATTTTTGCAGCCGCTCTGTTTTTGGCAACGAGTTTAGAACGAGGTCAGCGGTTAATATCGTGGATGAAATAGAAACTGTTCTGGCGTTGGGTTATGATAGAATATGGTTTGCTGATGACTGTTTCACGTTAAACCGCAAACGTCTTGTCGAAATCTGCGATGAAATAATCAACAGACGTTTAAGATTTGGCTGGGAATGTCTTTCAAGAGTGGACACAATCGACAGAGAGGTTGCTGACAAAATGAGAGAGGCTGGATGTGTACGCGTCTTCTTTGGCATCGAATCTGGAAATAACTCAGTTTTGGCGGTTATGAATAAGCAGACTACAGTTGAACAGGCAAGGAAAGCTGTCTTTATTGCTAAGGAGGCTGGGATTCAAGTTGGCGCTTTTTTTATTTTGGGATATCCTGGCGAGAGCGACAAGACTGTTTTGGACACAGTGAGGTTTGCATCTTCGCTTCCGCTGGATTATCTTTCTTTCACTTTGCCATATCCTATTCCTGGAACACCTCTTTATGAGCGGGTTAAAGGTAAAATTGCACTGGAGGATTGGGATGAGCCTAAGAATTTGCATTTTATTAGGCACAAGTTGTTGTTTCGTGGAGGTTTCAGTGAGGGTAAGCTGAAGTTTGCGATTGGGAAAGCTATGGTGCAGTTTTATTTGCGGAAATATCTAGGCAACCGTGGTTATATGTTAGTAGGTATGCCTTTTGAGCGTTTGACTAATTTAACGTTTGAACTTCTACGCTGAGCGCGCGCATCAGGAACTATTAAAGCATATGCAAGGTTGAAAATCGCGCGCGCAAAATAAAAAGGTAAGTTGAAATTCGATAGGCTAAAACCTATTTTATTGAAGATTTTCTTTGCTGATATCTTTCAGCGCATTTTTGACAGCAGAAAATGTACTCTTTTCCGTCAATAATAGTGTGATAAGCTGCTAATTGGCATGTCTCTAATGGAATTGGTATGCTGCAGAACTCGCATCTAATAAACTCTTTTTTCACTTGCTCTCCACCTTTCCTTTTTGTTTTTTGTAATAGTCTTCAATTGCAGCTTTGAGGGCGTCTGCCGCTAAGTTTGAACAGTGCATCTTTACAGGCGGAAGCCCTTCTAAGGCGTCAGCCACATCCTTCCTTGTTATTTTCAATGCTTCTTCTAAGGTTTTTCCTTTTGCCAATTCAGTTATCATGCTACTTGTTGCAACTGCGGCGCCACAGCCGAAGGTTTTAAATTTTATATCTTCTATGCGATTATCTTTAACTTTTATGTATATGGTCATCATGTCTCCGCAAACAGGATTTCCAACGGTGCCGACGCCGTCAGCGTCTTGAATTTCCCCCATATTTCTGGGGTTTCTGAAATGTTCCATTACTTTTTCGCTATACATTAACTCAGCAACTCCTTAGGTGTTAAGGGAGACATGGCTCTTAACCTTTTCACGATATCTGGCATTATTTGAACAACATAGTCTACTTCGTCTTCTGTGTTTTGCCTTCCAAGGGTGAATAGCACTGAACCGTGGGCTTCTTCATGCTTCAGTCCAGTGGCGAGCAGCACGTGAGAAGGCTCCAAAGTTTTTGCGGTGCAAGCAGAGCCGGATGAGGCTGCAACTCCCATCATGTCAAGGCTTAGGAGGATAGATTCGCCTTCTATGAAGTTGAACCTTACTGCGGCGTTGTCTGGCAAGCGGTTTGTTGGATGCCCATTCAAGAAAGCGTATGGTATGGATTCCAGCAAGCCCTTGATAAGTTTGTCTCTAAGCCTGATAAGCCTTTCACTTTCAGATTGCATCTCATTAACGGCTATTTCCGCTGCTTTTCCAAATCCAACTATGCTTGGCACGTTTTCTGTTCCAGAACGTAAGCCTCTTTCTTGGCCGCCACCATGAATTATGGGTTCAATGCGCACTCCGCTGCGAATATAAAGGGCTCCAACCCCTTTAGGTCCATACATGTCGTTAGAAGAAAGCGTGAGCAGATCGATGCCGTCTTTTTGAACGTCTATTGGAACTTGCCCATTCGCGGCGGTAGCATCCACGTGCAGATATGCGTTTTTTCTGTGGACTATTTGGCTTATCTCCCTTACTGGTTGAACGGTTCCTATTTCACCGTTGGCATACTGGATGGAAACGAGAACTGTTTCCTCCTTCAACTCACGCTCTAAACTATCAAGGTCGACTAAACCATATTTGTCGACTGGCAGAAATGTCACATCGAAACCCTTAGTTTTTAGGTACTTGCATGGGTTAATGACTGACATGTGTTCAATGCTTGAAGCTATTACATGTTTTCCCTTGTCCATGTTTCTATAGGCAACGCCTTTAACAGTCATGTTGTTGCTTTCTGTAGCCCCAGAGGTGAAAATTATAGACTCCGCCCTTTCTGCATTTATAAGTTTGACGATTTTGGCTCTCGCTTCCTCTAAAGCCTTTCTTGGTTCATGTCCAAACGAATGAATCGATGATGGGTTGCCGTAAAATTCTCTAATAAAGGGCAGCATGGCTTCTATAGCGCGGGGATCAACAGGTTTGCCGGCAATATGGTCCATATAAACTTTTTTAGAAGTCAACATTTCTAATCCTCTAGAAACATATAACAGCATCTGCATTTAAGACTAAATCATTTAGAGTGGCGGCGCCTACTATTTTTGCTTCCGGCGTGAAGTCTCCTCGTGGAATGCCGAGCAACATACAACTCTGTTCACACACCATCAGTTTAACTCCAGCCTTAACCGCTTGATCCATAACTTCCTTTAAGGATGGAAAACCGCCGAGCTTTATTTTCTCGGCCTCACCCTTCTTAACTATAGTAACGCCCTTTACTAGAAAATATATGGTGGCATCCATTCCCATCATAGTGGCAGTAGTTGCCAAAACGAACGGAGCATACGTGCGTTCCGGAGTGTCAACTCCGCTTGTTTGGACATACAAAATCTTTTTCCTTTCCGACAACGTTTCACCTCCTTACCCACTTATTTAACTTTTTTAATCAAAATTTGAACCTGATTTCCACTTCGGGTTACGCTCACGATTTCCTGTCCCAAATTTTTCACTAGACTTTTAATGTCTTCTTCTGCAGCAGGATCATCTGCCAAAACTTCAAGAACCTCGCCAACCTTCATCTCATCAAGCTCCATCCTCGTCCTGAAAACAGGCTCTGGACAATAAAGTCCCAAACAATCCAATTTCCTATGAGAAATGCTTCCCATGCAATCTCCTCAACATAATAAAAGCCAAAGAGAAAATTAAAAACGTTGCCTAAAGCTGAAAACTTTTGAAATTTAGGTCTTCAATTTTTTAGTCCAAGCCACCAGATTTTCAAGCAGTTCCCGAATTCTGGTCCGCGTTGTATCATCCTTCAACTGTCCATTTTCATCAAACTTATCTTTAGCGAATGGCACTATGACCTCAGGCTTGTTTATTGGATGCATATTTAAAGTTACAAATACTTGCCTGAGATGGTATTGGGCGCGAGCCCCTCCAAGCATTCCAGTAGATGCGCTCATGACTGCTACTGGTTTGCCGTCAAAGGAATTGTCGCCTGGTGGTCGAGAAGCCCAGTCTATAGCATTCTTTAGCACTCCAGGAACTGAATAATTGTATTCTGGCGTAGCCACAAGAATTGCGTCTACGGCTCTTATTTTTGCCTTGAACTCCTTAACTTTTGCTGGCATTTCATACTCCAAGTCTTGATTGTAAAGGGGAATTCCTTCAATATCAAAAATTTCAAGCTCAACTTCTTTTGGCAATAATTCAGCTGCAGTGCGAAGTAACGCTTTGTTATATGAATCTTTTCTTAAACTACCCGCAAAACCTAGAATGGTTATCTTCTTCATGATATAGTACTTTTTCAGTAGAGACCCTTAAATTTGTTGCTTATCGATCCACTTTGCAGCAGCTTTTCTTTAATCGATTTTGGCCATTGATAGACGCTTATGCTCTTGCATAATACATTTATCCATCACAACCGTTAGTCCTGCCTTTTCTGCTTTTTGCGCTGCTTCCTCATTGAATATCCCAAGCTGCATCCAAACCACGTGAGGTCTCCCATAGGCGCTTTTCAACTTAATAGTTTGCTCAACTATAGATAGTACTTCTTGGGAAGGTCTAAAAATGTCAACGATCTCTAAACTTTTTTGTACATACTTAGGCAGGTCAAGTAGGCTTTTATAACTTTTTTCGCCCAAAATTTCATTAGCAAAAGGGTTGATGGGCACTATGCGAAAACCTTGACTTTTTAAATACAAAGCAACTCTGTAACTATCTTTTGAAGGATCCTTTGAAAGTCCCACTATAGCGACTGTTTTGTATTTCTCTAAAATCTCTCTTAAATCAACACTCATAAATATCCCTTTTAGAAAGACAGTTAATTGATATGATATAAAGCATTCCGACAATTTTTGTATGGAGGTTTGAACGTGAAAGAAAAAGAATACGACTTAATTGTGATTGGCACAGGATCCGCAATGGAGATTGTGAACGCTGTAATTCAAGATAATCCAAAAGTGAAAATCGCCGTTATTGACAAGGACGAACCAGGCGGAATATGTCTAACAAGGGGATGTATACCCTCAAAGATTTTGTTGTATCCCGCTGAACTCATAAGAACTATAGAAAAGGCTCACGAATTTGGCATATTCTCCGAAATCAAGAAAATTGATTTTGAAAAGGTCATGGAGAGAATGCGATCCCATATTCAATCAGAAATAAATATGATTAGAGATGGACTCTCCAAATCTAAAAACGTGGACTATTATCCATTCAAAGCTGAATTTATAGCTCCCTATACACTAAAAGTAGATGGAACCAACTTAAAGTCTAAAACAATAATTCTGTGTACAGGATCCAAGCCCCTAATTCCTCGGGTAGAGGGACTGGAAGAAGCAGGCTATGAAACCAGCGATACGGTTCTTAAAATGAAGCGCTTGCCAAGAAGCGTTGCAATTATTGGTGGAGGATACATAGCCGCCGAATATGGGCATTTCTTCTCAGCAATGGGTTCAAAGGTTACCATAATAGGTAGAAACCCGAAGTTTTTGCCCGATGAAGAGCCAGAGGTATCAGCGTTGGCTAAACAGGAAATGCAAAAATACATGACAATCATCACAAACCATGAAGTGCAAAAAGTAGAAAAAATAGCCGTCAACAAGAAAAGGCTCATAGCAGTTAATAGGTTGAATGGAAAAGAAGTTGAGGTGGTAGCGGAAAAAATACTTGTGGCTGCTGGCAGAGCCCCAAACACAGACATTCTTCGTCCAGAACAAGGAGGAATAAAAGTAGACAAAGATGGGTGGATCATCGTCAACGAATATTTAGAAACTTCTCAGCAAAATGTTTGGGCGCTTGGCGACGCTAACGGAAGATATCCCTTCAAGCATAAAGCAAACTACGAAGCAAAAATAGTTTATTATAACGCTATACTGAAAAAGAATGTAAAAGTAGACTATCACGCCGTGCCCCATGCTGTTTTCGCATATCCCGAAATTGCAAGCGTCGGATTGAAAGAGAAAGAAGCTATTGAGAAATACGGCGAAGACAATGTGTTAATAGGAGTAGAAAGATACGAAGACACTGCCAAAGGAATAGCCATGAACGCCAAAAACTACTTTGTAAAAGTTATCATGGAAAAAGAGAAATTGAAAATTTTAGGAGCCCATATAATTGGACCCTACGCATCTATATTGATTCAAGAAGTGGTTAACCTAATGTATACCCCTGAACAGTCAGCATGGCCGATAATGGAGGGAATGCACATTCACCCATCTCTAAGCGAGGTTGTTCAAAGAGCATTTCACTCGCTTGCACCGCCACAAGTATACCACCATATTATCGAACACCATTTTGGAATCATTACTTGACAGCGTGGGTTTTGCGATTTTCTCTCCGTTTCCTTTTTTGTTCTAGTTTTGTTTAGTTATGCTTCTAAAGCTGCACAGTAAATTTTAACATCATATTAACTAACTGAGTGAAAATGCTCTTCGCCTTTACTCCTTTTATGATTCATTTCACACAAAAAAGGGAGTTTAAAGAGGGTGCTTAAATCTATTCTATTGGAACTTTCACTCCTTTTAATGATTTTGCTAACGGAACAGTCACCGTTAACAATCCATCTTTAAAAGACGCCTTTGCATCTTTCGGTTTTACAGCATGAGCGAAAACCCAGCATCCAAAATACTCCACATCGTTTCTTGGCGCTTTAACACATAATCCCCCATCTGAAACCTCCAAGCTAATATTCTTTTTATCTGCACCTGGAAGTTCTATTTCCACAGTGTATTTTTCTTCATCATGATAAAAGCATGCGGCTGGCAGCACAGGCACTCTTATTTTCTCCTCTTTTTCAGACAAAATCACCACCACAAAAATAGAAATAGAGCGACGGTAAAATAAATTTTACGCGACACGTTGTGATATGGCTGGTATACAGTATGGTTGACTTGGATAGGTTTGCCGATGAATGGGGACCTGAAAAAATCGTGCAAGTTTATGACACCTCGACCGGAATGAGGGGAATACTCGTTATCGACAACACTGCTCTAGGGCCTGGCAAAGGCGGTATAAGAATGACTCCCACCGTGAACATTGATGAGGTTTTTAGGCTTGCAAGGGTTATGACTTGGAAATGCGCTCTGGCGGAGCTACCTTTTGGAGGGGCAAAATCAGGCATAATAGCTGATCCAAAAAATATGCCGAAGGAAGAGAAGCTGGGTTTAGTTAGGGCTTTTGCCATAGCTTTGAAGCCCTTGTCGCCTAGTCAGTACGTGGCGGCTCCCGACATCAACACTGGGGAGGAGGAGATGGCAGTTTACGCCTTGGCAAATGGCTCACTGAACTCTTGTACTGGGAAACCATCCAGCATGTGCGTAAGGCCAAGTGAAAAATGCGGGCTTCCCCACGAGTACGGCTCGACGGCTTATGGAGTTTTAAACGTAATCAAAGTTGCTTCAGAATATGTTGGCCTAGATCTTACGAAAGCAAAAGTAGCTATCGACGGCTTCGGCAACGTGGGTTCTACGCTAGTAAAATACCTAGCGGAGTACGGTGTTAGAGTTGTAGCTGTAAGCGACAGCAAAGGCTGCATTTACAACCCCGACGGATTAGACCATGAAAAGCTGAGAAAAGTTAAAGCAGACAAGGGTTCAGTCGTCAATTATGAACATGGGCAAATTTTAAGGCACGGCGAAATCTTTGAATTGCCAGTTGACATTCTGGTTCCAGCCTCTATACCAGACGTGATAAACGACGAAAATGTTGACAAAATCCAAGCAAGAATCGTTGTGGAAGCAGCAAACATACCTATGAAATATGAAATGGAAAAAGTACTGCATGAAAGAGGCGTCCTTATTATGCCTGACATTTTGGCAAATGCCGGAGGTGTCATATCCTCTTACGCTGAGTACATCGGCGAGAACCCAGAGAAAATGTTTGAAATGATTAAGGAGAGAATCATCAAAAATACACGGTTAATTCTGGCTGAGTCTATTAGAAATAAGGTTCCTCCAAGGGAAACCGCATTAGAAATAGCACAAAAAAGAGTTAAAGAAGCCATGAAAAGAAGAAAAACTATTTAAAACTTGCGCGCATTGGAAGGAGAGCTTTTGCCTAGACGCAATAGTAGTTATGGATTGATCGCAAACTGACTGAACAATAACGCGCATACATAAACAAAAGCTGAGAAGATAACGCTACTTGCCTGACCTTTTGATAGACCTTCTCGATTTGATAATTAATAAGTTGAACATACTTAGCGACGAGTTGCTTCTGCGTATCTTCAATATTTAGGGACAAGCCTATCTCCAAGCATGTCTATGGGAAGATGGGCATAAAAATATACATGCTATTCGGGTTTGTTGCGCGCGCTAATTCTGTTAGGAGACACTAATAGAAAACATAAAATAACGCGAAGCTTTAAAACGCAGCGGTTATAGATCATCGACTTCTGTTACAATAATTCAAAATTCTATCCATCTGTTGTTGCAGATCAGGCCTCTGACAAAGAACCTCCTGGCTACCACCAGAATCCTGGCTTCTGCAAGCGTCAAATACTATTTTATTTATTACATGTTAAACGCTGGCTTGTTGAGCCGTTAATAAGGGTAGGTGCCGGAGAAAATTGGTGGTTACGCCTAAACTGCTCCAAATGCTATAAAGCCTTGTGGCATTGACACTTTGAAAAGAGAAAAGTGGAAGCTGAGGCTTTTAGGCTGCTGAACCTTTAAATAACATAGCCATCTTTTCTAGAGGCTCCACTTCCAAACGTCTAATTTCTTCGGCTGTTTTTATGAAAAGCTCGTGTAAGGCTTTGTTGTGCGTGTCTTTTTCCTTTGCAAGCTTATAGCCTTCGCATAGTTCAGCAAAACGTGAGGTGAAACTACGCTTCCACAATTCCTCCTCTTTCTGTCGCAAAACCGGCAAAGCCTCTTCTAGAAGCTGGATCTCTTCTTCAACCCTTTTGAGGGGGTCGTTTTGCTCTTTTTTCACAGTTTTGCCTTCCTGAATTTTAGTTATGACAGGCGTGCGCATTTGGGGGTTCCTAAGCATTTCCCATTTCTCCCTCTTCAACTTGGCAAGGTTTTTCTCCATATTTTCAATATATTGAATGAAGAACTTGGGCACCGGTTTGTAAAACTCTATGAGTTTGGCGATTTCCAAAAGGTCTTCAACCACGAATTTCCACCTTTCCATAAGCCAACGGATTTCCTTGAAAAGCGGATAGTTTAGCAGCCGCCCGTAACGCTCTAAGAAAGCCGCAATCTCTTTAAGCTGCTTTTGATAAGCCTCTTTTTCAGCATCATATTTTTCTTTAACGCTTTCAACGGTTTCACCTGGCCCTAATGGGTGAATTCCTTGTGGGCGTTGCGGCTTAAGCGAGGCTAAGTAGGCTACAACTCCCTTAAACGTTAAACCATAAACATTCATCTCCCGCCCTTTTGAAGAAGTTAGTTTATCGAAAACCTTGACATGCCCATACCTTTCTAAAAGCGCAACAGCTTCATGAACCCTTGGATACTCCATTTTCGTCTCCTTTTTCAGCTCCCACTTAGTCATAGGCCCCGCAGACAAAGCCCTCAAAATCTTTCGAGGATTTTCTAAGTTTAATACTGTCGACGATTTCATTTTGTTCACCGTAAATATACGCCAAATTCTCTATAATATCGATAAAAAACGTATTATATAAGTTTTGCTCAACATTTGTAGTGGTGGTTACCAACGAAAAGAAAACTTAGATTCTGGAACATACCGGTAACCGAACAACTTGACAAAAGCGTGGAAAATGCTGTGCGGATAAACGCGCACGTTTCAAAAGCTGACTTCATAAGAGATGCTGTCCGCGAAAAGCTTGAAAAGATGGGTTTGCTCCAAACGGAGGCTTCCAGGACTGGCACAGTTCAGAAGCCTCAAGCGCCGAGCCTTCAGGATCCACACCAACGCATGCAAAGGGCTATCGAGAACGTAAAGAGGGCTGCTGAAAACAGTCCTTTCAGAGGCGAATGACTATGGGGAAGATCTCAGAAATTACTGTCACCAAAGGCAAGACAATCAAAGCTGCCGATAGGGAGGAGTGGATTAAATTAGAGTTTTCTGTAAAGGCGGCTGTTGAAGATGAGGCTGATCTGAACGTTGCCAAAGCCCAATTAGAAGGGTTGCTCGATGGGTGGCTAACTAGTCTTCAGATGCCGCCACCCGCTAATCCTCAGACCCCAGTTTCAGCTAAACAGAAGCTTGGGCCAGAGATATTTCCTGAAGACTTGCGAAAACTTTTGGCTTTTGAAGAGGCAGATGGCTTTCTCATTATAAAGCCTAAGGGTTTCCTAGGAGCTGAGGTCTTCGCCAAGGTTGCTGAGGTTATCAAATCATACAACGGCGAGTATATTAGCGCAGGGAAAGGCTCCCATTTTCGAGTCCCACTAAAATAACTTGGAGGGTTGCGCATGCCAGTTTTTCAGAGCGACTCTCCCGGGAAGCCTTTCCTGGAGACTGACATGCGCACGCCTCTAGGCAGCTTTGGAGGGCCGCCGATAAATGGGTAGCCAGAGTGAAAATAAAAGCTTTTCAATGGAACGTAAAAGGTGCTCTGACTGTGCACGGTTTAAAGTTCCTGATTCAGGCTGCCCATGGGCTAATGATGTTAAGCGAGGGGTAATTTTAGCTTCAGACCCAGCTTGCGAAGATTTTTATCCTGTAAGAAAACGCGAGATTAAAAAGGAGGAGGAGAAAGAGCCGGCGCAGCTTGTTCTGGAAGAGCTTGAGAAGCAAGCGGTTGTCAAGCTGCATCCGCTTATGGATTTTCACCCTCAAACTGGTCTCTCTTTAGGTATATTTCCCTTAGGTGATAAAAAAAGTCTTGTTTTTCTTGAGGAAAAGCCGTTTTTGACCAGTTCAAACGTTATTCAGCTTCAAGAACCAAAGGCTATGTCCGTTCTTGTGAGAAAGCCCAAATGGATAAAGCTCCATGGAGAACAGGTGTATATTTTGCTTCAAGTAGCAAGAGAGTTTTTTGAAAATGGTGAAATTAAATTTCCAGCTAAAACCGAGGTGTTTGGTGAAGTGCTTGGGAAAATAAGGTATTACTGGTGGCATAGTGATGAACGCTGCTATGTGCTTGTGACATGTTGGATTATAGGCACCTATTATCACAGGCTTTTCGCGTTTTACCCAGCCCTAAACCCTCAGGGGCAGAGGCAGACTGGTAAGACAACGCTTCTAGACATTATCACGCAATGTGCTTGGAACCCCACAGGCCGGGAGACAGCAGTCCGCGAGGCTGACCTTTTCAGAACAATTGAAGGCACACGGGGCACATATGTTTTGGATATTACAGTCCTTGATAAAAGCAAGGACACACGGGACGTAATAGACGTAATAGAAACAGGCACAGAAATAGGAGGCTGCGTAAGGCGTATCCACCCTAAAACAGGAAAACCCATGGAGTTTGAAACTTATGGGCCTAAAGCCATTGCCACACGTTACGAGCTTCCTTTCGTTGGAAAATGTATACGAATAATCACGGAGCAAGCGCAAGACTCTGAATATGCAAAGAGACGAGCGTTTCTCCCATTTGACAAGGATTGGAGACGAATAAAAGAGCTTCTGTTAAAATCTACCATAAAATATTGGCGGGAAGTGAAAAGGGCTTATGACAGCTTGGAGCAGACAGATAAGCTTTATGGCAGATCCTTCAACTACTGGGCTCCACTGCTGTCGGTTTGCAAGGTCTTTGCTTCCGAACGTTTTGATGAATTGCTTAAGCTTGCAGAGGAAGACGCGGAAAAGGCAGAAAAGGGCGATAGGCTAAGTGAAGTGGAAGAAGCCGTTTTATCCATATTGCTTGAAGAAAAAACCGAAACTGTAACAGTTCTTTTAAAAGAGTTAACTCAGCAAGTGCAGAACATTGTCCCATGGGTTAAAGACTGGCATATCGTCGTAAGCGCTTTGGAAAACTTGGGGGTTATTCAACGGAAATACCCAACAAGCAAAGGAGTTCAGTATCAGATCAAGCTTGAAAAGGTGAGGAAAGAAGCGGAAAAAAGAAGAACGAAAGAGGAAGCGAACAAAAAAGTTCAAGAAAATACATCAAAAACGAAGGCCTCTGTAAAGGAAGTGTTGGAGACGCTGCGTCTTGTTTTTGTTGAAGGCACCGAGGAAGAGTTTTTAGCACATGCTGTTGACGTGGGCTTAAGCAAAGACGAAGCCCTGCAACTGTTTGAAAGTTTGAAGGGTGAGGAACTCTTCTGGTTTGACCGCGAGGGCAAAACATTCTGGAGGTGGGTCCATGAATAGCAGCTTAAGCCTTCTTAGCTGCTTTTTAAATATGCCTGTTGTTGTGGACACGCCTTTAGGCCCTCTAACAGGCGTCTTGCTAAAAGCTGGCAATAGCAAGCACGGTGGGATAGGATGTTTGCTACTGGAAACCCGCAGCAGCTGGGTTCTCGTCAAAGAATGGACAGCCATTAAAAGGCGAATGTGAAAAGCGTATGGCTGCAGTCGCTGTTAAAAACCCCAAAAAGTTCCGTGCGAAAGTGCAATGGCTGATAAGGGAAAACCGCCTCTTTCAGCTATGCCCTTCAACATATATTGTTGAAGGCTTCCACGGCAGCTACCGCGTTACAAACCTGGAAAACGGCAGCTGGACCTGCAATTGCCCAGGATTTAAAGCAGAAGGCATATGCACCCACGCCCAAGCAGTTTCCAAAACTGAATTTATGCGAAAACAGGCTTTCAGCAAGGCTTCTACGGGGAGGCCTGTAACGGTTCATGGCTGAGGCTGAGGGTGGAGAAAGCCGGACTCCCACAGAAACTCCGAACACAGCGCCCACGGCATGCTTGGCGGAAAGCGGCTTAAACGCAGATGGGGAGCTAGGCAGTTCGAAGGCGGAAGCCCAGCCGCGCCGGCTCCATAAACCTCAGCCTCAGCCTATACGCTGTCCAGAATGCGGTTCAGAAAGGCTGTATAAAGACGGCCACCGCTATTTAGCCAACGGAGAAGACGTCCAGCGGTATCTATGCCGAAACTGCGGATATCGCTTTTCAGACCCGCATAGGCCTAAAACACCATTACAAAAAATTCCTCGACAGTCATTAAATAACGGGTTTGCCTATACTTTTAAACGCCAAGCATGCGATGAAACGCCGAGGCGCAGAGCGCTTGCCACCCAAAAGAGGTTGGCAGTCTTGGCCGCAGTGGAAACCGCTATAAGCGGGCCTGAGGGGGCCACAGAGCCAAGCCAAACAAGCCAAGCGGACGTTAAAGGTAAAATCATTGAATATGCTTGGTGGATGCAAAGACAAGGTTACAGCCCTCAAACGGTTGAATCAAGAATAAAGAAGCTGAAGCGCTTAGTAGGCTTGGGAGCGAACCTTTTAAACCCTGAAGACGTTAAAGACATCATAGCTAAACAACCATGGAAGACATCTACAAAGGCGCAGGTATCTAACATTTACGGGTGTTTTGCTAAGCTTAACGGTTTAGAATGGGAGCAGCCGGTCTATAAGCCCAACTATGAGTTGCCCTTCATTCCAACAGAGGCTGAAATCGACCAGCTTGTGGCTGCATGTGGGAGGAAGCTTTCAGCATTGCTGCAGCTTCTCAAAGAAACTGGAATACGTATAGGTGAAGCTTGCAGGCTTAGATGGATAGATTTGGACGTTGAACAGAGAACCTTAAGGGTTCATGCTGAAAAGAACAGCAAACCCCGAATATTCCATGTTTCAGACAAGCTCCTGGCAATGCTTAGCAGGCTTCCAAAGAAAAGCGAACGGATGTTTCCAAACAACCCTAGAAGCCTCGAAGGATGGTTCCGAGTTGTGCGGAACAGGTTAGCCCTTAAACTTGGAAATCCAAGGCTGAAGGAAATCCACTTCCACACTATGCGCCATTGGCGGGCTACAATGCTTTACCACCAAACTAAGGACATACTTCATGTTAAAGAGTTTCTTGGACACAGAAGCCTCGACTCAACCCTAACCTACATTAACATTGAAAGAGCCATATTCAGCTGCTCAGAATCCTCAGAGTTCCACGTTAAAGTGGCAAAAACGCCAGAAGAAATTAAAAGCCTATTAGAGGTCGGCTTCGAATACGTGTGTGAAAAGGACGGGCTGATGTTCTTCAGAAAACGCAAATAGTTTTAAACAAAAAACTATGAGGGTTATCTGAAAACCATGAGGGTTATAGCTGACCTCCACATTCATGGGCGTTACAGCCGTGCCACAAGTCAAAACATGCGCATCGAAGAGATTGCGCGTTTCGCGAAAATTAAAGGCTTAAACCTCATCGGCACTGGAGACTTCACACACCCAAAATGGCTTAAGGAAATGCGGGAAACGCTTATCCAAGAGCCAGAAACTGGGCTATACAAAACTGCCAAAAACCCCCAATCGCCGGTCTTCTTCATGATGACAACCGAAGTTAGCACCATATTCACTTTTGAAAACAGCGTCAAGAAAATCCACCATGTAATATTAGCACCAACTATGGAAACGGCAGATCAAATCAACGAAAGACTAGCCAAGTACGGCGACTTGACGGTTGACGGCAGACCAACATTAAATATGAGCGCCGCCCAACTTGTCGAAGAGGTGATGGAAGTTTCAAGGGAAAACATGATTTTTCCAGCCCACGCTTGGACGCCTTGGTTCAGCATATTCGGAGCCTTCAGCGGCTTTGACACTGTGGAAGACTGCTACCAAGACATGACCAAATATATCTACGCCCTTGAAACAGGGCTTTCTTCAGATCCGCCTATGAACTGGCGTCTAAGCAAACTGGATAAGTTCACTTTGGTTTCAAACAGCGACAGCCACAGCTTCTGGCCTTGGCGCATGGGACGCGAAGCCAACGTCTTCGAACTTGAAAGGCTAAGCTACCGAGAAATTGTGAATGCTATTCGCAACAAAGACAAATCAAGATTCAAATTTACAGTGGAAACTGACCCAGCCTACGGGAAATACCATTGGACAGGCCACAGAAACTGTCACGTTTCCCTTTCTCCCAGAGAAGCCATAAAACTTGGAAACATCTGCCCAGTCTGCCGCAAAAAACTAACAAAAGGCGTAGAACAACGCGTTGAGGAGCTCGCCGATCGCTCAGCTGGATTCAAACCAGAAAACGCTATAGGGTGCATGCATCTGCTTCCCCTTTCAGAGATTATTGCCACAGTCTTAGGAGTTGATTCTCCATCAACGCAGCAGGTTTGGGATGTTTACAACAAACTCGTCGAAAAATTCGGAGACGAATATGCAGTGCTAATTGAAGTTCCAAAGGAAAAGCTGGAAGAAGTTGTGGGAAAAAGAATTGCTGGGGCGATAATAAAAGTTAGAGAAAACAGGATAAGGGTTATACCTGGATATGACGGAGTCTACGGGCGTCCCATAATCTTTGAGGAAGCTTCCACAGCGAAAGCTGCAGCGGAAAGAGTTCAACAGTTGAATATAACTGACTTCATGTAGTTTGATTTTTTATGTTTCTTTTGCGTCTATGCGTTGGGCGTATGTGCGCGAACATTTATTAAGTAGCAATACGCACGATACGTTGAAAGTCATGAAAACCATGACATTAATAACCCCGCAAAAAAAGCAAGGAAGCGACAAAATTTCAAAAGTGATAGACCGAGTTTTGAGGCAAGTTTTTGGGGAGGAAGCTACGCACCTAATCTACCTATATCTAGAAAACAATTATTCTGTTAGGCGCGATGAGATAGGGGAAAAGGTTGAGTTGTTCGCAAAGGGACTTGAAGATTTTTTGAAATCTGGCGCCTACGTTATTGAACGCAAAATCTTAGAAGACATTTACTCAAACTATGGACTGCTTCGCAGACTGGAGCTGGAGCGAATAGAGGAACACGATTTCGCCAACCATGTGCGTTTACTCATGAGGAAAACTTAGAACTTCGCCTTTTTCTCTTTCCATTTAAAATCGTTTTTGCCCAGCGTGATAATTCTTATTAGCTTCTCCGCTGAAATAAACCTTCAAACTTTGTGCCATGGGGAATAAATTTGAAGGACATTCTAGCAAAGGTTGTGGATACAGCAACTCAGAAGTTCGACGCCGAATATGCAGAAATACGCGCGCAAAAACTATTCAAAACCATGCTTACGCTTAAAGAGGAGAGGGTTGAGGCTGCAAAAGAAGGAATTGAAAACGGTGCGGCCTTACGGGTTCTCATAGATGGAGCATGGGGCTTCGCCTCCGTTGGAACATTTAACCTTGAAACTTTAACCAGCGCCCTTTCAGACGCATGTAAAATGGCTAAAGCCGCCAGCTCAAAACTTAAAACTCCAATAAAGCTTGCCAAAGGCAAGGCTTTCGAAGACAAGGTTTTGTCAAAACCTCGCAAAAATCCTTCACAAATTTCAATAGAAGACAAGATAGCTACAACCTCAGCCATGGCTAAAACGATTTTAAGCTATGACAGACGCGTAAGAAGCTGCACCATAGACTATCTTGATCTTGTTGGAACAAGCTACTTTATGAATAATGAGGGTGCTTATATAGAGCAGGATAAGCTTTATGTGTGGTCAAGAATAACTGCCACGGCAAAAGAAGCTGAAATTCTAACCTTTAGCCGTGAAGAGATAGGCTCCACAGCGGGCTACGAGGTTTTCGACACCGAAACCCCAGAAATTGTCGGCGCAAAAGTTGCAGAAAGAGCGGTGGATCAGTTGAAGGCAAAGGCTCCGAAAGGCGGAAAATTTAAGGCAGTGCTTGGACCAAACGTTGTCGGGGTCTTCGTCCACGAAGCTTTTGGCCATTTGGCTGAGGCGGACCTCACGCTTTCGGGTTCTGTTCTCATGGACAAGTTTGGCAAAAAAATCGCCTCAGACATCATAACGCTTTATGATGATGGAACTGTGGAAGGTGCTTTCGGATCCTTCAAGTATGATGATGAAGGTGTTCCAGCCCAGAAAACCCTTCTTGTAAAAGACGGTGTAGTCGTTGGGCTTATGCATAACCGTGAAACCGCCAGCAAGTTTAATGCGCAGCCAACAGGCAATGCAAGAGCTGAAGACTTCAGAGTTGAACCAATAATTCGCATGCGCAACACCTTCATGGAGCCAAAAGACTATTCCTTCGAGGAACTTGTCGAGGACATAAAGTTTGGCTACTATTTTAAAAGCTTCCGAGGAGGCCAAGCCAACCTAGACGGCACCTTTCAGGTTGGCGTCCAAGAAGCCTACGAGATAGTTAAAGGAGAAGTGGGCGAACCAGTGCGTAATGCTTCTATAAGCGGGAACACCCTTGAAACTCTTTATAAAGTGGATGCTGTTGGAAAGGATTTTGAACTTTCGCCTGGAAGATGCGGCAAAGGCCAAACAGCTTTCGTCTGCGACGGCGGCCCCCACATCAGAGTAAAGGAGGTAATTGTTGGTGGTAGTGCTTAAAGAAGAAGAAACCCTAAGCCTAGCTGAGGATACGGTGAATTTTGCTGTTAAAAAGGGCGCTGACGAAGCAGAGGTCTTCATTTATCAAGGTCTTACAACAGCAGTAGCCATTGAAAGAGGGCAAATTGCAAAAAGCTCCCGCATAATTGATCAGGGATTAGGCGTTAGAGCCATAGTCAACAGTGCAGCGGGCTTTGCATACACAAATGTGCTTGGCGACAAAGGGGCTCTTGAAGAGACTGCTTTAAAGGCTTTAAAATCCGCAAAAGCCAGCAAGCCAGACAACGACTGGAAGGGTCTCCCACCAAAAAAGCCTTTTCAACATGTTAAAAATACCTTCGACAAAAGCGTTTTGGAGCTATCTGCTGATGATCTGGTGAAAATAGCCTCCATAATGCTTGAAGCTGCCGAAAAAACGGATAAGCGGGTCTTCCCCATAGAGGGCGGAGTTGGCGCATCCTATTTGTCTAGGGCTGTGGCGAACTCTAACGGCGTTTTAGGCTTTGACTTTGGAACAGTGGTTGAGTGCAGCCTAGCCACAATCGCCCGTGAAAAAGGTGAAGTAACCCCTGTCTGCTTTGAATTCAACGTTGAAAGAAATTATAAAGTGGACCCAGAATGGGTTGGCAAAGAGGCTGCTAGACTTGCAGTTTCAGCTTTGAAAGCAAAGGGGGTTGAGACAAAAAACATGAAGGTTGTGTTGGCACATTTTGCCCTACAACAACTACTCTATTATACATTGATGAATGCTGTTAAGGCAGATTACGTGCAGCGAAATCAATCTGCCTTTCAAGGTAAAATAGGTGAAAAAGTCGCTTCAGAAACCGTGACAATTTATGATGACGGCCTATTAGGCGGCGGGCTTCACACATGGAAATTTGACGGCGAAGGAGTGCCCCAGCAGAAAACCTTAATCATAGACAAAGGCGTTCTACGCGGCTTCATCTACGACAACTACACAGCAAGAAAAGAGGGCAAAGAAAGCACGGGAAACGCTTCAAGAGCCGGCTACTTATCCACGCCGAATGTTGAGCCAACAAACTTCCACTTTATTCCCGGAAAGAAATCTCCTCAAGAACTTATAAATGAAATTGACGAGGGGCTTCTGGTTTATTCCATACAAGGAGCCCACAGCAGCAACCCTGCCAGCGGAGAATTCTCTGTTGTGGCTTCGCCAGCATTGAAAATAGAGAATGGTGAAATTGCCCATGCAACAATGGGAGTCATGCTTGCCGGCAACGTTTTCCAAGTCATAAAAAACGTTTCAGCTTTAGCTAACAATGAGAGAAAGATCGGGCCGCTTGTAGCACCTTGGATTCTGGTGGAAAACGTTAAAGTCATCGGAAAATAAATAACCTGGACCTTTGAATTAACTCATAAAAGTGGCGGGCCGTTTGAAAACCAAAATCAAGCAGCAACTACTCAAATTTAATACCCTTCGCAGAATAGTCCAGTTTCTCTCATTTCTATTCTTCAGCGCCATAATCTTCAACCTAGGGTCTTTACCCATTTTGCTGCCAGTCCTTTGGACTTGGGGTCTTCAACAAAACACTGTGGGAGACGCCTTTACAGCTTTGCAACTCATGCTCAGCGGCTGGTCCATGCAATCCGCCACAACTGTTTTCCCATGGATTGCGGTTGCCTCGTTTTTAATACTTGGCGTTTTAATTGGCAAATCTCTTTGCGGATGGGTTTGCCCCTTTGGCTTCATCCAAGACTTGGTGGACTTTATTAAAACAAAGAAAATGGAAATTTCCCCATCAACCCACGGAAGCATGACCTATATAAAGTACTTTATCTTAAGCATTGTTTTGTTGATTAGTTTGACTTTTTCAGCATCTAAACTTTTAGGAGGCTACAAAAGCTATGAGGGGGCACTTGGCATTTTTGCTTATGCTCCTTTCACAGTATTAAGCCCTGCGGAAACCCTTTTTGCAACATTGCCCAGAATGGTTAATGGCTTTTCCGTTGCAGTCATGGAAAAACCACTGTCAGAAGTTTTGTCTGGAATCTTATATTTGCCTGCTCTCTTCTGGGTTCAATTATTCATTTTGATTGGAATTCTTCTCTTCGCGGTTTATGTCCCAAGAAGCTGGTGCAAGTATTTCTGTCCTCATGGAGCGATTATGGCTATTCTAAACAGGTTTAGTTTTCTCGGTTTACGCAGAGACCCTGTGAAATGCGTTAAGGGTGAATGCCGCGAATGCGTTAAAGCGTGTCCCATGCGGGTTCGCATCTTAGAGCTTCCATGGGAAAAGTTCAGCGACCCAGAGTGCATTTACTGCCTAAAATGTGTGGATGCATGTCCAAACAAGGCGATTAAGCTCACTTATCCATAAACCATTAGGCCCAAAAAGTCTTCGAATATTCATTTAAGACAGTGCTGTAAACGTTTTTTGTCTGGCGGCTTATCTTTTCCCAGCTGAAATTTTCCTTAACTTTTTTGTAGGCGTTTTCTCTAAGCCAATTTGCGTATTTTTCGTCAAGCAATACCCTTGTAACCCCCCATGTGAGAGAGTCTGAATTGTTTGGGTAAACTTTAACGCCTGTCACGTCGTGTTCAACGATTTCTGATAAACCGCCACTGTCAGAAACTACTACAGGACTTTTTGCAGCCATGGCTTCAAGGGCAACTATCCCAAAAGGTTCAAAGAGCGATGGGACAACGGAGACGTCTGCACATTTCTGCAGTTTCCTCAAGGTTTCGTCATCTAAAAAGCCTGTGAACAAGACCTTGTGGGATAAACCCATTTTCTTAACAATTTCTGAAAGGGATTCTTTCATGTAGCCGCTTCCTACTATGACAAATTTTGCGTTCACTTTCTCCAAAATCTTAGGCACAGCGTTGATGAGCACGTGGATGCCCTTCTCATAGACCAATCTCCCAACAAAAAGCACAATTTTTTCTTCAGGCAAAGCAAACTTCCTTCGAAAACTGCTTAAATCAACATTTGCATTTTTCTCATATTCTTTAACGTCCACGCCGTTGGGAATCATGACCAGCTTGTCTTCTGGAAGCCCAAAAGCCCACTTAACATGTGAGATCATGTAGTTGCTGCAGCAGATAACCCTCCAAGCTTCGTATGTTAGCCAAGCCTCTGTTTCATGAATCATTTTCTCATAGTCAGAGTGAAGGCCGTTTCTTCGTCCGATTTCGGTTGAGTGAATCGTGGCTAAGAGGGGTTTTCTGAAAACATGTTTTAATCCTATGCCAGCTGTTGCCACAAGCCAGTCATGAGCGTGGAAAATGTCAACTCCGCCTAGGCGGTTAACAATGGCGGCTGCCTCCTTCTGCATATTCATATTCATAAGGTAAACCCAGCTTGCAAAATCTGGAGAAGGATTTTTGTAAGAATCTATTCTGTAAACTTCAACATCGTCCACGGTTTCATGTTCTGGTGCACCGGGAAAATCACATGTAACAACGTAAACCTCAGCATGGTTTTTTGTAAGGCTTTTTGATAGATAATATACGTGGGGAGATATTCCTCCAATAATCCTCGGCGGAAACTCCCATGTGAGCATCATAATCTTTAGTTCATTAGGCATCTGGAGCTCGCTTCCCACTTAGGCTTTTGTAGGTTTCCAAAATTGTTTTAAGCCAAGTTGAGGTTTTAGGCGGAACAACCTTTATTTTTTCCATGGGAACCTTGTATGCTCTAACTGCCTCGTTTGCCATCCAATCAGACTTCACAACTATTTTTTGCGCTTCATACATGCCTAGCCATTCAATGCTCTTAATAGCCATGTTAAAAGGGGAGTCTGCTCCATGGGAACGGTGATCTTCTAAGCTCTCAACAGAGTATATGAAGGGTATGTCAAGTGCTTTTTTGAGCGTTACAGCAGCAGGTATGAAATGCCACTCATGCACGTCCATTAAGTCTACCTGCTTATTCGCGCCATAATATATGTTGGCTGCGGCTCTTTCAACTTCCTGGTTTAATGTTAGAACCCATGTAAGGACACTTATGTGCGTTTTTACAGGATTCGTTACTCTATGGGTTTTGATTCCTCCGTTTTCTGTAAATTCGCCAGTTAAGTAATCATGGTATGTGATCACATGGGTCTCAACTCTGTGTTTGGCGAGTTGCAATGCTAAATCTCTTACATATTCTGCAAGGTGTCCAACAACTCTTGGCGGGAACTCCCAAGAGAAAATTATGGTACGCATTGGCTATCGCCGGTTAGGTGAAGAGCGCGCAGACCTTAATTATTCCTCTTCCAGTGAGATAGTACCATTTTCTCCCGTTGTTGTCTGCAAAGCTTTCAACGTAGCCCTCGCAGCCGTATCCGTCTAGAATTCTTTCAATTTCGGTTTTTTCCAGCTGTAAAAACTGGGCAAGTTCCTCGCTTTTCCTCGCTAAATCTGGGGCGGTTGCACATAAATTGTGAAGTGCTTGCAAAATCTTTTCTGAGATTGGAAGTTCCTCTCTCAAACACTATCCACCCTTAAGCTTAGCAACATAGTTTAGGTGTGTATATGCTTAAAAGTATTGGGTTGCCGTTTTAGCTTGCTGGAGCAAATGTTTGAATCTTTCCTTTGCAACCTTGATAATGGCGTTTCTCAGCCTTTGCCTATTCAGCCTTGAAAGCCTAATTTTTCTTAATTCTTCAGCCAAATTTTTGTCGTGTAAAGAGGCTTCTGCCCATCTTTCAAAGTCTCCGCGCCTGCTATGAAACTCTATTGATTCTGTTTCAACTTTTTTCAAAGTCTTTAAAAATCCTTTAAGGCTCCAAGCCATGACCCCCGTGTAATTTTCTTTTCCAATACCTCTATAGAAGAGAAAAGGCTCGTTGGCTGTTACTGCTGCAAGCCTAACTCTGTTTTCAAAGTCCAATATTGCCGCTTGAGCTGTCACGTAAGCGTCTGCTGGAGAGTTAAAAGGACTGAAATAGGAGTGTACTTCGCCTGGTGCTCCGCCGCCCATAAACATGTAGTATAAGTGGTCGCTTGTCTGGAAATACCGCCAAATTCTCAAAAACTCCGCGTCATCTGTTTCTTTAACAAGTGGCTCAAGTCTTCTGAAGGACATGTAATAAGCCCACTGTAGCGTGTTTCCCAACCAGCAGCTTGCGTCCCTTTCCAAATCAGCCCATGAAACTGTTCCTCCCAACTCTGGAACATCAATCTCCCCCAATGGCGCGTGCTTCTCTACAACATCTGATGGGGTAGCCATGTTAAGGTGTTGCCACTCCAAAATTTTCTTAGGCAAATGCCTCAAAAAGTCGTGTATACCTGTTTCTGGCCAGTGGTGCTCCCCGAAAGTTTCGTAGTCTGGGAAAATGTTTATGCACTGCCCAGGCGTTGCCGCCAGCCAACTTGCGTATTTATCAGCTGTGAGGGGCCATTCGCTCCACCATCTGGCTGAAAACCTGAACCCAATGTCATCCGTTAATTTGTAATTCCGTAGTAAAACCTTAATTTTTGTGCATCCTTTGGGCTTGTATATATGGTTTGGCGATTTTCCATGCAGTATACGTTCTATGCCTTCAGTGAATATTCCCTTATAGCCAAGTTCTTCAGCGGTTTTTGCTATGGTGTTGTTGTATATCAGTTCGGTGTTTTCAAAAACTTTAGGCGTATACCCCAGTAAGTCTTTAGTTGTCTGCTGATGCATTTTCACTTGTTCTATGAATTCTTCTCTTTCTGGATAAAGACTTGCCAGCGAGTGGTAGTAGGTTTGCCCCAGAAGCTCTACACAACCTGTTTCGACAAGTTGTTTGAAAGATTCTAAGAGGTCTTTGTTGAACATTTCACACTGTTCTAGGAAAACTCCAGAAATACTGAAGGAAACTTTAACCTGCTTCTTCTCCCGCTTGTGTTCATCAATTAAATCTAGCAGTATTTGGTTTGAGGGGAAATAGCATTTTTTGCATGCCCTTTCGAAAATTTCTCTGTCCAGTTCATGGTTAAAATAGTAGTCAAATAGCTCCTCTTTCCTTAGGCGTCTGAAAGTTTTGTTTTCCCAGAAGTAGTTTTTCCTTAACCTATGGGGTTGGTGGACTTCAAAAACGAAAACTATTTCTGTCAAAGCATTAGCCTCAATCATTTTATTGCTTGCATGTTATTTCTAGTTTGCTAATTTTCTTCGTGAAATTTAATATTTTAATTTGGGTTTTGGATTCATAATTTATTTATTTCTTATCAATGCTCTTTTGTCTTGATGCGAAGGTGAAAGTTTTTCTATTGAAAAAATTGCGCGCGCAAAGCTTGCTATTTTGGGGAAGGGTGAACAGCAAAGCGACATAGTTGAGGCTGCGGCTAGGCTTGGAATAAGCAGCAAAGTAGTTTGCAGATTCGAGTTCGTAACCGGAAAAAGAACGCATATTAAATATTAAATTATGCGGCAGCAGACGTCTGCGTTTTCCCATCCGCATATGAACCCTTCGGCATAGTAAGCCTAGAAGCTATGGCCATGGAAAAGCCCATAGTTGTGGGCGCACAAGGAGTTGTATGCTTAAGAGAGCAGGTTGCACCTTTTGGACCAGACCAAAACGGGGTTCATGTTAATGGTGGAAACCCCGCTGACATTGCATGGGGTATAAAAGAAGTCTTATGCGACCCTATGAGGGCTAAGAGGTGGGGTGAAAACGGCAGAAAACGCGTATTGTAATATTTTACATGGAGAAAAGTTGCAGAACAAACACTGCAGATATATTAAATGCTTCAATGTGGGCAGGAACAAGAAGACGCCAAAGTAGTTGACCTTCTTGAAAAAATAACCCACGCATAAGAAAATAAAAAGGAATGGAAAATTTAGGGTTTACGCTAAGCTGCCTTTTCTAACGCTGTTACGCCTGGAAGCTTCTTTCCCATGAGAAATTCTATTAAGGCTCCACCGGCAGTGCTCACATAGGAAATCTTGTTTGAAAGTCCAAGTTCTTGTAGGGCTGCAATTGTGTGGCCGCCGCCTGCTAGGGAGAAAGCCTTCGAATTTGCAATTTCTCCAAATATGCTTTTTGTTCCGTAAACGAATTCGCTGTTTTCGAAGACGCCCATGGGTCCGCTTACAACAATTGATTTCGCATTGCGTATTATTTTTGCGTAGTTTTCAACTGTTTTTCTGCCGATGTCGAATATGGGATACTCTGTTGGGAGCTTTTCAACTGGAATTTCTTTTCTCTTTTTTTCAATTTCTACGGCTAAGTCTGCTGGAACCTTAATTTTGTCGGGATACTTATCCATTAGCTCCTTTATTCCTGGCACCAGTCCCATCAGTTTTTTCTCTTCTAAGAATTTCATGTTTGGCTTACCTAGGTCAACGCCTTTGGCTACTAAGAAAACGTGCCCTACAACTCCTCCTGTAAGCACGTAGTCTGCTATTTTGTTGTCCAGCACGTATTTTGAGATTTCAAGGGAGTCGTCAGCTTTTGCTCCTCCAAGCACGTAAACGCATGGTTTTTCAGGGTTTTCAAGCACTCTGCTTAGGGATTTGAGCTCTCTCTCCATTATGCGTCCTGCAACGCTTGGCAATACTGCGGTGAAGCCTACCATGGAAACGTGGGCTCTGTGGGCTGCTGCAAACGCGTCGTTGACGAATATGTCTGCTAATGGTGCTAACGCCTTAACGAGCTCTGTTTTCGCATGGTCTTCTGGGGTTCCTTCTTTTGTTTCTCCTGCAAAGTTTCTAACGTTGTCTAAGACTAGGATTTCGCCGCTTTTCATCTCTTTTATGGCTTTTTGGGCTTTTTCTCCGAATACATCGTCCACGTATTTAACTGGTTTGCTGAGAATTTTGCCTAGGATTTCTGCGTGCTGTTTTAATGGTATGAAGTCTGGGTCGCCCTTTCTCCCTTGATGTGCTAAAATTACAACTTTTGCGCCTTTCTCCGCCAACTCCTTTATTGTGGTTTCTCCGTGGGCCTTGATGCGTGTGTCATCCAAAACCTTTTTTGTTTCGGGGTCAACTGGAGAGTTGAAGTCAACTCTGACAAGAACAACTTTATTCTTTACATTAACGTCGTCTAGGGTTAAATACTTCGCCATACTCGTCCCTTCTTATCTGCGAACAGAAAAATAGAGGGAGGGTGTTTTTAAGTTTTACATGCTAGTTTTTAGAAACCAGCCTTTTCCCCTATCAGTTCTATCAGCTCAACCATTCTGCAGGAGAAGCCCCACTCGTTGTCATACCATGCAAGCACTTTGACTAGGTTCCCAGCTACAACCATTGTGGAGAGTCCGTCGACAACAGCGGAGTATGATGTGTGGTTTACGTCTGTTGAAACTATGGGCTCTTCAGTATATGCCATTATGCCACACAGCGGGCCTTCTGCGGCTTTCTTGAAAGCTGCATTAACCTCTTCCTTGGTTACATCTTTCTCTAATACTGCTGTTAAATCAACTATTGAAACGTTTGGAACTGGTACGCGGAGGGCTATTCCGTCGATTTTTCCTTTTAGTTCTGGAAAGACTAGGGCTGAGGCTCTAGCGGCGCCCGTTGTTGTGGGTATTATGTTTATTGCTCCGGCTCTTGCCCTTCTAAGGTCTCTGTGCACAAGATCCATTATTCTCTGGTCGTTTGTGTAGGCGTGGGCTGTAGTCATAAGCCCTGATTTCACTCCAAAGTTTTCGTGGAGTACTTTGACGCATGGCACTACGCAGTTTGTGGTGCATGAGGCGTTTGAAAGTATGTTGTGATTGGCGTGGTCGTATTTGTCGTGGTTTACGCCTAACACTATTGTTATGTCTGGGTTTTCAGCTGGGGCTGAGATCAAAACTTTTTTGGCGCCTGCTTGCAAGTGTTTTGCAGCGTCTTCTCTCTTTGTGAACAGTCCAGTGGATTCCACTGCCAAATAAACATCCATGTCTTTCCATGGCAACATGGCTGGATCCTTTTGTGACAGCACTTTCAGTTCTTTTCCGTTTACTATGATGTTATTGTCTTTGACTTGAACATCCGCTTTAAATGGTCCGTGCACAGAATCATATTTTAGCAAGTGAGCCAAGGTCTTTGCGTCTGCCACGTCGTTTATGGCTACAAAGTCTATGTTTGCATTTCTTTCGATAGCTGCTCTATACAATAGTCTTCCGATTCTTCCAAAACCGTTTATGGCGACTCTTATTGCCATTTAAATCACCAACGCATTATTTTGAAGCGGTTCTCTTAATTAATTTTCCGACGTAATTAAAGAAAAATATAGGGAAAAGGTAGGAGCTTAGCGGAGTTTCATTAGGGCCATTTCTGCGGCTAAGACTAGGGGTTCCCATGTTTCGCATAGGGGCGGTGCATAGGCTGTGTCTGCTTTTGCTAGTTCCCGCACGGTCATTTGTTTCTGTATGGCAAAGGACACGGCGTTTATGCGTTGGGTTACTTCTTCTCCTCCCATAATTTGGGCGCCTATTACGCGTTGGGACTCTTTTTCGACGACGAGCTTAACTTTTATTGGTTTGGCTCCGGGATAATAGTCTGCTTTTGTTTTTGAGGTTATTGTTCCTGTGACGGTTTCTATTCTTGCTCTTTGGGCTGCTGTTTCCGTTAGACCTGTTACGCCTACTTGGGTGTCGTAGAGTTGGGTTACTGCTGAGCCTAAAACTCCTGTGAAGAGGGCGTAGCCTCCTGCGGCGTTTATTCCAGCTACTTTTCCTTGTCTTACTGCTACTGTGCCAAGCTGTTGAACTGTTGGCTTCTGGGTCACTATGTGGGTGGATTCTGCGCAGTCGCCCACTGCATAAACGTCTTTAATGTTGGTTTCCATTCTCGCGTTTGTTTTAATTGTTCTTGTTTCGCCGAGGGCTACTCCGGCGTCCACAGCTAGTTGGGTGTTGGCTCTAACTCCGAAAGCGCTTACGAATAGGTCTGCGTTGATTTGTTCTCCTCCGGCAACTATGCCTGTCACCTTGTCTGTTCCGAGGAACTCTTCAACAGCTTTGCCCACTAGAATGTTTATTCCTTTTTGTTGGAGCATTTCTTGAACCAGTTTCGCCATGTCCGCGTCTAGCATTGCTGGTAGGACTTGGGGTAGCATTTCAACAACAGTTACTGTTAGGCCTCTTTCCTGTAGGGCTATGGCTGTTTCTAAGCCTATGAGTCCAGCGCCCATGATTACGGCTGTTTTTGCGCCGTTTTTGACGGCTTGATCTATTTTTTCTCCGTCTTCAAGGGTTCTTAGGGGCAGTATTCCCTGTTTTTCTCTTCCTTTTATCGGTGGTGTGAAAGCGCTTGCGCCTGCTGCTATGATTAGGCTGTCGTAGGCTAATTCTTCTGTTTTTCCTGTTTTGTCTACGGTTTCAACGACTTTTTTCCCCGTGTCTATTTTTGTTACTTTTGTTTCTGTTTTTAGGGTTAGTTTCATCATTTGGTAGTAGCTTGGCGGGAAAACTATTAGGTCGTTGAAGCTTGGGATTTGTCCGCCTATTACGAAGGGTAGGCCGCAGCGCGAATATCCAGCATGTTTTTCTTCGGTTATTAGGGTGATTTCCGCTGTGCGGTCTGTTTTTCTAGCAGCTGAAGCAGCGTCCACGCCCGCTGCGTGAGCTCCAATTATTACTATGCGTCTTGGCAATTGCTTCCCTTCTCTTTTAGGTTTTTATTAGGCTTTTGTGCCATTCAACAGCCTGATTGAAGTCCATGGTGTTTGCCAGTTCCGCCTGCAAGTTTGACGGCCTTACCACTAGCAGCCAACCCTTCCCATACGGGTCTTCATTTAAGAGTTCAGGCTTTGACTGTACCTCCTCGTTTACCTCTTCTATGGTTCCGCTTATAGGCGCCACCAAGTCTGAAACCGCCTTCACGGACTCCACTGTACCATACGGCTCGCCTTGTCTGGTGGTTGCTCCAGGGCTTGGCAGTTCAGCATACACAATTTCGCGAAGCTGCTTCTGGGCATAGTCCGTTATGCCAACACGCACCCTGTCGCCTTCAATCTTCAGCCATCCAAAATCCTTAGTATAATACAAGCCTTCAGGAACCTCGTATCCGTCAACTTTAACCACAACATTTCACCTCTTAGATAGCGCATTATTCTGTATCCTTTAAACCTTTAAAATTAACTGTTAGAAGAGTGCCATGTTTATCATTGCATTAGTTTTAATGTTGAGTATGGATAGTCTAGGCGTAGGCTCTTTATTTTCATTTTAGTAGTTTTAGGAACTCTTCTTGGTGGACGATTTTGAATCTAGTTTTGTTGAGGGCTTTTAGGAGTTTTTGCCATGATAGGGTTGGCAGTTTTTAGACAGTTACTTCCACAAGTTCTTTTTTGCGTTTAAGCTGGTTTACCTCTTTGGAAAAGCCTCCAAGTAGCCTTCTATGGCTTCTCGGATGTTTTTGAGGGTTTCTTCGCGGAGAATTACCTTGAAATTTAAGCCTTTAACTTCAACCACAAACTGGCGCCGAGGATACTCAAAAGGCTTAATACTCATATTAACTTAATTGCGTCTTCAAAATTTGGTTTTGTTTTAGCGAAGTCATATTTGCAGTTGCTGAACCGCCACAAAAACACTATCCCCCTCTAGATTTTGGGAAAGGACTTATTGGCTGTTTCACTCTGTGGTTGGTTTGGTGTTTCCTCCTGTAGAGTTGGATGAGGTGATTAGGGGATATTCTTATTCTCTTTTTTGTGATGATGGCGAGTTTGTTTTGGATTTCGTCTATTTTTATTTTCTTTAGGGCTGCGTGGAGAGTTTCGATTATGTTTGTTGGTGTTGCTGGTTTTGCTCTTATGACTATGACTGTTAATTTTCCTTTGTAAATGGAGTGGTGGATGTGGGCGAAGTCTGTGTCCAATGTCAGTATGGTCAAATTGTTTTTTGCGGCATATTCGGCTATGGTATTGTCCTTTGCCCCTTTGAGGCTTATTTCCGAGGTTCTGGTTGCTTTGAATCCTTTTCCTTTTAACCATTCTATGGTGCTTGCTGGTATGTTTTCGTCTGCTAGTATTTGGGGCAATTTCTTGCCTCTAAAGGGTTACTGTTATTTCTCTTTCTAGGAGTTTTGAGGCGTAGAGGAGAGCTGCCTTAATGTCTTCTTGTTTGAGTTCGGGATATTCTTTTAGGATTTGTTGTGGGGTTAGGCCGTTGGCTAGGAGTTCGATGATGAGGTATACTGGTATGCGGTTTCCTTTTATTACTGGTTTTCCCGCTAGAATGTTTGGGTCTACTACGATTCTATTGAGCAGTTCTTCTTCCATGGCTGTTCACTTCGCTGCGAAGTGTATATGAATGGGATAAGGATATTTTAACAATTCCTTTTGTGGTGTGTTATATTTATTTCAATTTATGGTCTGCTGTGTTGCTAAATTGGATACCCCTTCTCTCTCTAGATTTTGGCAAGACAAGCAGAGGTCATATTTGTGGCTGGTTCAGCTTAACAAAAACACTACCCTCTATAGAATTTTGGGATGATTTGTTTATGTTCACTCTGTGGTTGGTTTGGAGCTTCTCTTTGAGGAATTTTCTATTAAGAATTTGTTGAGGCTTTCGAAGGTTGCTTCTTTAAACCATTCAAGAAGATTGCCAATATCGATAATGTGGTATCCTTTATCACCGTAATACAATATTGCCTTGCTATTTTTTTCAAAAGCCTCTATTCTAGTCTCGAGGATGCTGTTTTTTGGTGAACCCTCTTCAAACCATTTTTTGGCTTAATGGGCGAGGGGTTTCTAAAGCGTTTGTAAATTAAATGGAGCGCCTCTTCAAAGGATGCCTTTGTGTATTCAAGTTCTCCTTGTGGGTTATATTGTTCGATGGGTATGTCTTTCTTTAGTTCTGGCGGGCAGTAAGTCTGATAAAAGCGGATGAAATTTTCATGCGGGGCCCTTTTTCCAGTAATTTTTATTGCGTCTGCGCAGATGCAAAGAAGGAGCATTGCAATGTTAGGTCCCGTCGGTTTGCATTCTTTGCATTTTAAGGCTTGTTGATATAGGAGACATGCGTTGACGAAGTTTACTTTTTTCTCATTTGGTAGTAAATCAAGCATTGCCTTAAAATTCTCTAAATTATGTTTATCTTTGAAAAGGGAGTGAATAGATTTAACTTTCTCCATATATTCTGTTTCCATTCTTTTCATCCTTGCATTAGGGTTTTTAGTTGTTCTATTTCTTTTGTTAGGGCTGGGTATAGGTAGTCTAATAGCTGGTTTGTTTCTTGTTCATTAAAGCCTAAAACTTTGAGGATAACCCTATCTATTTCGACTCTAGCCCAAAACCTATCTCGTAACTGCTCCAAAACACAAGGAAAAGAAACCCCCCTAACCTTATCAAATACTTCAAGTAGTAATTCCTTTTGTGATTTAGGTATTTTTTCAATATTCAAAATTTGGAACTCTTGCAAGGTATATTCGTCGATTTGCGAATATGCACCACCAGTTTCCTTTCCGTTAAATATTATTTGAATGAGATTTGGTGCGCTGTTAAACCACAGCGTCAAAATTTTTGCCTCTTCTGAGGGTATATGAAGGGACCATGCGACTCCGGGGTGGTGCTGAAGGAATAGATGAATAAAAGGCGAATAGAGAGGTCCCTGGAGCAGAGATATTGAATCGTCTGACAATAAAGAAATTTCCTAATCTTTCTTCAACATATCTACCCCAGTTATTTAAAAAGCCCGTATATTTCTTGCCAATCACTGCTTCTAGGAAGCTTTCAATTTCCGTAAACTTTTTAGAAATCACATAGTCTAAAACGCTGTCGACATCTATCTTTTTTACATAAGCCACTCTTCTTAGCGCCCTTTGAAGTGAAGTTAATGGAATTGAAAATTCCTTATTTGTGAATCTATGTTTAACAACTAATGAATTGCCCAAGATTTCCTTGGCAATCCATACGTCGCTCTTTTTAATAGCCATAGATTCATTGGCAAGTATGGTGAGGGACTGCACTTTTCCTCCACGGGCAGTTTCAATCCCTCTTTTAATTTCTGCTTGTATTTTATGAAGGAAAGTACTTAGTGTTTCGAGATTATCCTTGGCCTTAACGAGAATTTCTGTCCATGTTTGAACCAATAAGGGGTTGTGAACTGCAATTAAAGTAAACATGTTTTTCCATAAAGCCTTGAGATTCTCTTGCGTAACAGTAAAAGAAATCATGCTGTCATCTTCATAAGGCTCATTCAAAGAAGCTACAACGGTCTTAATTTTATTTACATATTTTTTCGCTTCTCCCATGTTCTCGGGCATTTTCTTTAGTATTGTTATAGTACATTTTGGCGTAGGCTTTCCAACGCTTTCTTTTCCTTCAATACTTCTTGTTTTAGTGGCGAGGAGTAAAATTTCACGGAACTTAGCGCTTTCAGAAAAAGCCAATCTTTGCATAGCAGTTATGATATGCTCAATACAGTAATTTTCAGCAAGAAGTTTTCTAATACCGATTGTAGACTTGACTCTTAATAGCGTGGCGGGTAAGACCAACGCAATGCATCCTTTTTCTTTCAAAAACTTATCAGCAAGTAAAACAAAGTATCCGTAGAGTCCTAGTTGTCCGTGCAAATAGTTCTCATAGCCTTTCAGCCGTTTCATTAAAGCATCCTTGTATTCTTTTGGTAGTCTTTCTTGCCTTGTGAAGGGTGGGTTCATTATGACTACATCTGCCTTCTCCAGCGGTATCTGCTCTCCGCCAATCCCCTCCAGTGTCACTGCGCCTTTCTCCACATAAGCCTCCTCTACTGACGGTTTACCCTCAAAAAACAACTCCAAAGTAGGACGCTTATATGCGGCTTTCAACTCCCGCGAAATTGCTGGAATAGTCTGTCCAGGCTCCAACTCTGTGGAATCCCAAACAGCTATACGCACCTTTTCCGCCTCGTGTCCAGCAGCCAAAGCCTGCAAAGCCAAATGCACAACCGCCATATGAGCAGCAAAAGGCATAATATCAATACCCGTCAAGTCCTGCTCCAAAAACCGTTTATGGTCTTCAAGCTTGAATTCGCCTTTTTCCCTCAAAAGCAGCTCCCTTTTACGCCTGTAAGCTGCAACAAGAAGCGTTCCGCTACCGCAAGCCAAATCCAAAACCTTGCATCAGCCATTTCAATAGCCAACTGCGCCAAAATCTCAGCAGCCTCATTATTCGTGTAAAAGGCCGCCACAGCCTTACGCACCTCAAAAGGAATAAGCTCATGAAAAACCTTACCCAACAAGTCATGCCTAATCTTTTCAGGCGCCAAAGCCTTAACAGCCACAACGGCTTTCCGAACAGCCTCAACAGCAGGAACGGGCAAACGCGAAGCCACATCAAAACCAAAAACACTACTGTAATCCCTACGCAAAACAGGCTCAAAATAACCCCTCAAATCACTTGGACTCCTAAGCATATCCTCATCAATAACCGCAAAACTGGCATCAACCCGCGTCAAAACATGATAAAACAACAACTGATTAACCAACAAATAAGCAGCAGCATGCCTCATCTCCTCAAGCGGATAACGCCCCTCCTCATACTGCAAAACATTCTCAAAGACGCTTTTACCGCCAAAAATATCCTCCAACTCTCTCTACCCTGTAACGCCCTAACACTAGCACTAACATAATCCACAGCATCACTCAAAACCCGAATAGCAAAACCAGTATCCGCCTCAACAACCAAAGGCTTCAAAACATGCCCAGCAATCCAATCCGCAACCTCAAAAAGGCTACCCTTAAAAGGCTGACTAGGCCTCAAATCCTTGAAAATACCAATACAACTAATCTGCGTCTTCCCATCCCTAGCAATACTCATAATAACATCAGAAGGCCAAGGCCTCCGCAACTCCTCCGGAAAAAGCACGGCAAAAGCACCCTTAGCCTCCCCAATATGCTTACTATAATCGTACAACTGAACCATGGCATCCAAAAGCTTAGTCTCAGCCCCCAACTTAGTCTCAACAACATAATGCGCTCCATCATGCAAAACCAAATCAGGCATCAAACGCCCATCCACAGTCCTAAAACTGACTTCTGGAACAACCGTAACGCCTCTACGCTTAAGCTCCTCAACCAGCAAATCCCGCACTCATCTCGGTTGGTAAACCCACAAGCCCCACGCCTCAATCCTAATAATATTCGCTGAATCTAGAAAAAGTTTCTTCACCCCATTTGGAAAATGCTTAATTAATTGGTTTGGCGTAAAGCTGTGCAGATGGAAGGATAAAATTTGAGTGAAGAATTAGCTAAACTTCCCCCACATGTCCAGGAACGTCTCTTAAGGCTTCAGCAGGTTCAGCAGACACTCCAATCCGTTCTAGCGCAAAAACAACAAGTAGAGCTGGAACTAACCGAAATCGAGCAGGCATTAAGCGAACTGCAGAAAGTGACCGAAGACGCAGTCATCTATAAGGCTATCGGCTCCCTTCTTGTAAAAACAGAAAAATCGAAAGTGACAGCCGACCTAAACGAGCGTAAGGAACTCCTAAACACCCGCGCCACCGTCCTAGGAAAACAGGAAGAACGCCTCCGCACACAGATGAAAGAGCTTCAAACAAAACTCCAGCAAGACTTAACCCCAGTCTCAAGCCCCCAAGCCTAGTCTTTCGCCTTAAGCCTGGTGGAAAAGTGGAAGAAATAGGCCTGCCAGAGCTAACCCCAGAACAGCTGGAAACGCTATGCAAAATAGCCGAAGAAACCGCCAGAAAACACATCCTGACAAGGGTTCCAGCGAAACGCGTGGAAACATTAAACATAACGGTTGAAACAACAGCTGAAAAACCCTTAACGCTGAGCATAGAAGTGGAATTGACACTTTCGCCGCTGATGCGAGACCTTGACGCCCAAGCACTTGCAGACGAAGCCGTAAAACAAGCCTTCACAAAAGCCGAAAAATATTTGAGGGAACTAAAGTGTCATTCGCAGATATAACAAAAACCATAGATGAACTAAATGCCCAGCACATCATATTATTATGCCACCATAACGCTGACCCAGACGCAGTATGCTCAGCCTACGCCCTATCAAACCTAATAAAAAAGCATAAGCCCCAAACAAAAGTGGAAATAGGCGCAGCCCAAGGAATAAGCCGCCTAACCAAACACCTTCTAAAAAGCCTGCCCATAACAGTGCAAACAAGCCCAAACGTGGAAAAAGCAGACCTAATAATTCTTTTAGACACGAACACCATACAGCAACTGGACAACCTCGCTGAAAAAGTAAAAACCTCAAAAGCACCCATAATAGTGGTCGACCATCATGCAGCCCACCCGGAAACAGAAAAAACAGCAAAACTCTGCATAACAGACGAAAACGCGTCTTCAACATGCGAAATAATCTACAACTTTTACAAGCAGACAAACACAAAAATCGAAGAAAACGAGGCTAAGGCGCTGTTTTTAGGCATAGCCTTCGACACCCGCCACTTTGTTCTCGCCAACTCCTTAACCCTAAAAACCATAGCAGAACTCATAGACACTGGGATAAACGCCCAAGAAGCCCTCTCACTGCTTTCGCTTCCTATGGACTTTTCTGAAAGAGTTGCAAGGTTAAAGGCTTGCCGAAGAGTCAAACTCTTTAAAACAGGCGAATGGATAATCGCTCTTTCCCATGTAAGCGCCTACCAAGCCTCAGCCGCCCGCGCCATAATAGACCTAGGCGCCCATGTGGCAGCTGTAGCAGGACAGAAAAACGAAAACTTGGAAATAAGCCTCCGTTGCACAAAAGACTTCCACGAAAAAACAGGAATCCACCTAGGCAAAGACATAGCCAAACCATTAGGCGAATATCTGCAAGGAATGGGAGGAGGCCACTCCACAGCAGCAGGCGTAAACGGCGTAGGAGAAATCGAAGCTGGGCTTAAACGGTGTTTAAAACTTTTAAAAGAGAGGATAGCTCAGGCAAAGACGCAAATTTAAGTAGCTACTCTTAAATGGAAAAGTTTTTGCTTATGGTGTGGTGGAAAAACAAAGCATGCCAATAGTAGAAACAAAAAATCTCACATATGCTTACCCAGGCGCCCCAAAACCATCAATTAAAGATGTTTCTATAAAAATAGAAAAAGGCGAATTTGTCCTAATAACGGGCCCAAGCGGATGTGGAAAAACAACCCTATGCCGATGCTTCAACGGGCTAATCCCCCACTTTTATCAGGGCAAATTGGAAGGCGAAATAACAGTTGCAGGGCTAAAAGTTCCCGAACACCCCATATTCGAACTTGCAACCCATGTGGGACTCGTTTTTCAAAATCCAGAAAACCAGCTTTTCGCCCTATCCGTAGAAAAAGACGTAGCTTTCGGATTGGAAAATCTCGGAGTTCCAAGGGAGGAAATGCGCAAAAGAGTTGATTGGGCCCTTGAGTTGACAGGGATATATTCCCTAAGGGATAGGGCGCCCCACGAGCTTTCAGGCGGACAGCAACAGCGTGTAGCCATAGCCTCAGTGCTCGCAATGCAGCCAGAAGTCATAGTCCTAGACGAGCCCACATCCTTCCTAGATCCCCTAGGAGCCAAAAAAATATTCGAAGTCATCAGCGAACTGAACGGAAAACTTGGAATAACAATAGTGCTCGTGGAACACAGGCTGGATTTAACCGCAAAATACGCCGATCACATCATAATAATGGACGACGGGAAAGTCGTGTTAGACGGCGAACCCCACGAAATTCTAAACTCTGAAGAAGCCCGCCTCATAGGAGTTGGAATACCAAAGGCGACACGCCTATACCAAATGCTTAGAGCCGACGGAATAAAACTCGGAGGAAAAATCCCCCTATCATCCGAAGAGTTGGCTGAAAAAATAATGGAGGCCCTAAAAGCGGATGATTGAAGTCCAAGACCTACACTTCACATATCCAAGCGGCGTAGAAGCCCTAAAAGGAATTTCATTAACAATCCAAAATGGAGAATTCGTAGCCATAATGGGAGAAAACGGAGCTGGAAAAACAACTCTGGTTAAGCATTTCAACGGGCTGCTAAAGCCCACAAGGGGAAAAGTGCTTGTAGACGGGGTGGAAACAACAAAAGTAAGCGTGGCAACCCTAGCCCGAAAAGTTGGCTTCGTCTTCCAAAACCCAGATCACCAACTCTTCAGCGAAACAGTGGAAGAGGAAATAGCCTTCGCCCTTAAAAACTTCGGCTTCAGCAGCGACATCATAGAAAAACGGGTAACGTGGGCCTTAAACCTTCTAGGCTTAACACAGTACAGAAAAACTTCGCCTTTCATGCTTAGCGGCGGGGAAAGAAAACGCGTCGCTTTAGCCTCAGTTCTAGCGTGGGATCCCAAAATCCTAATTTTGGACGAGCCTACCATAGGCCAAGATTACCAGCAAAAAGAGAAGCTTCGCCAATTCATTCTGCAAATGAAAGAGCAAGGAAAAACCGTGGTAATAGTAACCCACGACGTGGAGTTTGTGGCTGAGTGCAACCCCAGAGTCTTACTTATGCGTAGTGGAAAAATTGTTGCAGACGGCGAAGCGGTAAAAGTGCTTACAACCCCTGAAACCTTAAACCAAGCATCAATAGTTCCACCGCAAATAGCCCAAATCTTCATCCAACTATACGACCTTGGATTTCCAAAAGAGGTCATAGATGTTTATGAAGCTAGAGAAATACTCCTCAAAGCCTTAAGGAGACCCTTAAAATGAGCATGTTTGACGGGCTCAAATTCAGAAAGGTGACATCTCCAATTCACAATTTAGATCCAAGAATAAAATTCATTTATGCCTGCGTCATCTTTGTGATTGCAATACTTTTCTGGGAGCTTTTACCATTAGCAGTGCTTTTCATAATTCAAATTCCTTTTGTGCTTATAGCCGGGGTTAAAAGGGAATGGGCACGTTCCATGAGAGGCGCAGCTTTTCTAGCCTCAATAATTTTCCTAACAAACTTCATCTTTTCCTTCATAAACGCAGGCTATAAGGTTACATTTCCATCTTTAGAATACGCTTTAGCCATGACCTTCAGGTTTCTGGTGCTCGTCGAATCCTTCTCCATATTCTTCTTGACAACTTCACCTGATCATTTGGGTTTGGCACTTGAGCAGACGCGGGTGCCTTACGAGTTTTGCTTCGCTTTCACCACAGCCGTGCGTTTTGTTCCAGTATTAGCTGAGGAGGCCCAAACAATTATGGATGCCCAAAAGGCAAGAGGCTTAGAGCTTGAAAAGGGAAACTTCCTAAAAAGGATTAGAAACTACATTCCAATACTTATACCCTTGATAGTGAGTGCTATCCGTAGAAGTTTAGAATTGGCGGAAGCCATGGAGTCCCGTGCGTGGGGAGCAACTAAAAAGCGTACAAACCTTTATGTTTTAAAAATGCGTAGAGGAGACTTTGCTCTCGCAGCCGTAACTGTAGGCATTTTAGCCGTAGCCATTTACATGCGCCTATACACGCCCATTCCACGTTTAGAAGAAATTTTAAAAGGCATATTTTAACCGCAAGACTTTTAATTTAGACGCTCGTGTAATGGGTTTCTCGGGAGCTTGAAAGGCTTGAAATGGTTAAAAGCTGCGGCGGAGGAAATCATTTCAGGAATAAAAAGTTCCATTGAAGAGCTTAACGCTAAGGAAGTTGAACGTTTTATTCAGCTTTTGCTAGGCGCTAAGAACCGGAAAATTTTTGTGGTTGGCATGGGGAGAAGCGGATTCGTAGGTAGAGCCTTTGCACTGCGTCTAATGAATTTAGGCTTTAACGTTTACTTTCTAGGTGAAACTATTACGCCAGCCGCGGAAAAAGGAGACTTGCTAATTGCAATTTCAGGAACAGGTGCCACAAAAATGGTTTTGACGGCAAGCACCGCTGCAAAAGACATAGGTGCAACAGTTATTGCTATAACTTCATTCCCGGAATCTCCTCTTGGACAGATAGCCGATCTCGTTGTAACAATTAAAGGAAGGACTAAGGCAGGTTGGCCTAGAGAAGAAGACTATTTGGCTAGGCAGCTTATGGGTGAACGGGAACCCCTAACTCCTCTTGGAAGCATTTTTGAGAACAACTGCATGGTGTTTTTGGACGGCTTAATCGTGGAGTTGATGCACCGTTTAGGAAGCACCGAGGAAGACTTAAGGCGTAGACATGCAACAATAGAATAATCCATGGAGCGTGTGGGAAATCAGAGCTAAGTGGAAAAAGAAAAGGATGCGCCGGCAGAAAAAGAAGAGGGAAAAGCGGAAGGCAAGATACAAATAACAGCATCACTGCGGCTATTTCGTTTAATTTATAGTCTTATTGCTTTTGTATTTTTTGTTTTGTAGTTGTTGTTGAGTTTTAAGCGTGTTAAGTATCAGTCATTCATATAGCTTATTAAGACTTGCGATATTATATTTCTTGCGCAACATAGCACAAACCCTAAAAGGGAAAACCATGCCAAAAACTCAAAAAAGCGCAGAGAAAACAGAAATAGGAATAATTATCGAAGGGAAAGTAAAGAAGACAGCCGTCTTCAGAGAAGTCTACCCCATAAAAGAGCCCTATGTTTATGCAGCAATAGTTAAGGATCCTGATACTCAGAAAACCCTCTATGAAGTCATAGAACCAACGCTACAGAAAGACGAAGAAGAACGACTAAGAGAAATCAAGACTCTGCTCATGGAAGAAATAGATGTAAGCCTAAAAGAAATAGAAACTAAAGAAAAAGCTGAAAGCTACCTGAAACAAAAGACGGCGGAAATCATTAAAAAATATCGCGTAAAAATTCCGCCTGAATCTGTTGACAAACTCTTATATTACATAACAAGGGACTTCATAGGGTATGGAAAAATAGATCCATTGATGAAAGACCATTTTATTGAGGATATTTCTGCTGACGGCGTAAACATACCCATTTATGTTTGGCACCGAGTCTACGAGTCGCTGCCCACAAATGTGATATTTAAGGATGAAGCTGAACTGAACTCTTTCATAATTCGCATGGCATATTTGGCAGGTAAAAACATTTCTGTGGCTTCTCCAATTCTGGACGCCTCTCTTCCAGATGGAAGCCGCATACAACTAACCTATGGAAATGAAGTAACCCGAAGAGGTTCAACGTTTACAATACGCCGTTTCAGAGTAGACCCCCTAACTATTTCAGACCTCATAGCCTTCAATACGCTTTCCTCAGAAATGGCTGCTTACCTGTGGTATGTTATAGAGAACAGAGCCTCAGTTCTTCTGGCTGGAGGCATAGCATGTGGAAAAACCACCATGCTGAACTGTTTATCAATGTTCATCAAGCCGGAAATGAAAATAGTAAGCGTAGAAGAAACGCAGGAGCTTAACCTGCCCCATGAGAACTGGATTCCATCAGTTGTTAGGCTTAGCTTTGGGCATGAAGAAAAAAGTGCGGGCAGCATAACCCTTTTCGACTTGTTAAAGGCGGCTGTCAGGCAAAGGCCAGACTACATTATTGTCGGCGAGGTTCGCGGAGAAGAAGCCTACACTCTTTTTCAAGCCATGGCAACAGGGCATTTGGGAATGTGCACAATTCACGCTGAATCTGTGGAATCCGTGATAAACCGTCTTGAATCCGAGCCTATGAATATTCCCAGACCTCTCATAGCAATGACTGACGTTATAATGGTTATGGCAAGAACCGAAATAGAAGGAAAACCCGCAAGAAGAACCGTAACATCAACTGAAATTGCTGGAATCGATTCTGCTTCTAAGAACATTCTAACCGAAGAGGTTTTCCGCTGGAAAGCCAAAGAGGACACTTTTGAGTATCTGGGGCACAGCACCCTCCTAGAAAAACACATGAAAAAAATAGGTCTAAGCGAGAATGATGTTAGAAGTGAATTGCAACGTAGAAAAATGGTTTTAGAATGGATGGTTCGCAAGGGCATCCGCCGCCATGTGGATGTGGCAAATGTGATCCGAGAGTACTATGCTAATCCAGAACGTGTTTTTCAGAGGGCGAGGATGGAGTTAAAATGAAAAGCAACAAGTTTTCAGAGGCTTTCAAACAGGCATGCGAAAATTTTCTTTCAAAGTTTAAGCGCTCATTTTCGAAGGAAAAAAATGAAAAAGCTTCGCTGGAAGAACCTAAACGTGCATTGGAAAGGCCCCAGTCTTTAGCGTATAGGCTTATAGGCGGGAAAATCAACCGTTTTCTGCCTCTTTTTCAAGATTTAGATTTGCACTTGCAGAGGGCGGGACTTAAAACTGACTTTAGAGTTTACCTAAGCCTAGCGTTTTTCTCCACTGTCATAATCGCTTCGGTAACATTTGTTTTTGTTCCCATTATACTTTTCTTTATTTTTAATTTGCCTCTCTTTTCAGCTGTGCTTTTCGGTTTAGGCGGCGGCCTTTTTGCGACTGCCTTTTCAGTTTTCGGCTTTTACCTTTATCCGGTTTACCGCGCTGACAAGCTTCAAAGGGAGCTGGATGACGAGCTGGCTTTTACTAGTGGTTATATGGCGATTCTTGCAAGTGCGGGGGTTTCTCCGGAGAAAATTTTCTATTCCCTTTCAAATCTTCCCATGCCTTTAGTTGTTTCCGCTGAAGCTAAAAACGTTATCCGAGATGTAAACCTATTTGGTTTAGATGTAATTTCTGCTTTGGAGCGTGCCTCAAAGCGGACGCCTTCCGAAAAGTTTCGTGAAATGCTTGAAGGATTTATTTCAACAATACATTCTGGAAGCAACCTCTCCGCTTATCTTAGGGAAAAATCTAGACAGCATATGAAACTGAAGAGGATGAGCCTCCGCAAGTTTTCAGACACCTTATCCATTCTTTCAGAGTTTTACGTGGCCATACTTGTAACTGGACCATTACTTCTCATTATTATGCTTGCGGTTATGGCTATGATGGGCGGCGGAACACTATGGTTTCTAACTCCAGAGCTATTGCTAAGCATTCTCACATACATCGGAATACCTTTGGGTTCCATAATGTTCCTCATAATCCTAGACGCGGTTTCGCCTAAGTGGTAGATGAAAATGCCGAAAATAGGAAAATCCGTGAAGCGCGTCACATGGATCGCCTCAGCCTTGTTAGCTGCCGCCATAATAGTCTTAGGCTTTTTAACGGCTTGGGCTACTCAAGCCTTTGACGAGTTCGTATTTTTCGCCGTTATTACCGCTTTCACTCCTCCGGCTGTTTTAAGCTATATTGACTACCGGTGGAAAAGGGCTGTGGATGAGCATCTGCCCGACCTTTTCAGAAGCATAGTTCAAGCTCAAGAAACTGGTATGACTTTGCCCCGTGCTTTGGAAGAGGCTGCTAAAAGGGATTATGGGCCTTTGACGGCTGAACTGCGAAAAATGAATGCCCAGATTTCTTGGGGTATGACCTTTGAAGAGGCTTTAGTAGCGCTTGGTAAGCGGGTTGATACGGTGCTTGTTCAGAGAACCCTCCCACTGATAATTGAGGCTAACCGTTCAGGCGGGCATGTGGAAAGGGTTTTCGACCCCATGGGCAAATTCGTCCAGTCAACCCTTCTGCTTCATAAAGAACGGCGAAACCAGACGAGGCCCTACATTGCAATAATATATGTGGCTTTCTTCGTCTTCATATTCACCATTATACTGCTCTTCAAATCCTTCTTCGTAGACGTAGAGGGCTTGCCGCTGCTGGGAACAGCCGTGATGGCGCCAGAGGAAATAAAACGGCTATTCTTCCACATGACGGCAATCCAAGCTTTTTTTGGTGGTTTAGTCGCTGGGAAAATGGGTGAAGGCACAATAAACGCTGGATTAAAACATAGCCTAGTACTTATGGTCTGCGGCTACCTAGCCCTAAAAATCTTCCTATGAGGTGAAAAACGTGAGAAAGCTTTTTAGAGTTTTTAGGAATAAGCGGGCTATAACCCCGGTTCTGAGCAACCTCCTGCTTATGGTTGTAGCCGTGGCCGCCATGTCAATAGCAGCTATAGCCACATATGTGATAACAACAAACCTTAGGGAAACCATGGGTGAACGCCTAATCATAGAAGACGTATGGTTTAACAACGTAACTGGCACAAAACAGGTGAGCATTTACCTTCGCAATGTGGGAAAAGTGCCTATCCGCATATCCGATGTCTACATAAACCACACACGACAACCATCGCCAACCCTAAACCTGGACATAGGAGAACACGGATGGCTTAACGTATCCTACAACTGGGCAGAAGGTAGCCTATATCACTTGGATATTGTGACAACAAGGGGGTCTCATGTTGGAGGCTATTATAAAGCGCCTTAAACACGATAAAAGAGGCATAAGTAACGTCATAGTAGTTATGTTAAGTCTAGTTTTGATAGTGATAATCGTTGCGAATGTCATACTTTGGAGTTACCAAATGAACCAGTTAGATTTAGAAAGGATGCAGGAAACAATAAACATCAGCAACGCAACTCGTATAACTCGTTCAACATGGTTTACAGCGCAAGAGGAATTTTCAATTTTAAATGGAAGCAAAATAAGCGGTTCCTACACAGATACAATGATTATGGATACAGTTCCTGAAATCTTTAGAGAGGAATTTCCATTTTCCTACCATAATCCTTCTGCCTATACTCTAGGCGACTCTACAACGCTCTTTTCTGGGTCAATAACTGACCTAAAAACAGATGATAACGTTTACATGCAGTTCAAAAGCTATCCTTCCGCATTTTCCGATGTCTCGGAAACCTTTGGAAACACTGCTGGCGGAACAAGTTATCGCAACGCTGAAAATATGACTGTTGGTTCCCTTTTTACTTCTACAAAGGATGGTGAAGCCCAAAGCATCACAATATATGTTCGTATAACTGCTAGTTCTAAAAGAATGAGATGTGCAATTTATCTTCATAGCAACTTAAGTTTGGTGTCTCAAACAGAAGAACGTATGATCCCTGCTGGCACCGCTTGGGTAACATTTAATTTTCTAACACCTAAACCAATAATTAGAGCAGGCACGGAGTATCTGCTAGTTGCCTGGTCAGAACAAGGAAGTGGTAATGCTTATCTGTACAGTACTTCTGGAACAGCAAATCAAGGACATTACGTCAATTTACCTTATGAAGAAAACTTCCCAAATACTTTGCCGAATCTCTCCCATGAAGCTAGAGCCTATTGCATCTACTGCACTTTTAAACCTGCGACTGAGGAAACGGTTGAAGTTGAGTTTACAGGAATCTCTAATACTCAATCTTGGATGGACTTAACATGGAATCTAGATAGCTGTTTCACGGCGGATGAAGTAACTGCAGTTTTCCAACTTTACAATTACCAAAGCGGAGAGTATGCTAAAAGCGGCGATGGGTATATGAATGCCACAATTGGAACAACAGACATCAATATGAAGCAAATAATAACAAATAATCCCACCTATTTTAGAGACGCTGATGGAAACTGGAAATTGAAAGTTACTGGTAAAAAAGCCACGGAAACGGCGTTTAATTTTAAAGCTGACTGGATAACATTCCAAGCAACATTATCAAGTGTTTACCGACTTGAAATTGTCAACTATTTTACAATAGACTTGTCAGCCTACCCATTAGACCATGTATATGGCTTCGAAATTCTAGTTAGATACAATGTTTCTGAAACATCGGAAAGATGGTTCATAAAAGCATATAATTGGGCTTCTGCCAGCTTCAGTGACTTGAATTTCAATGATACAAATGGGAGCCAACCCATATTGACCGAGTGGAATGATTACATAATTGGTATAACTGAAAATTGGATGCAATACATAAATAGCAATGGCACAATTAAATTGAAATTCTATGACGAGGGTCTCAGCGAGAACCAGACAGTGGTTTACCTTGATTTTCTGGGTGTACGCGCAATTGTTGATGGAACACGATTCAGTCTTAGAAACAGCGGAGCTTTAACAGCACATGTAGTTTCAGTATGGGTTATTAACGCGACTCATCATAGGCGCTATGGTGTAAACCTTTTCATAAACTCTGGAGAAAGCACAGCGTACATCAGAGCAGATATACCTTTGCCTGATGGAAACTTTATTGTTAAAATTGTTACTGAAAGGGGAAATATAGCAGTTTTTACAAGTGGCTAGTCAGTATTCATTTTTTAGCTATTTTTTCCTTAAGAATTTTTGTTATTTCTTTTGCGTCTCTAGTCTCTATAACTTTGATGTTGTAAAGCTCAGCCATTTTATTTCCGTTCTCGCTTAGTTTTGGAATGGCTATTAGGTAGGCGCTGTCTGGTGAAACGTCATAGATTTTTGCGAATAGAGCGATTACTGGCTGTTCTGGAACAACATCTTCTGTTGAAGTTGCCAAATCAATAACGGTTAGCCCCTTTTTCTCTCCTTTGTAGGCGGCTATGTCAAACATGTGGTTTGCCCCTGACCTTCCCTTAAGGAATGCGGGAGCTTCAACTTCGAAACCGTTTTCAAGGAGTAACTCCCTTATAGGCGCGATGAAAATCCAGCCTGCTGCTATTTCACTTCTAACCTCTTCGTTTAGGCTGTAAGCGTATACATCTTTAACCTCGATTTCTTCAAATGTGAATTTGGCTTGGCAGTCTCTGCAGAAATGCCTCGGCACAGGTATGTCAAAGCTTTTGCCACAGTCCCTGCATGTGCACCATATTCCCGCCTTTCTATAGTCCACATCTGGCTTTTTCAATTCTTCATGGCATTTGGGGCAGATAAGCTTGTTTCCCTTTCGGAAGTTTTCCTCCACATCCATATATCCGCATTTAACATGCTCAATTAGGGAACCCTTCTGAATGTTGAAGGACTTGCAGTAGGGGCAACAATAATGAGTGGAAATACTTTGGGAACCGCAGTTCGGGCAGTAAATTATTCTGTCATAAAGCCTTCTTTCAAGGATTCCAGTTTCATAAAGCCTGTTCAAGAACTTTTCCCCATTTGCTTTTTCTCCTAAAACTGCTTCTACAGCGGGATACCTATAGCCAAAATTAGGGTCAAAGGTGGGTTTAAGTTCGCTTAGTTCTCCGCTTAAAAATTTGCTTAGAAAAACCTGAGTGTTTGGTTCTTTATACAGTTCTGCCCGTTCAAGTTTTCCCGTCTTCAGCATCCATTTTCCCATACCAATATATTGAATGTGCCATCATCTTAAAGGCTATAAACTTATTAATAAGATTTATACTGTTAAAACTTTCGCGTCTACAAAGCTGGTGCCTCACAAGTTGAGTCCCAAAGCAAAAAGAATCGTGCGCTGCCCAAAGTGCGGTTTTACATTTGACATATCCTATGGTAGGGCTTTCGCCTGTTCCGGCTGCCCCTCAACTGTACAATGTGGATATGCCAAGTGTCCCAAGTGTGAACACGAGTTTCCACTCCAGTAACCGTTTACGCTACAGTCACGCTTTTTAACTTGAAAGTTTATATACCATAAATTGCAAACTGCGCTTTCCAGAAAGCATTCAGCGTTAACGGTGATGTGTTGTCATCTCAAACTCCTCCTAAACGTTTGATGTTCCGCTGGGTAACCTTGAAAGGTTTAACAGCAATCATTTTGTTCCTCATAGCAGCGGCCATAATCGAATATTTCGTGGTTGCGTATGCCATAAGCCTTGGAGTGAAAGAAGAAAACCCCCTGACCAGCTGGCCGGTGGCGATAAGCCCCCTCTTCCATCTGGTTCCAATATCAGCCATAATAGCGCTTACTCTAAGCTGGATTTGCCTAACAAAATATTTGGCTTTAAAAACTCCAAGGGCTTTTGAAGAGAAATTTAAGCGCTTTGAAAAGGGTAAAAGGCAAGCTCTAAATGATAAGAGGAAGCTTACGTCAAGAATAAGCCGCACTGTAACAAGTTCATTTGGCAAAATAAAGTCTGCACTGTTAAGGTTTAGGGTAGTCGCCTATGTTTGGAGCAAGATAAGCTTTGCAAAAACAACTTTGAAAAGTGGCTTGATAATACTTTTTGCCTTTTCGGTGCTTGTTCTTCTTTTTTCCATATTAGTAAACCCGCAGCTAATTCGCCAGACATTTTTAAACCTTTACAGAAACAATCCATCAGCGTTTAGCTTTGTAATGTCGATAAACAATGCTGCAAGGGGTTTTGCTGAAACCCTAGCCCCCATAGGGTGGGTTTGCACCGCCATAAACAACGCTTTAATGGCTATGGCGCCTGGCTTCAGAGCTGCTGCTAGTTTCGGAGACCTAGTTAAGCCGCTGACTGAGTTGCCGCCTACTGGCAAATACTTGGTTTTTCAAAATTTCGCTGTTTGGGTTTCTGCTTTAGGAGTGCTTTTTTACGGGGTGCATGTGCAGAAAGGTTATCGATATCGTAGGGTGAAGCGGCGTTAAGGGGCTTAGAAATGGCTGATCGTCCAAGGTTTGGCCCTGCTGGAGTACCGCCAACATTTCGTGCGATGAAGGCGACACTTATGGATGTTCCAAGGCTTTTAAGGGAGGAAGGCCTCGACGCTTTTGAGTATCAAGCTGTACGTTGGGGTGAAAAACCTCAGATAAAAAGGGAAGACGCTGAAAAATTTGGTTTAAAAGCCAAGGAAAACGATGTTTTGCTTAGCCTTCACGGTTCCTACTTTGTTAATCTCTGCGGCGGTAAAGAAACCATTGTGGCGAGCAAAAAACGCCTAATAGCGTGTGCCACAGCCTCGGAATGGATGAACGCGCAGATAGTTGTTTTTCATGTGGGATTTTATGGAAAGAAACCGCCCAAACAAGTTTTCAACGATTGTTTGGAAGCTTTAAAGGAAGTTGTTGGCGAAATGAAAGCTTTGGAAATTAGAAATGTTAAATTGGGTCCGGAAACTATGGGGAAGCCCTCCCAGTTTGGAAGCCTAGATGAAGTTTTGGCTTTATGCGAAAATGTTGAGCAGACCCAACCAGTTATAGATTGGGCTCATTTACATGCACGGGATAGGGGTCGATTTAAAACTGTTGAGGATTTTCGGAAGGTTTTGGTGGAAATCGAAAACCGTTTAGGCATGGAAGCCGTCAAGAACATGCATTGCCACTTCACTAAGGTGGAGTTCACAGAAAAAGGCGAAAAGCGTCACCATATTTTAGACGAGACGGGTTATGGGCCTGACTTTGCGTTGCTTGCCAAGGTTATAGCTGAATTTAGGCTTAACCCAGTTATTATAAGTGAAAGCCCAATCTTAGACTTGGATGCAATAAAAATGCGCGACATTTTAATTAAAGAGATTAAAGCCTAAAAACCTAATGCGGAATCATAATTTTTATGCGATATGTTTTTCTATGCTGTTGGCTTGCTGTTTATAGGTGCCCAGTTTTGGTTAGGCTGAGAGGCTTCCAAAAACTCGCGTCCATAGAAGAAGCAACCCACTTATTACTTAACAGCCTAAAACTAGAAAGTTTAAAAACAGTAAGAGTTTCTCTGCCAGATGCCCTTAACCGAGTTCTCGCAGAAAACATGGTGGCAGAAGAGGACCTGCCAAGGTTTAACCGTTCAGCCGTTGACGGCTATGCTGTGAAAGCCAAAGACACCTTCGGCGCTTCCCAGTTCAAACCAAAAACCCTCAAACTAACCATTGCGAAAGAGCTTAAAGAAGGTGAAGCAAAACAGGTTTGGACTGGAAACCCCCTTCCGAAGGGCGCCGACGCCGTTCTAATGCTTGAGAACGTGAAACGTTTAAACAGCGAAATAGAAGTTTGGACTGCAGTGACCCCCGGCGAAAATGTTTCAAAAAAGGGTGAAGATGTTGCGAAGGGCGAAACCGCCGTAAAAGCTGGAACCCGCCTAAAGCCCCACCATTTAGGCTTAATAGCATCGCTAGGACTAAAAGAAGTCTGCGTTTATGAAAAGCCAAAAGTAGCCGTGTTAGCCACTGGAAACGAGCTTGTGGATGCCGGCCAAAAACCCATGGAAGACCAAATTTTCGAGGCAAATAGGCTAATTATTTCTTCTTTATGCCGCGAACTTGGCGCCGAACCAGTAGATTTAGGCATAGCAAAAGACAACGTTGAAGAGATCTCCCAAAAAATTAGGCTTGGACTGGAAATGGCAGACATGGTTATAACCACTGGGGGCACAAGCGTAGGCGCGCCAGACCTTGTTCCCACAGCAATAAACATGATTGGCAAGCCTGGCGTAATAGTCCACGGCGTAGCCATGCGCCCAGCCATGCCTACCGCCCTAGCCATAGT
>Ga0272449_1000446_pt1 | contig 49374 bp, 36 predicted proteins | sample YNPCB0241_FD_198679 | JGI IMG/M metagenome (GOLD analysis project Ga0272449, IMG submission 198679) | Hot spring sediment microbial communities from Yellowstone National Park, WY, United States - YNP-CB-024-1 | ecosystem: Environmental > Aquatic > Thermal springs > Hot (42-90C) > Sediment...
AAAAATATTGTGCTTTAACTTAATGGAAAGAACTATTTTTTGATAAACCTTTTAAGAGTGCGAAAATGTGTAGCATCTTTGATGCGTGGCATCTTTGATGCGTAACATCTTTGATGCGTAGCATCTACAATGCGTAGCATCTACAATGCGTATCATTTCTACAATAAAAATGGTGTGCTTAATAGCACATCGTGCTTAATATCACTTTGTGCTTAATAGCACGTTGTGCTTAATAGCACTCTCTAATTGGAGAATGTAGAGAGGTGAAACCTCTCTATATCAAATAGGGTGGGAGGGTGGGGCTACTAAAATTGATGTGCTAATTAGCAATCAATGTAAATAGTACTTGTATTTGAAGTACTTCCTTTATCAGGGTTAGGAAATATGTTAGCCTCTTTTAAAATTTTAAGATGTGCTTAGTAGCACGTTGTGCTTAATAGCACGTTGTGCTTCATAGCACCTTATTATTATCTTTAGAAAGTATAGATTGGCTTTGTCTCTCTGTATCAATTAAGGTGGATGCTTAGTAGCACTTTCTTAATTCGTGTATTCTAGAGAGTTTAGAGAGACAAAGTCTCTCTACAATAATAAGGGCGGGGTGCTTATAGCACATTCTAAATTAAGAATCAGGCGTTAGCCTGTGAATTTCCCAACGCAATTGGAAATTGTTGAAATACTTATCACATTGGTTGATAATTTACCTAGGATTAGGAGGTTTTTATGAGGTATGTAAGTTTAAATAATATCTCTAGTCTTTTGAATGCAAACTGGGCAGTTTGCTATGTTACAGTTGATGTTGATATGAAGGAAGTGATGAAGAAAATAAGGAGTATTAATGAAAGAGTGGATGTTTTTGGATGTAGCTCTTTTAAGGGGGTTTTTACGCCTGAGGGGTTTATTAGGGGAGCACATTTCCTGGCTTCTTACGAAGAGGATGGTGTTTCGGCTTATTCCGTTATAGCTGAATGTAATGAGTCTAATGCTTTAGAGAAAGTTGAAAATATGTGTAAAGAGATGAATCAGAATTTTGGTGTTCCTGATGTTATACTTATGCATGCTACGCCAGGTTTTGAAGAGAAGGTAATAGAAGGTATTGAAAAAGTTTTTGATGGTAATGTAAGGGTTTATGGTGGAAGTGCCGGAGATGACGACATTTCTGGTAAATGGTTTATTTTCAAGAACGATACGGTTGTAAAAGAGGGAGTTTTGTTGGTGGGTTTTAAGCATTTGAAGAAGATATACGGGGCATTTTTAAGTGGATATTTACCTACACCACATCAAGGTAAAGTCACTAAGGCTAGTGGTAGAATAGTCTACGAAATAGATGGTAGACCTGCTGCCATCGTTTATAATGAGTGGACTGGTGGAATTATAAGTGATTACCTGGACAAAGGAGGTGTTATTCTTGGAGCAACTACTCTAAATCCAGTTGGTAGAGTAATAAGTGAGGTTTTGGGGATAAAACAGTATTTGCTTTCTCATCCGCATCAAGTTCTTCCAAAGGAAAAAGCTCTGTCTTTCTTCACTGAGTTTAAGGAAGGAGATGAAATAGTTTTGATGAAAGGGTATAAGTCTTCTTTGGTGGATAGGGTTAGGCAAGTTATTGAGAGGGCTTTAGGTATAGATAAGGGTAGAGTTAAACTCTCAGGTGCTATATTTGTGTATTGCGGTGGCTGCGTTGGAGCTATACTTGATGATATTGACAAAGTTGTAGAAGAATACAGGATTAACATGGGTAATACACCTTTTGTCGGAGCTGCTACGTTTGGTGAACAAGGGTGTTTCATCGGTCAGGAAAGACATAATAAACACGGTAACTTGATGGCAAACATGATAATGTTCCAAGGATAAAGTAGGAGAGAGGCTACGCCTCTCTTAGCTTTGTTTTTTACTAATTTGTAAAGTAGAATAAGTTTGTTTAAGATAATTGTATTATGGATCCAAAAGTAATATTGGCTTTTGTTGCTACTAGTATAAGAGTTGTTAAGGAACTTAGTGGGCTTGAGCTTTATAGGAATAAGATAGCCATAAAGAGAGTGAAAAAGATACATAAACCAGTAGCAGTTGTTATTGAGTTTCATGAGGATGTCAGAGGGTGTATAATATATGAGTTTGATAAGGGGTTGGCAGTTAAGATAGTTGATAATATGGTTAAAGAGGTTTACGGTAAAAGTGTTTCTGAACTTACTAATGAGGAGTTTAAAGAGATTTTTGATAGTGCAATTGGTGAGCTTGCTAACCAGATAAGCGGTAATGCGACAACTGAACTTTACAATGAGGGTATAAAGATAAGAATTTCGCCTCCTTTGGTTTTTGTTAATAAAATTGATACTTTGATATCTCATAAGCAATATGTTGAGGCAAATTTAGATACTGTTTATGGCGGAATGACTATATCAATACTCTTTGATGAGTTTTTGGATTTAGAATCAATAAAGTAAGATAATGAATACCTTATAGTTGTGGCAACTGCTTATAAGGTTGCAACATTAATTCTAATGTAAGCTTTTGCTATTTGAGGTTCAATTTTTGGTTTATGTAATTTGATTTTTTGTGTGTTATCGTTTTAAAATTGATGGCACTTTATTGTTAAAAGGTGTTTTATGGCTAAGAAAGAGATTAAAGCGGTCGTGAAACTTCAAATACCTGCTGGTGAGGCAAATCCTGCGCCACCTGTTGGTCCTGCTTTGGGTCAGCATGGTGTGCCTATAATGGATTTTGTTAAAAAGTTCAATGAGGCTACAGCTTCTCAGAAAGGTATAATAGTTCCTGTGGTTATTACTGTTTATACTGATAGGACTTATGAATTTGTTGTTAAGACTCCGCCTACATCTGTTTTGATAAAGAAAGAGTTGGGTATTGAGAAGGGTTCTTCGGCACCTAATGTTCAGAAGGTTGGCAAGTTGACTAGAGAGCAAGTAAGAAAGATTGCTATGATTAAGATGCCGGATACGAATGCTCATGACATTGAAGCTGTTGAAAGAATGGTTATAGGTACTGCTAGGAATATGGGAGTTGAAGTTGAAGGATAGAGGGGGGATTTATGGCTAGGAGAAGTAGAAGGTACCTTTCAAATGTAGCTTTAGTTGAAAAAGAAAAGCTTTATACTCTGGATGAAGCTTTGGATATAGTTTTTAAGACTGCTAATGCAAAGTTTGATGAGAGTATAGATGTTGCAATTAAGACTGGTTTGAAAACTGGGCAATCGGTTAGAGGTAGCGTTGCTTTGCCTCATGGTACTGGTAAGCCTGTTAAAGTTTTGGTTTTTGCAAAGGGTGATAAAGCTGAGGAAGCAAGAAAAGCAGGTGCTGATTATGTTGGTGCTGAAGAACTTATAGAAAAGATTCTTAACGAGCAATGGATAGACTATGATGTTGTTATTGCTACTCCTGATATAATGAAGGATGTTGCTAAATTGGGACCTATTCTTGGTAGGAAGAAGTTGATGCCTAACCCTAAGGTTGGTACTGTTACTTTTGATGTTGCCAAGGCAGTTCAAGAGTTTAAGAAGGGTAAGATAGAGTTTAGAAGCGATAAAACTGGTAATATTCACGCTTCTGTGGGTAAAAAGAGTATGGGTAAGGATAAGATTAAGGATAATATTTTAGTATTCATTAGGGAAGTGAATAAGGCAAGACCTGCAGATTATAAAGGTGACTTCATTAAGAGTATTGTTGTATCTTCTACGATGGGACCCGGAGTGAAGTTGAATAAATCCTTGGTTTTGCAGGAAGCTTCTAGGATTAATTTATAGTTGGAGGTTTTTATGCCAAGCAAGAAAAATTTGGAAATGTATGAAGAGATAGGCAAGATTATAAAAGAGTATGGTAGTAATATTGTTTCTATTGATTTTAGGGGACTCAATGTAGAGAATATGAGCAAGTTGAGAAATGAAATAAGGAAGATGGGAGGTAAGCTTAAGGTATTGAAAAATACTGTTTTTACCAAGTATGTGAAGAATGAGTTGGGATGGGATTATAAATTTGAAGGTGTTAACGGTTTCATTTTCGCTAGTGATAATGTTGTGGATATTTTGAAGTTTCTTGTTAAGATACAGAAGGAGATTAATTTCCAGATAAATTGGGCAATATTCGAAGGTAAGTTTTATGATAGCAAGGCTACTGTTGAGCTTTCGAAGTTGCCATCGAAGCAAGAAATTATTGCTTACCTTGTTGGTGCAGTTGGCTCTGGAGTTTCTTCTTTTGTCTGGACAATAAACAATGTTGTCCAGAGCTTTGTTTTGGTGTTAAAGGCTATAGAAGACAAAAAGTAAAGCCGCTTTTGCGGTTATATATTAGGAGGGAGGTTTTATGGCTGAAAAGTTATCTATACAGGATCTTGTTGAGGTTATCTCAAATATGACAGTTATGGAACTTGTTGAGCTTAGGAAAGCGTTAGAAGAGAGATTTGGTGTTAGTGCCTCTATGCCGGTTATGGTTGCTGGGGCTGCAGTTGCAGGTGGTCAAGCCCAAGCTCAAGCTGCAGAAGAAGAGAAAAGTACATTTGATGTTTTCATAAAAGAAGTTGGTGATGCTAAGCTACAGGTTATTAAGGTTGTTAAAGATTTGACAGGCTTGAGCTTGAAGGATGCAAAGGATATTGTTGAGAGTGGTGGGCAAAAGCCAGTTAAGCAAGGAGTTTCTAAGGAAGAAGCTGAAAAACTTAAGAAGGCTCTTGAGGAAGCAGGTGCTGTTGTTGAGCTTAAATAAATTTTTAGAGGGGACTTCCCTCTTTTACATATTTCCTTGAGGTATGAAGATGCCTTTAAAAGAAAAAGTTTATTCTAAGGTTTCCTTTTCTTACGACCTTCCTGATTTGTTAGAAATTCAGAAAAAATCATTTGAAGAGTTTTTGCAAAAGGATGTTCCTCCTAGTGAAAGGAAGAATAGGGGTTTACATAAGCTTTTTAGAACGTTTTTCCCGATACGTTATGAGGATGTAGAGGTTGATGTTGTTGATTATAACATAGGTGAACCCTATTATTCGCCTGAGGAATGTATTAAAAAGAACTTGACGTATGCGGCTCCGATAAGAGTCACTTTTAGGTTAACGAATCATAGAACTGGTGAGGTTTACGAGAAGCCTAAAGTCTACTTTGGAGATATTCCTTTGATGACCGATAAGGCCAATTTTATAATAAACGGTGTTCAAAGAGTTGTAGTGAGTCAAATTATCAAGTCTCCCGGTATAGTTTTCAGTGCTCATAAGAAAGGTGAGCTATCTTGTAAAATCGTTCCGGAAAAAGGAATTTGGGTTGAGTTTGGTATTTCCCTAAGAAAGGAACTAATGTATTTTAGCATAGATAACAAGAAAAAGTTGTTACTTACTTACTTCTTGAGAGCTATAGGAATGGATACACAGGATATTATTGCTAGTTTCTTTGATTACGAAGAGTTGGATTTTGCTGAAATTTCAAAGGTAGACAAGAGCTTTTATCTTTATGAAAACATTGTTGATGAAGAAGGGAATATATTGTTTTTGGCAGGTACTAGAGTCATTAAGTCCGGTGCTAAGTCACAGATTGTAGTTAGAGAGGGCTCTCACGTTGTTGATTTTGATGTTTTCTACAATACTGTGTCTAGCTTGAAGAATAAAAAGGTGAAAGTTATTTCTGAGGCTAGTATAAAAGCTAATTTACCTCTATTCAATACTATAAGAAGAGAGAAAGAGATAATAGAGTTTGAGTATTTGAGAGAGTATGAATATTCCAAGTTTACCAAGGAAGAGTTTGCTACGCTTAAAGCTGTTTCCAAGGTTGTTCCTTTCATAAAATCAATGGCTAATACTGTTATATCTTCGGTTGATTCGGCTATAAAGGATATTCAGAGATATCTTTATGATCCAAAGCTTTTTGATTTAGGTGAGGTTGGAAGATATAAGTTACTCATAAGGCTCTATAAAGATGCTCCTCAGGAAGTGAAGGAAAAATTGAAGGACCATTATGCTCTGGTTAAAGAAGACATAATCAGGTCAATAAAGTTGCTATTGAAAATATTTGCTAGCAATGATATCGTTGATGATATAGATCACCTCAGCAATAGAAGGGTTAGGACTGTAGGAGAGTTGTTGTATCAGCAGTTATACCCTGCTATGGCAAAAGTTCATAAAGTTGTAGAGGATAGGCTCAGGGTAGATGATAGGTTAGATTCTATAGTTCAGTCTGTTATAATGTTGAAACCTTTTGTTTCACCTCTTAATGAGTTCTTTGGTACTAGCCCACTGTCACACTTCATGGACCAGATAAATCCTCTTTCTGAGATGACTAATAAGAGGAGGGTTTCAGCTCTTGGTCCAGGTGGTTTTACTAGAGAAAGGGCAGGATTTGAGGTTAGGGATATACACTTCTCTCATTATGGCAGATTGTGCCCGATTGAGACACCTGAAGGTCAAAACATAGGATTGATATTATCTTTAGCTACTTATGCCAAGCTTAACGAGTATGGATTTATAGAGACTCCTTATAGGGTCGTTGTTAATGGTAAAGTCACTGAAGAAGTCAGGTACTTCAATGCTATAGATGAAGAAGATTACTATATTTGTCAGTCTACTGAGCCAGTAGATGAAAATGGCTATCTAGTTAATGAAATGGTATATGTAAGACACAAAGGAAGGTTCATAAAAGTACCAAGAGAACAGGTTCAATTGATGGATATTTCGCCTAAACAGATGTTTAGCGTTTCTACTTCTTTGATTCCTTTCTTAGAGCATGATGATGCTAACAGGGCTTTGATGGGTTCAAACATGCAGAGACAAGCGGTTCCATTGCTTAGGCCACAAGCTCCTATTGTTGGTACTGGAATGGAGAAGGTTGTAGCTAAACAGTGTGGTTATGCTGTTGTTGCTCAGAAGTCTGGTACTGTTGAGAAAGTTTCTTCAACTTATATCATCGTTAAAAACGATGATAATACCAGAACTAGGTACGATTTAATGAAATTTAGACCTACTAACAACAATACGTGTTATAACCAGAGGCCAATAGTTGATAAGGGGCAGAGGGTTGAAGCTGGGCAGATAATAGCAGATGGTCCTGCTATGGACAATGGAGAGTTAGCTTTAGGAACGAATCTTATTGTTGCTTATATGCCATGGTATGGTTATAACTACGAGGATGCTATAGTTATAAGCGAGAGATTAGTGAAAGAGGATATTCTAACATCGATACACATATTTGAGTATGAAGTTGCTGTTAGAACTACGAAGTTCGGTGACGAGCAAGTGACGAGAGATATTCCTGGTGTCAACGAAAGGTTTTTAAGGAACCTTGATGAAGATGGTATAGTTAGAATTGGGGCTTATGTTAAGTCTGGTGATATATTGGTTGGTAAATTGACACCTAAGAGTGAAGAAGTTGAAACGCCAGAGTATAAACTGCTTAAGGTGTTATTTGGTGAGAAAGCAATGGACGCAAAGGATTCATCGCTTAGGGTGCCGCATGGTGAAGGTGGAGTAGTTATAGCAGTGGAAAGATTTTCAAGAGAGAATAAGGATGAATTGCCAATAGGAGTTAATGAGCTAATAAAGGTCTATGTTGCTCAGAAGAGAAAGATAAAGGTAGGTGATAAGTTATCTGGTAGGCACGGTAACAAAGGTGTTGTCGCTAGAATTGCTCCTATTGAAGATATGCCAGTATTACCTGATGGTACTCCGGTTGATATAGTTCTTAACCCGTTGGGTGTACCTTCAAGAATGAACTTGGGACAGCTTTTCGAGACAATGTTAGGTTGGGCTGGTATAAAGCTTGGTTACAAGTATAGGATACCTATTTTTGAGGGACCGTCATACGAAGAGGTTAAGGAAGAGATGAGAAAAGCAGGATTGCCAGAGACATCTAAGGTTAGACTAAGAGATGGTATTACTGGCGAGTACTTTGAGGCGGAGGTTGAGGTTGGGTACCAATATATAATGAAATTGGTACATATGGTTGATGATAAGGTACATGCTAGGTCAATAGGTCCGTATGCATTGATAACTCAGCAGCCTCTTGGTGGTAAAGCTCAGTTCGGTGGTCAGAGACTTGGAGAGATGGAGGTATGGGCTCTTGAAGCTTATGGTGCTTCTACCCTCTTGCATGAGATGTTGACGGTTAAGTCTGATGATATAGAAGGAAGAAGCATAGCTTATGATGGTATAACTAAAGGTAAATATACATCTATATACAATGTTCCTGAGGCATTCAAAGTGCTTATAAATGAGCTAAGAGGTGTATTGCTTGATGTTGAGGTATTTGATAAGGATGGCAATCTAGTTCACATTTTCTCTAAGGATAAACATATACTTGCTGCCAAGAGCGCTAGGAAGAAAATTTAAAGAAGGGATTTCCCCTTTTGTGGGAATCCCTTTTTAGGGGGAGGTTTATGGTTGGTTCTTCTTTACAAAAGAAGAGTTATCTTTTTGATGTTAGAGATATTGCAAAAATAAGGATTTCTATTGCTTCTCCAGAAGTTGTTAGGGCATATTCTTATGGAGAAGTCAAGAAACCAGAGACTATAAATTATCGAACTCTCAAACCTGAGAGGGATGGTCTTTTTTGCGAAAGAATTTTTGGTCCTACTAAAGATTATGAATGTTATTGTGGGAAGTTTAAGTCCAAGAGGTATAAGGGAATAGTTTGTGATAAGTGTGGTGTTGAGGTTACAGAGTCTAAGGTAAGAAGGGAAAGGATGGGGCATATAGAGTTAGTTAGCCCTGTCGTTCATATATGGTTTTATAGGATTACTCCGAGTAAGATTGGTTTATTATTAGGTGTGAATTCAACTGCTGAGCTTATAGGAGTGATATACCAAGATAGTTATCTTGTGCTTGATCCTGGAGAGGTTGCCGAACTTAGAAGGTTTCAAGTTATTTCCGATGAAGAGTATGAAAAGTATTCTGCCAAGTATAGGGGTAAATTTATTGCTGAGACTGGAGCAGAAGCAATAAAGCAAGCTCTTGAAATAATAGACCTAGAGACACTTGAAAGAGAGTTAAGAAAGGAAATGGAGGAGTATGGTGAGAAGGTAGATCCTAAGGTAGTTAAAAGGTTGGAAATAGTAACTAATATAATAAAGTCTGGTATAAAGCCTCAGTGGATGGTTATAGAGGCACTTCCTGTTATACCGCCAGAACTTAGGCCAATGGTTTTGTTAGATGGTGGTAGGTTTGCTTCTTCCGATTTGAATGAACTTTATAGGAAGATTATAAACAGAAACAATCGTTTAAGGAAGATAATGCAACTTAATGCTCCGGAAATAATCATAAAGAGTGAAAAGAGACTTTTACAGGATGCAGTTGATGCTCTCATAGATAACTCCAGAAAGAAAAATCCAGTAAAGACGTCTTCTGGTAAAGTGATGAGGTCTTTGGCTAGTTTGCTTAGGGGTAAGCAGGGTAGATTCAGGCAGAATTTACTTGGTAAGAGAGTGGATTATTCTGGTAGGTCAGTTATTGTTGTTGATCCTAAGCTTAAGTTATGGCAGTGTGGTTTGCCTAGAATAATGGCTGTTGAGTTGTTTAAGCCTTTTATAATGAGAGAACTGATAAGCAGAAAGTATGCTTTCAATATAAAGCAAGCTAGGTCTCTTACAGAGAATTATAATGATCCTAGGGTGCATGAGTGCTTGGAAAGTGTTGTGAAATTGCATCCTGTGTTGTTGAATAGAGCACCAACTCTTCATAGATTGAGTATAGAAGCATTTGAGCCTGTTTTGGTTGAAGATAGTGCTATACATCTGCATCCTGTGGTGTGTCACCCTTACAATGCTGACTTTGACGGTGATCAGATGGCTGTACACGTTCCTCTTTCACCTGAAGCACAAATAGAGGCTTGGGTTTTGCTGCTGTCGGCTAGAAATATATTGAAACCTTCTACTGGTGACCCTGTAATGTTCCCAACGCAGGATATGGTTTTGGGATCTTACTACTTAACCGCTGATAGTGCTACTTATCAAACTGGAGATAAGCCAAAGGTTTTCTCTTCATTTAAAGAAGTACTATATGCTTATGAGACTGGTAAGGTTGGGGTTAGAGAAAAGATTATATTTAGGTACAAAGGGAAGAGGATAGAAACAACGGTTGGTAGAGTTATATTTAACTCTATACTGCCCGAAGAGCTAAGGTTTGCCAATAAGACTTTTACGAATAAGGACCTTGTCGCCCTTGTGAAAACTTGTTATATGAAGGTTGGTAGGTGGGCTACTGTTAAGTTGCTTGACGAGCTTAAGGAGTTGGGTTACTACTATGCTACCAAGAGAGGTTCTACGATATCTTTAGAGGATATAAAGGTGCCAGCAGTCAAATATGACCTTATAGCAAAGGCTGAACAGGAAGTTGCTAAAATAGAATCTGATTATGAAAAAGGATTTTTGAATAGTGACGAGAGGTATAACAGAATAATAAACTTGTGGTCTCATGTGAGTGATAAAGTTAGGAAAGAGATGGAGAATACCCTTAGAGAGGATCAGAATGGGCTCAATCCTGTTTACGTGATGATGACATCTGGAGCAAGGGGTAATAGAGAACAAGTGAAGCAGCTTGCTGGTATGAGAGGGTTGATGTCTAAGCCATCCGGAGAAATAATAGAGCTTCCTATTAAGTCTAATTTCAAGGAAGGATTGGGATTGTGGGAGTACTTCATTTCTGCTCATGGTGGTAGAAAAGGACTTGCTGATACTGCATTGAAGACCTCTGAAGCTGGTTATTTGACTAGAAAGTTGGTAGATATCTCTCATTCTGTTTTTGTCGTTGAGGAAGATTGTGGTACTGCTAAAGGATTACTCATATCTGAAGATGATTTCAGTAATAGAGATGAAATGATAAGTAAGCTGATAGGAAAGACAAGCTTGTTTGATGTATATGATCCTGATACTGGTAAAGTTATAGTTAAGGCTAATGAGATAATAGACTTTGAGAAGGCTGAAGAGATAAAGAAGTCGGGTGTCTCCAGAGTAATGGTTAGACATGTTTTGACTTGTGAATCTAAGTTTGGTGTCTGTGCTAAGTGTTATGGTTGGGATTTAGGGCATAACAAGCCTGTTAAGTTAGGTGAAGCTGTTGGAGTTGTTGCTGCTCAGTCAATAGGTGAGCCAGGTACTCAGCTTACGATGAGAACATTCCATACAGGTGGTATCGCTTCGACTGTTGTTGAGAAAAGCTGGATAGACTTCAATGTACCTGTATTTATAGATGACATACCGCCTTGCTATGTTGTTAACAGTAACAACGAGAGGGTTACCTCAAGAAAAGGTAATATATCTGTCTTCAAAGTGTTTTCTAAAGAATCTTCTAAGGAAGGATTTGGAGGATTCCATATTTATGATGTCAATAACTTTAAGAAAGTTAATGTGAGGGAAGGAGAAATTAAGGAGTTTGAAAAGGGAGAGGTGATAGCGGTTTATCCTGATGGTACTGAAATAGTTGCATGGGAGTACATAAGGGCAGGTGTTTCAAAAGGTAAGCTATTTTTGTGTGAGGCTGAGCCTACAGTTGTTAGGATACCTATAGGTTCAGTGATATTGGTTAACGAGGGAGATTTGGTTGAAGAGAATGTGCCTATAGTTAGGTTTGACCCTTACAGTGAGCCTATAATTTCTGAGCAGGAGGGTACAGTTTTCATAGAAGAGGATACAACTAAACCTTCTTCTCAGAGAGATAAGATACTTAAGATTCTTGATGAACAAGGTAATATCAAATCTGTTGACTTTGTTCCTGCTGATGCTGACCTTAGAGTTAAGAATGGAGATTATATTAAGGTTGGTGATGTGCTTGCTAAGAGGAGTAGGTCCAGAAGAAAAACCTACGATATTGTTTCTGGTTTGCCAAAGGTTACTGCTCTGTTTGAGGCTAGAAATGTTAAGAACCAGAGTGTGCTTGCAAAGATTTCTGGTAAGGTTTCTATAGAAATTGACAAGGGTAAAGTTATAGTAATTGTTGAAAACGAATTTGGTGAGGTTGTCAAGCATAAGATTCCTTCAGGAAGGTATCTATACGTTAGGAATGGAGATTACGTTAAGGTTGGTGAAGAGCTGTGCGATGGTGAAAAGTCTATACACGAGATGTTACAAGTTCTCGGTGTTGAAGAAGTTTCTAAATACTTGCTTTACAAGATTGAGGAGATATATAGAGATCAGGGCGTTAAGATTGATGATAAGCATATAGGAATAATAATAAGGCAGATGATGAGAAAGGTTAGGATAGTTGACCCTGGAGACTCTAAGTTCATTGTTGGTCAGATAGTTGACATCGAGGAGTTTGAAAGAGTTAACAAAGATATTATTGAGCAAGGTGGATTCCCCGCAAAGGCACAGATAATTATTCTTGGTATCTCTAGAAGCGCGTTGATGAGTTCTAGCTTCTTGTCTGCTGCTTCGTTCCAGGAGACTCATAGAGTTTTGGCTGATGCAGCTATCAGGGGTGCCGAAGATTATCTATTGGGCTTGAAAGAGAATCTAATAGTTGGTAGACCTGTACATGTCGGAACTGGTTTCCATACATATAGCAAACTTAATTTCAAGGTAACGGGAGAGGAGGAACCACAATACGTTGAATTACCTAGCGAGGGAGTAGCATAATGTCAAGAGAACTTAGGCTTCTTCTTTTCCTCGTTGCTTGGATTGGTATAGTTTACGCTTATATACTATTTTTTACACCTAAGGGAGGTAAAACCTCCCTTACGACAGATAGTAATTTAACTAATTCTAGTGCTACAAACGTATCATTAAAATCTTTACCTCAGTTATCACCTTTTGAAGAGTTAGAAAAGATTTCTTATTTTTCAAATGTTGTCTACACTAATTCGCTGGAGTTAGTTTTAGATAGTTTTTCTTTTAGAAATATAAAGTTTGAGTACAAGGGTAGAAAGTATGAGCTTTTAGGACCGAATTGTGTTATACCGCCTTTTGCTATTGCTGCTAGTGATGTTTTCAGCCTTACCAACAGTTCTACTAAGTTTTTAGCATTTAGTCCTAATGGAATTACAAAAATTAAAACTTCTGAAGGGAATTTGTTTGAGATTAGTAGGAAGGTGGTTTTTGTTTCAAATTATGTTTTCGAGTTGGAAATAAGAGTTAAAAATCTGCAGAGGAAACCTGTTGTATTTAATGGCTTTAGCTTGGCTTTTAGTGGGCCATTGGGACCAAATGCCGATGACCCTAATTTTGCGTATCTTTACTTAAAGTCTGGGTATATAGATAAAGTAAGTGGTGGTATTGTTGAAACACTTACGACTTCTATTTTTACAGGTACTGAGAAATTTGCTATAAAAGAGCCGACGTCAATTGCAGGTGTTTGGCTTGCTAATAGTTATGAGTTCGTAAGCTTGATTCCGGAAGAAGGGGAGTTTAGGGCAGAGTTTTTGGCTGTTGATACTAAGCACGGGTATAACAAAGTTGTTTCTCTTAGAGCTACTTCTTCGGTTCTTGAGGCTAACGATAGTAAGACTTATAGAGTTAAGGTTTTTCTAGGTCCTAAGAAGAGCGATGTTATTGGGGCTTTAGGTGTCAAGGCTCTTTATGGGCTTGAGGATGGGGGGGTGCTAAAACCTATATATGCTATTCTGTCGTGGCTTCTAGATTTGTTTTATAGTTTAATTGGTAACTGGGGGCTTGTTGTTATAGCTGTTTCGGTGCTTATAAAGTTACTTCTTGAGCCTTTGTCAATAAAGTCTGCTATCTCAATGAAAAGATTTCAATTGATTGCTCCAAAAATAAAAGAGATTCAGGAAAAGTACAAGAATGACCCTAAGAGAATGAATGCTGAGATGGCGGAACTTTATAAGACTTATGGTGCAAATCCTGCTTCCGGCTGTTTGCCTTTGCTTCTTCAGATACCAATATTTATAGCGTTTTATGGTGTCTTGATATCGTTTATCGAACTTTCGGGACAGAGTTTCCTTTGGATAAGGGATTTAACGAAGCCTGATACCATTCTTTACATAAAAGCTTTTGAAGGGCTCATTATATTGCCTACATCTATTAACCTTTTACCAATAATAATGACAGTTTTATCAATAACACAGACTGCCATTTCTTCAGCTAAGGTTCAGACTGAGCAAACAATAACAATGTGGCTTATTCCGATTATCTTCATGTTTATATTCTGGAATTTACCTTCTGCCTTGGTTCTTTATTGGACAGTTCAGAACTTATTGTCTCTGATTGAGCAATATGTAATCAATAAGACACTGAAATATTAAATTTCAAGGGGCGGTAGCCCCTTGTTATGTTTTTTAAGAATTTTTTAACCTTGCAGAAATTTTGGTTACCTCAACACCTTTGGCAAAGTATGAGGCTGTTCCCAAATCCTGTTTGGTTTTGTAATTTGTATGATTAATCTATCTGCGCTTTTTACTGTCAATTCTGAGCGAAGCGAGGAATCTCAAGAAGTTTCTTCACTTCGTTCAAGGAGATTCTTCACTCAGTTCAGAATGACAGGGTAAGGGGCAGAATGGCAGAGTAAAGGAGAATAACTAGGGATAATCAAATTTTGGAACACCCTTATAATTCCTTGACTAACTATTTAGTTAATGTTTATATTATATGTTGAGAAGTGTATATGAAAGTTTCTGTATTGATACCCGTTTACAAAGATCCCAAATATCTTGAAGATATTTTAAGCAAGTTAATAAAAAATATCCTTAAGGACAAGGAAATTATAGTAATTGTAGACGGCGAATTAACTGAAAGTATAAAAGAGGTAATAGAGAAATTTGAGAGCAATATCAAGGTGGTAATTAACGGTATCAGGCTTGGGAAGGTTGAATCTTTGAATAGAGCTGTAGACATTGCAAGTGGTGAAACATTGGTATTTTTAGACAACGATGTTGAATTACCAGATGATATCTATTTTCTATCAAAAATAAACAAGGAAATGAGGAGATGTGATATTCTTGAAATGCCTAAGGAGGGGAAGGCAGACTCCTTGTTTGGCAAAGTTGTTAGCTATGACTACTTATCAGGTGCAATTGCCAGTTTACTAGCAACTTCGATTTTAGGCAAGAACTTATTTCTCTGTGGGTCTGCATTTGCTATAAAGAAGGAAACCTTCCTAAAACTCGGTAAATTTTCAAAGGTTATAAACGAAGATTGGCAATTGGCTCTAAAAAGTTTAAGTAGTAATGTAAAATTTTCCTATCCCACCGACTTAAAGGTAAAAACTCTTGTGCCAAACAACATATTTGAATGGATTAATCAGAGGAAAAAATGGGCTTTGGGAATGAAATATTGGTGGAGAGATATTTTTATAAACATTGGCAACTACATTAAACATTTACCAGCAGTTTTGCTAGTAGGGGTTGTCCTCTTCAGTTCAGTAATAGTCGGTGGAGGGGTTTGGCTATTCTTCTCCTTACCAGAAACTCAATTAACTATCTTTAACATAATCTCACAATTAGGGATCCCTTTAGGTGTTAGTGCATTCATACATTCATACTTATTAATCTTCTCGCTATTAAGAGGTTCCACATCATTGGGTATCTCACTTTTAGTGAATGTAGGTATTTTCTTCACATTTTCTAAATTATTCAAATTCAGATTCAATATAATTGAATTTGTGATATACACTTTGTTCTATTATCCATTCGTTACACTATTTTACATAATTTACGGAGGATTAATAAGCACTATAATCAAACCTAAATTAGATTGGGTTTACTAATCTTTAAAAAGTTACATTACTCATTACCACTATAAGTTTACCTATTTCACTTGGCAGTATGGTAAGGTTACCATACCTTGTTGGTAAAACAATACTTGGTGATGTTATTGCCCCCTGTATAACTTCACCTTTTTTCGTATATATACTATGAATACTATTAGTGACAAGTATTACCTTATCAATAATCGTAATATTGAATGTGAGGTTACCATACTCACTTTTTAAATTATAATGTTATGTTTGTATATTGAGGATTCATTGATATGTTTATTACAGAACCATAGGTTGTAACTAATGTTATTCTATCTATAAACCACTAAAAAGCACCAATATTGATAACACTACCGCGATCTTCTTTCCCATAACTTGTTATTTTATCGGATATTTTTATGAGGATGTTCCAAAAGTCAAGAGAACTCTCTTTGGAATTAAACATTCAAGTAGAACAAACAAAATATAAAAAATAAATAGGTTAAAATCATGTAGAAATTCCAAAGAATAGCCTAAGCAATAGATTTAACACTTTTTATTTCTGTTCTTCGTCTCCAGTTAAGGTCATAAATATCTCCGTGGGCAAAACTTGTTTCATCTGCTTGGAACACTCTCAATTGGTTTTGATATTTTTGCTAAACAAAACTATAATATTGTTATAAGGAGGTTTTTTATGGCAAGAATTTTTAGTTTTTTAGGCATTCTAGCAATTTTAGGGGTGTTATTTGTGCTTTTTAGTTGCTCTTTTTCACCGTCTCCTTCCACTAGTGAAAATACAAACAATTCGAGCACGAGTGGTGGGAGTTCAATCGTTTACGACACAAATGGGCCAACCGTAGCTATTGTATCACCAACGAATGGACAAGAATTTTATGATAACACCATCAGCGTTAGTGGCACTGCTAGCGATATAGGTAGTGGAGTAAAGGAAGTTAGGTTAAGCCTAGACAACGGCCAATTTAATCTTGTTAACGGTACAACTAATTGGAGTACAAATATAACGGTAGATTACGGAAATCATACTATAAGTGTCTACGCTGTCGATTATTCAAATAATGTTAGTGAAACTAATTCTGTGAGTTTCGTTGTTGTTAAGGCTATTTATGTTTCTACGAATGGTGATTATGCTAATGATGGTTTATCACCATCAACACCTGTGAGAACTTTGGTTAGAGCAATAGAAATCGCAAATACCATAGATAGCACCACTAATGTTGTAATAAAGGTTGGTTCTGGGGTTTACACACCCGGCAGTGGACTAAGTAATGCTAATGTAGGTTTGGTAATAAATAGACCTAATGTAATAATTAGTGGTGGATGGAATAGTGATTTTACTAGTGTAATTGACAAGAGTGAATTTGATGGGAATAATACTTTGTATCACATCATAAAGATAGAAAATGTGACAAATGTGATACTTAAAAATCTAGTGATAAGAGGAGGAAATGCAAATGGTAGTAATCCTGATGATAGTGGAGGTGGAGTGTATGTGAATAATGTTAGATATTTAACTATAGAAAGCAATGTTATAATTAGCAACAATAGTGCTAAATATGGCGGAGGAGTTTGCCTTTATTATACGCTAAACAGCGAGGTAGAAGGGAACCTTTGCTTTAATACCGCTACTAATGGTGGAGGTCTATATTTAGGCAAGTCATCCAACAATACAATAAGTGGTAGTGTTTATAGTAATGTTGCGACTAACGGAGGTGGTATATACCTTCAAGATGAATCAAGCGGCAATACAATAAACTGTGATGTTTATCATAATGTAGCTAACTATTACGGAGGAGGTATATATCTTCTTACCTCAGACAATAACATCGTAGATGGTAAAGTATTCAGTAATCTTGCTTATCAAGCTGGAGGGGGATTTTATCTACAATACGCATCAAATAATTATATAAATGGTAATGTGTATAACAATTCTGCTGGAAGTGGTGGAGGATTGTTTTTATACGATAGTTCTTCAGGAAATGTAATAAATGGTAGCATCTATGGTAATTTTGCTACTGCTAACGCCGGAGGAATCTATCTAGGTTTTTCGTCTTATAACTCAGTAAAGGGAGATGTTTATAGCAATAATGCTGGTACAAACGGGGGAGGAGTATTTTTGTTCTATTCCACAAGCAACATTATCGGCGGTGGCATACATGATAACCATGTTCTATACAGTAGTGGTGCAGATGGTAACGGCGGAGGGCTATACTTGGAATATTCGACAAATAACATTATAAGTAACCATGTTTACAATAACACCACAGTGAAGTTGGGAGGAGGAATTTATTTATCTCTTTCACCAAGTAACAGAATAATCGGAAATGTTTATAGTAATGTCGCCGATTATGGCGGAGGAGTATATTCAAGAGGCAATTTTAATCTCATCCAAGGTAATGTATACTTGAATTTCGCTACAAATGACGGTGGTGGCATAAATTTAGGAACAGGGAGTTCATTTAATGTCGTTGATGGTAAAGTATTCAGTAACTTAGCTGGCTATGGTGGGGGACTATACTTACTCTCTTCTTCAAATAACATAATAAATGGTGAAGTTTTCAATAATGTAGCATCTAACAGTGGCGGTGGATTTTACTTAGTGTTTTCACTTTACAACGAGATAAGTGGTAGTGTGTATAGTAATAGTGCTAATCAAAATGGAGGAGGAATATACCTAAACCTATCGACAAACAACGCCATAAGTAGTAATGTATTTGGTAACTTGGCTACCGAAGGAGGAGGAATTTATTTAGATAGATCCATAAGCAATAAACTAACTGGCGATGTTTTCAGTAATTTGGCTAGTTATGGTGGAGGAATAGAACTGTACCAATCATCAAGCAATACTGTAAACGGTAGCGTTTACAATAACCTTGCGAAAAATGGAGGAGGAGTATTCTTGTGGTACTCAACGAATAACAATGTAAATAGCCGTATCTACGGTAATATTGCTACCAATTACGGGGGAGGAGTTTATTTATCTTCTGCATCAGGTAACACGATAAGTGGCTTCGTATCAAATAACATTGCTTATAACAGCGGAGGAGGATTATACTTATGGGGTTCATCATCTAATACTATATCTGCAAGTTTGAGTAATAACTATGCCACCAACGGAGGTGGGGCATATATTCAGAACTCTTTAGCTAACGGAATAGTAGGTGATATCTATTATAACACTTCTCCTTACCTAGGAGGAGGATTGCTTATATCCCTTTCAACGAATAACACAATAAATTGCCAATTGGTTGGCAACAAATCACAAAATGCTGGAGGTGTATACATATCAAGCTCAGTAAGCAACACAATAAGTGGTAGTGTATGCAATAATAGTGCTACTTGGTATGGAGGAGGGTTGTATATAAATTCATCACCATATACAGTAGTATATTCCTCGGTTTATAGCAATAAAGCTTACAGCGGAGGAGGAATATTCTTATCTTCTGAAAGTGTAACTATAAACGGCATGGTATACAGTAACTACGCTACTAATGGTGGGGGGTTATTCTTAAGTTATTCTAGAAACAATATAATAAACGGTGAAGTCCGTAACAACTTTGCTAGTGATGGAGGCGGATTATATTTGAGCTCTTCAATAAGCAATGTTGTAAACGGCGAAGTACATGACAACACTGCACAATATGGAGGAGGAATATACATTTACAAATCAACGAATAACATCGTTAGCAACAATGTTTACACTAATATAGCAAGCAGTACTGGTGGAGGGCTATATTTGTTCCAATCACCCAATAACACTACAACTGGCAGTATATTCTACAATGCGGCTAGTGTCGGAGGAGGAGTGTATTTGAATAATTCAGATTACTTCACTAACACAGGCTGGATAACAAACAATCACGCAAGTGTTAGCGGTGGTGGTGTGTATACTAATAATCCACATCCTAACTCATCATTTGGTAATGTCGCTAACAATACGCCGAATGATTTTAATACTAACTAAACTTTAATTGATGATTATTTTGTGAATTTCATTAAATTTCAAGGGGCGGTAGCCCCTTGTTATGTTTTATTTTTCCATCACTTCTCTAATCCTTTCACAAATTCCAGGTTTCTCTTAATTCCTACACCTTTGCATGTTTTTTGTTAAAACTTTTTCGCTGTAAGATGTTGGATTGGCTATAAAAGGCTAGTGAAATGGTAATATTTTTGATACTTGATAAAAGTTTTATTGTTTTTATTTTTTTTAAGCTATATTATTAATTATGTATAAGGATTTTTAGGAGGAGTTTTATGAGGAGGTTCTTTTTTTATTTTTTGGCTTTTATGTTATTTTCGGTGTTGGTTTTTAATGTTTATGGTGTGAAGATAAAGGTATTGCCGTTTATGGAATTTAAGGATGGTAAGTATATACACAATAAGGAGCAGTTATCGATAGGGGTGAGTTATAGTGTAGGTGGGCTTTTGAAGGTATTACCGGAGTATGAAGTTGATTATGAGTATAGTGATGTGAACTATGAGTTAGGTAATTTAGAGAGTGCGATAAGGAATAATCAGGGGTATGATATATATATATGGGTTGTTTATAGGAAGAAGGAGGGAATAGTTAGTTATGATGTTAGGGGGTATGATAGTAGTAAGAAGGAGGTATTTAGTTTCAAGGTGGATGGGGATTATAACAATCCTGATGATATTTTCAATGTAGTTGATAACATTGTGATAGGTGTTGCGAAGAGGTTGGTGGGTGTTTCTGGTGATGTTGGTTTTGGAGGTGTTAGGTTTAGTTTTGAAGGGGTAGGGAATAAGGTTTATAAAGTTTTTCTTAATGGTAGGGAGGTATTGAGTGTAACTAATGATATGGTCAGATATTTTAGGCTTTTTAGTGGTATTGATTATTGGGTTACAATAACGCGATTTGATGAGAAAGGCAATAAGAAGGATGTTTATAGTGGGATTATCAAGCTTGGTAGGGATGAGGCGAAGGATATTGTTTATCGTTCTGTGGGTGAAGTTGTTGTAAAAGGTAGGGAGAAGGGGTATTTAGTTGTGCTTGATGGTAATTTAATTAGTTTACCTTATGATAATAAGGTTTTGGGGAATAGTTTTCATAAGCTTGAGGTGTATAAGGATAATAAATTGATTTTTAGCAATACTTTTTATGTTGAGGATGAGGGGGTTGTTAAGTTGTTTCCATTTAAGGATATGTATAGGAAGTTTTTCAATGTTAGGGTAGGTAGTGGTAGTAGTGGCATGTTGGGGGTGAGTGGTGAGTGGTTTTTGAATACAAATTTTTCTTTGTGTGCTTCTGGTGGTGTGAGCTTTTTAAATATTGGAGGTGATAATGTTTTTGTTATTTCACTGCAAGGGGTTTCTAGGTATTATGTTTTTGAGTATGAGGATATTTTGAGAGGGAATGTGTTTTTGGGTTTGGGTGGTAATATTATGTATTATGATGTTTTTTTGCTTTTTTCTAGAGTGGTTAATGTGTTTGGTGGTGTAGGAATTGAAGCTTGGGGTGTATATTTAGATGTAGGTGGAGGGATTGGGTATAATGTTATGCTTAATGATATTACTTTTGGTCCTTATGTAGGTTTGGGGTTTAAATTTTAGTAGGGAGGTGAGTTATGAGGAGGTATTTAGTTTTTTCGGTTTTTGTTGTTTTGTTGGTGCTAATAGGTTGTCAGTTTTTCCTGATGCCGGGGGTGAATAAAGAGGTAGGGTATTATTCTTCAAATAAGTTACCTATTGTTTTTATAGACTATCCGAAGGATAGTGAAATTATTTATACGAATGATTTTACTATAAGGGGTAGTGCGAGTAGCCTTTTAAGTAAGGTAAAAGAGGTATGGCTCAGTGTGAATGGTGGTAGTTTTGGTTTGGTTAATGGAACAACGAATTGGAGTACGAATGTTACATTGTCTTGTGGTAGTTATGAGGTAAGAGTTTATGCAGTTGATGAGGTAGGTAATGTTGGGTTAACGAATGCTGTAAAGTTTATGGTTGGTGATAATGTTAGACCTGTAGTTTTTGTAGTCTCGCCAACAAATGGACAAGTGTTTTATGATAACACCATCAGCGTTAGTGGAACGGCTAGTGATGTAGGTAGTGGAGTGAAAGAAGTTAGGTTGAGTGTGAATGGTGGTAGTTTTGGTTTGGTTAATGGAACAACGAGTTGGAGTACGAATGTTACGATAAACTATGGTAATAATACGATAAGTGTATATGCTGTTGATGTATCAAATAATGTCAGTGTCACTAATTCAATTAATGTTATAAGACCTTTTATTGTTTTTGTTTCAACAAATGGAAGTGATACTAATTCAGGTGGAATTAATGACCCATTTAGGAGTATTAATGTTGCGATGAATTATATAAGTACTAACACTAATTTAGATGTTACCGTAGAAGTAAGGGTTAGTTCTGGGCTTTACACTAGTGGTGATGGATTGAATAATACAGGTGCGGGTTTCGTAATAAATAGACCTAATGTAATAATAAGCGGTGGATGGAATAGTAGTTTTAGTAATGTAGTGGGTAAGAGTGAATTGGATGGGAATAATAGTTTGTATCATGTAGTGATGATAATAAATGTGACGAATGTGAGGCTTAAGGATTTGGTGATAAGAGGAGGGAATGCGAATGGTAGTGATCCTGATGATAGAGGTGGTGGGATATATGTTTCAAATGTTAGTTATTTAGTGATAGAGAGTAATGTTGTGATTAGCAATAATAGTGCTAGTCAATATGGAGGAGGAGTGTATTTGAGTAGTTCATCGAATAACACAATAAGTGGTAGTGTGTATAGTAATAGTGCTTATTATGGAGGAGGAGTGTATTTGAGTGCTTCAACAAGTAACACTATAAATGGTAGTGTGTATAGTAATAGTGCTAATGTTATTGGAGGAGGAGGGTTGTATTTGTATTATTCAACAAATACCACGATAAGTGGTAGTGTGTATGGTAATAGTGCTTATAAAGGAGGAGGGTTGTATTTGTATTATTCAACAAATACCACGATAAGTGGTAGTGTGTATGGTAATAGTGCTAATTATGGAGGAGGGTTGTATTTGGATGGTTCAACAAATAACACAATAAGCGGTAATGTGTATGGTAATAGGACTACTTATTACGGAGGAGGGTTGTATTTATCTTATTCAACAAATACCACAATAAGCGGTGGTGTGTATGGTAATTATGCTACTTATTATGGAGGAGGGTTGTATTTGGATAATTCACCAAATAATGCAATAAGTGGTAGTGTGTATAGTAATAGTGCTTATGCTGGAGGAGGGTTGTATTTGTATGGTTCAACAAATAACACTATAAGTAGTAATGTGTATGGTAATAGTGCTACTAATAATGGAGGAGGAGTGTATTTGAGTTCTTCATCGTATAACACGATAAGTGGTAGTGTGTATAGTAATAGTGCTAATAATGGAGGAGGGTTGTATTTGACTGGTTCAGCAAGTAACACGATAATTGGTAGTGTGTATGGTAATAATGCTACTTATTATGGAGGAGGGTTGTTTTTGGATGGTTCACCAAATAATACAATAAGTGGTAGTGTGTATAGTAATAGTGCTACTAATGGAGGAGGGTTGTGTTTGTATTATTCATCATCTAACACTATAAGTGGTAGTGTGTATGGTAATAGTGCTGAATATGGAGGGGGATTGTATTTGACAAATTCAACATATAACACAATAAGTAATAGTGTGTATGGTAATAGTGCTACTGATGGAGGAGGGGTGTTTTTGAGGTATTCATCATCTAACATGATAAGTGGTAGTGTGTATAGTAATATTGCTCATATTGGAGGAGGGGTATATTTGGCTAATTCATCATCCAACATGATAAGTGGTAATGTGTATGGTAATTATGCTACTCACTATGGAGGAGGGTTGTATTTGGATTGTTCACTATGTAATACAATGATTGGTAGCGTGTATAGTAATACTGCTTACAATAATGGAGGAGGGTTGTATTTGAATAGTTCACCAAATAATGCAATAAGTGGTAGTGTGTATGGTAATTATGCTACTAATTATGGAGGAGGGATGTATTTGGCTAATTCACCTAATAACACAATAATTGGTAATGTGTATAGCAATAGTGTTAATAACTCTAACGGTAAAGGAGGAGGTATATATTTAACGAATTCGTCATTTACTACAATAATTAGTAATGTTTACTATAATAGTGCTGCTTACGGTGGTGGATTGTATTTGTATTGTTCAACAAATAACACTATAAGTGGTAGTGTGTATAGTAATAGTGTTAATAACTATGGAGGAGGGTTGTTTTTGGATGGTTCACCAAATAATGCAATAAGTGGTAGTGTGTATGGTAATTATGCTACTAACTATGGAGGAGGAGTGTTTTTGTCTTATTCACTAAATAACACCATAAGCGGTAATGTGTATAGTAATATTGCTAATCATGGAGGCGGGTTGTATTTGGCTAATTCAACATATAACACGATAAGTGGTAGGGTGTATAGTAATAGTGCTAATTGGGAAGGAGGAGGGGTGTATTTGATTTATTCAACGAACAACATAATAGTTGGTAGTGTGTATGGTAATAGTGCTACTAATGGAGGAGGAGTGTATTTGTATAGTTCAGACTACTTTACAAATACAGGCTGGATAACAAATAATACTGCCATTAGTAACGGTGGTGGTGTGTATACAAATGTTCCACATCCTAAATCATACTTCACTAATGTTATTAACAATACACCGAATAATTTTAATTAATGCTTTTTCATTAAAATTTATTAAAATTTTCAAGGGGCGGTAGCCCCTTGTTATGTTTTATTTTTCCATCACTTCTCTAATCCTTTCACAAATTCCAGGTTTCCCTTAATTCCTATTAGGAATCAAATTTTATTGAGTGTGCTATTAGCACTGAGTGCTGATTAGTACTTTGTGCTTAATAGGAGCTTTTTATTAAGTATTTAAGGCACTGTTTACTTTATGACCCTTCAAAACTAAAAGATGTTAGAAAAGCGAAGTTTCCTGACAAGTGCTTAATAGTACTTTTGTGCTTAATAGCACTTCTTTATTTAGATATTATAGAGAGTGTAGAGAGACACCGTCTCTCTACGATAATGAGGTCTAACCTCTTAAAGTGTGAAATTCCCTTTTGCCTTGTATATAATATTAGTAGAGAAGTGATATTTTGGAGGTAATATGGGAAGATATCTTATAACGGCTGCACTACCTTATGCCAATGGTCCCATACATATAGGACATATTGCAGGTGCATATCTACCTGCTGACATATACTACAGATACAGAAAAATGAAAGGCGATGATGTAATATTTATATGCGGTACTGATGAACACGGCGTACCTATAACAATAAGAGCAATGCAAGAGAATACTACACCTGAAAAAGTAATTGAAAAATACCACAAAATAATAAAAGAAAGCTTTGATAAACTCGGTATAATATTTGATAACTTCTCGGGAACTCATAGAGATGTACACTTCAAACTCTCTCAAGAATTTTTCTTAAATGTTTTGAAAAACGGCTATACCGTTGTTAAAGAACAAGAACAATTCTATTGCGAAAACGATAAAATGTTTTTACCTGACAGGTATATATACGGTAAGTGTCCAAAGTGCGGATACGAAAATGCTAAAGGTGACCAGTGCGAAAAATGCGGTACTACATTAGACCCTACCGATTTGATAGACCCAAAATGTGCTATATGTAATTCTACACCTGTTATCAAAAAAACTAAACATTGGTATTTCGTTTTGAGTAAATTTGAAAAACAACTCAAGGAATACCTTGAATCAAAAAAAGATTGGAAGCCAAATGTTAGAGATTTTGCACTCTCTTGGATAAAGGAAGGACTCAAGGATAGACCTATATCGAGAGATTTGAATTGGGGGATACCTCTACCGATTGAAGAAGCAGAGGGTAAAGTATTGTATGTTTGGTTTGAGGCTCCAATAGGTTATATATCATCTACGATTGAGTGGGCTCAAAAGATAGGACAGCCTGACAAATGGAAAGAGTACTGGCTTAACACAGAAACTAAACTTATTCACTTCATCGGTAAGGACAATATACCTTTCCACGCTATCATCTGGCCTGCTACTTTGATGGCACAGCATGGTGATTGGATTTTGCCTTACAACATACCGGCAAACGAATTTATGAACCTTGAGGGTGAAAAAATATCTACCTCCAGAAATTGGGCTATATGGGTTGACGAAATAGTTGAGAAGTTCCCACCAGATGCAATTAGGTATTACTTGTGCCTTGTGATGCCAGAAACAAAAGATTCTAACTTCTATTGGAAAGAGTTCCAAGAAAAAGTTAATGAAGAGTTGGCAAATTCTTTTGGGAACCTTGTATCAAGAGTTCTAAAGTTCCTTAACTCTAAAAATAACGGCATTGTACCAACGCCGAATGAAAATTCTTTTAAAAATATTGATTTACAGGTTCTGAAGAATATAGAAGAGATAGTAGAAAGCATAGGAAATTCATTAGAAAAGTTTGAATTCAGAGAAGCGATAAAATACCTCAGGGAAATAGCATTTTTAGGCAATAAGTACATAGATGAGGTGAAAATTTGGAAGCTTACTCCTGGCACTACAGAGTTTAATAATAAACTCTATGTTTCTGTGCAGGTTATATTCTCAATGGCTTTGGCAATGTATCCGTTTATGCCGTTTTCTTCTGTGAAAATACTTAAGATGCTGGGTTACGATGAGGACTTCATCAAACAAGTTAGATGGGATGACATACCGAAAATAAAGGTAAAGATTGGCTCAAAAATTTCACCTGATATAGAACCTCTATTTACAAAGATACCTGATGAAGTTATAGAGAAAGAAATAGAGAATCTAAAGAGAATAGGACAAAAGGAGAAAATTTCTATTGATTCAGTCGAAGAAACAATAGATATAGATTACTTCAAGAAAGTTGACCTTAGAGTTGCTTTAGTCAAAGAAGCCGAGAAGTTACCAAAATCAAAGAAACTATTGAAGTTAATTGTTGATATTGGCAGTACAACGAAACAAATAATAGCTGGAATAGGTGAACATTATAAGCCTGAGGATATCGTAGGTAAATACATAATAATAGTCAACAACCTAAAACCTGCTACATTAATGGGCGAAACATCTTATGGTATGCTTCTAGCAGCAAAAGATGAGAATGGTAGACTTATTTTACTCACAGTTGACGGAGAAATAACCCCCGGCTCAAAAGTTTCTTAATACTGCTTAAAAATTAGGCAAAATTTTTGAACTTTGCCTAAATTTTAGGCACATATTGTGCTTTTCTATAATCAATCAGAATAAATTAGGTACAGAATGATATTTATTTGTTTAAACATTTGGAGAGAAATAGAGATGAGGAATATCTCTTCAGTAAAATAAAGGTAATTCCTCAATGAAAGTGAGAGTGTTAAAAAAATTGATTTTTTAGTTCTGAATAGGGGTAGGAGATATATATGCGAGAGAGGTGAAAAATAGAGGGAGAACAGAAGTTCAAGGTTATGCAGGGCGAACGTTGCCAAAACATGAAGTTTTGCTATACCTTGGTTTTTAGTTGAAAATTAAGAAAGAGTTTTGTTAAAAACTACATCTAGTATGGTAGATATATTGTCTAAAGTTAAAGAGTTTAGAGCATCTCTTAACGAAGAGATGTTTAATTTGTTTCATGAGTTGTCTCATGGTCAGAAGCCTCACACTCTTTTTATTTCATGCTCCGACAGTAGAGTTGTGCCAGAGGTTATAACTAATTCCAAGCCGGGGGAGCTGTTTGTTGTTAGGAATATTGCTAACATAGTTCCTAGATATGAAGATGATAATGAGGTAGGTATACCTATGAAGGCTGCTATTGAGTACGCGGTATTGGTTTTAAAAGTTCAGAATGTAGTTGTTTGTGGCCATTCTAGCTGTGGTGGTTGCGCTGCTATGGATTTTAACAGCGTTGATGAGAGTATAAAGAATGTCTATATTCATGTTGGATTGGTTAAAGATGAGGTTATTAGTAAAGTTGATGCAAACGAGCATTTAGGGAATTCTAGAAGTGAGGTGATTGAAAAGGTTAATGTCATAACTCAGATTGAACACTTAATGAGTTATCCATTTATAAAGCATAAGCTTGATAATGGAAAAATAAAAATATTTGGCTGGTACTTTCATATACCAACCGCTAAAGTCTTTAACTACAATTTCCTAACGAGAGAATTTGAAGAAATAAAGTAGTTGGCATGAATTTTGCATAAAATATTTAATAAAGGAGGGTTATATGTTCAGTAGTGCTAAAGAGGTATTAGAGTTTATTAAGAGGGAAGGGGTTGAGATAATTGACCTTAGGTTTATGGACTTCCCGGGGTTGTGGCAACACTTTTCTATACCTGCGTCTGCTTTGGATGAAGAGGTATTTGAGAAAGGGCTAGGTTTTGACGGCTCATCTATAAGGGGTTGGCAGTCAATCAATGAAAGTGATATGCTTGTTGTTCCTGACCCAACGAGTGCTTTTGTTGATCCTTTTACTGAGCACAAGACGCTAGTTATGATATGTGATATTAGGGACCCCTTGACTGGCAAGGATTATACTAAGGATCCGAGGCATATTGCTAAGAAGGCTGAGGCGTATCTTAAGGAGACTGGTATAGGTGATGCTGCTTATTTTGGTCCTGAGCTTGAGTTTTTTGTTTTTGATAAGGCTTACTTTGAACAAAATTCTCATTCTGGTTATTACTTCATTGATTCGGATGAGGCTGCTTGGAATAGTGGAAAGGAAGTCAATATTGATGGAACTTTCAACAAGGGTTACAAGATAAGGCATAAGGAGGGTTATTTCCCGGTTCCACCACACGACACACTTCAGGATTTGAGAAGTGAGGCTGCTTTGATTCTTGAGAGTATGGGTATAAAGGTTGAGACACATCACCATGAAGTTGCTACTGCTGGACAGGGTGAGATAGATTTCAGGTTTGATACACTAACCAAGACTGCTGATAATGTTCTAAAAGTTAAGTACGTTCTCAAGAATGTGGCTAGGAAGAGAAATAAAACTGTTACCTTTATGCCTAAACCTATCTTTGGTGATAATGGTACTGGTATGCACACACACCAAAGTATATGGAAAGGTGGTAAAAATCTGTTTGCTGGTGATAAGTATGCTGGTCTTTCTCAGGAAGCTTTGTGGTACATTGGTGGTATTCTAAAGCACGCTAGGGCTTTAGCTGCTTTTGTCACACCAAGTACTAATTCTTACAAGAGACTTGTACCAGGTTTTGAAGCTCCTATAAACCTAGCATACTCTGCTAGAAACAGAAGTGCTGCTATAAGAATACCTATGTATTCAACATCTCCTAAAGCTAAGAGGCTTGAGTTTAGACCTGCTGATGCTACTGCCAATCCTTATATTGCTTTTGCTGCCCTGCTTATGGCTGGTATTGATGGTATAAAGAATAGGATAGACCCAGGTGAGCCAGTAGATAAGAACATTTATGACCTACCACCAGAGGAAAGGGCTAAGATACCTCAATATCCAGGTTCTCTAGAAGAGGCTCTTAAGGCTCTTGAGGAAGACCATGAGTTCTTACTACAAGGTGATGTGTTTACAAAGGATGTTATTGAAACTTGGATAGAGTACAAGAGAGAAAATGAAGTAAAAGCTATTGCTCAAAGACCACATCCTTACGAGTTCGTTTTGTACTTTGACATTTAATCTAAGAGAGGGTGAAATCCCTCTCTATAATTTTTTTAATTCATTACAAATCTCTTCTTTACAGTTTTGTGAATTCTTATCTGAAGGTGTTCCAAAATTATTTTTTGATCGGGATTAAATTTGGACATGAAATTTCTTTCTTTGGAATTTCTACATGAGTTTAACTTATATTTTGTTTGTTCTGATTGGATATTCAATTCCGAAAAGAGTTTTTTGATTTTTGGAACATCCTCATTCTTATTTTGTGCTTTAAGCACCTTGTGCTTAATAGCACTTTGTGCTTAAAGCACTTTATTTTTTAAATTGAGAGACAAGCACTAGCATGTTAAGGAACAGGCATTAGCCTGTTAAAAAACAGGCACTAGCCTGTTAAAAAGCAGGCATTAGCCTGTTGAATTTTTTAAAAGGAGGAAAGTTTGTTATATTTATTTACTATGCTTGGGGAATTTTCTAAAGTTTTGGTTTTCATTGGTATAGCGTTAGCTTTGATTGGTGGAGTTATATACCTTTTTGATAAGTTAGGTTTCAAGGGATTGCCGGGAGATATATTTATAAAAAAGGACAATTTCGTTTTTTATTTCCCTATAGTTACAAGTATATTGCTTAGCGTTTTGCTAAGTATTTTACTTACAGTGATATTTAACTTTTTCAAGAAGTGATTGTGATAATGATTTTTTAAATTGTGATTTATGTTAGGATTTTGTTAAACTTTTAATATTCCTGCGGTAGGGGAGCAAGGCAAGATCGCAAAAACGGGGCCTTCAAGTAAGAAGGTTTAGGGACTATATCGGGGTGCTGATGTAAGATTCTCGGCATTAATTGATGCTGAGAATAAACAGAGGCACTGCCTGCGTCCCTATGGTTTAGAGCCTTGGGCCTATCCAGCGTCTTGCCGACCCTTACTGCGGGGTTTTGGCTTTTTCTAGGAGGTTTTTATGCCACCAAAACAGGAACAAGGAATAAATAGTATAATAGGTGAAGGTTCTGTTTTTCAGGGTAAGTTTTTCGTTAATGGCTCAATACAGGTTGATGGTAAATTTGAAGGTGATATCAATACTACTGAGCACGTCTTTGTTGGTGAGACTGGGAAAGTTAAAACTGAGGTTATCAGAGCTAAGAATGTTACTGTTTCGGGGGTTGTTATAGGTGGTATTGAAGCACAGGAGAGTGTCAAGCTTACGGAAACTGGTAGGGTTTTAGGTAATATTGTTACACCACAACTTGAAGTTAAACCAGGTGTTATATTGAAGGGCGAAGTTCTGATAACTGCAGGTCAGAAGAAAGAAGTTGAGAAAATTATAGAAGATGCTTATAATTCAGGTCCTTCTATCCCAACTACTATGAAGGAAAGTTCAGAGAGAGGTGGCATTTTGTAGTCTAGGAGATCATTTGTGAGTGAAGGGATAATAATAAAAAAAGATTACGAAATTCCATATATAAGGATGGCTTCTAAAATAGTTGCTCAAACTTTAGAGTACTTGGAGCCTTACATTAAGCCAGGAATTTCTACTTTAGAGCTTGACCGGATTGCTGAGGATTTTATATTATCAAAAGGTGGCAAACCTGCTTTTAAGGGATATACCATAAGTGACGGTAAAAATATCCTAAAATACAATCATACAATATGTGCCTCTGTCAACGAAGTAGTGATTCATGGTGTACCATCTAGTGAGGTAATACTAAAAGAAGGAGATATAATCTCTATAGATGTTGGGGTAATATATAGTAATTATTACGGTGATGCTGCTAGGACATACCTAGTGGGACAGGTTCCAGAAATAAAGAAGAAACTATCAGATGTTACTAGAGAAGCACTTTATGAGGCTATAAAGGTTTGTAGAGTCGGCAACAGGATAGGTGATATCTCTAATGCTATCTATTACTACGTCAAGAAACATGGTTTTGATGTCATAAGAGGGTATACGGGGCACGGTGTAGGTAAGTACCTACATGAAGCTCCTCCTATACCTAATTACCCTTCGAGCAGTGGACCTTTCCTTAGGAAAGGAATGACAATAGCCATAGAACCTATGGTTGTGTCTGGTAATTTCAAGGTTAGAGTTTTATCAGATGGTTGGAGTGTTGTTACCATTGACGGTAAGCCATCAGCTCACTGGGAACACACTATACTTATTACTGATGGTGAACCTGAGATTTTGTCTTTACCTTAGAGGTTTTGGTATTCTTCTTGAGTTTTTAGCTTTTCATAAAGAAATTCTATTTTGTCTTTTATTTTGTCCTTGATTCTGTTCTTTAAGAAGTCTACAACTTTCCCACTTTTCTTTAGAATATTGACTGTTAGCATTTTCCTTTCTTCTACTGTTCCCTTATATATTATCTCTTCTATTCTGGCTATTTCAGATTCGATTGTGTTTATTTTTATTGGCTTTCCTGAGTAGAGAAAGACTAGGAAAACTGACCTCTTTAGCATTTGTTCCCTTGTAGATATGTTATCTATAATTTTTGAGATGTTTTTTGCTCCTATTATGAAGGATTCGAGAGTTCCTGTGTCTGTTGGGTCTGATAAGTAGGATTTTATACATAGTTCTTCAAAAACATGAGTCACATACTTACCTAAGTATCTTTTGATACTTTTAGGAAACAAAAATGGAAAATGTTTTACTGAAAAGTAGAGTATGTTGATGATTATTCTATCTGCTTCCTTCATAGAGGGTTTTTAAGTCTGAAGTGTTTGTAGCTAATTGTTTCTCCTATAACTACTATTCCATAAATTCCGTCTCTTACTGCGCCAGGGTTAAAAAAAAGTATTCCATTGATTTCTTTTGCTAACGGTTGATGAGTATGCCCGAATAGTACAACTTTAGAGCCATTGGAAAAGGCAGCAAATTTGAGTTTTTCAAGGCTATTGTGTGCTTCAAATAGATGTCCGTGTGTTAGCATTACCTTTTTCCCGTTTATTTCTAGGTTTTCTACCTCGGGAATGAACGGAGTTGTTGGGTCACCTCTTAATTCGTCTATATTCCCTCTTACCATTATTATCTCTTTCTGTTTTTCCTTTATTTGCCTTACGAAAGGCTTCATATCAAACCATGTGTCTCCTAAATGTGCTACAATATCTACGTTATCTAATTCTATCCTTAGAATATCAGCTATGAACCCAAGGTGTCCGTGAGAGTCACTTAAAACTAATATTTTTTTTGCTTGCATAGTATAAATTTAATATTACATTTCAATGCTTTCTTCTTCTCTTCTTAAGCCTTTTGCTATGCCTCTTTTTGAAGAAAGTATAAAGTCGGAGATGTATTTTACTATTTCGTCATTGGGGAAGATTTCTAGTATTTTTTGAGCTGCTTGTCTTATAGTGTACTCGGACCTATATATTATTTTGTAGCATTCTTTTATTTTGTTTCTCTGTTCTACTGTGAAGCCTCTTCTTCTTAGGCCGATGGAGTTTATCCCTACAACTTCGGCAGGTGTTCCTACTGCCATTGTAAATGGCGGTATGTCTTGTGTAATTTTTGAAAGTGCTCCAACAATTGCATGTTTCCCTATTCTTGTGTGTTGGTGAAGTCCAATCAAAGCTGATACGAAAGCACCATCTTCTACTATTGAGAAACCTCCTAATAAGGCGTTGTTTACTAGCACTACTTCGTTACCTACTTTAGCATCATGTGCTACATGTGAGCCTACCATCAGTAGACAATTATTACCTATCACAGTTTCGCTTTCTTTTGATGTAGGTTTGTGTATTGTTACGAACTCTCTTATGACGTTTCCGTTCCCTATTCTAACGAAACCTGTTTCTTCTCCTTTGTACTTTAAGTCCTGTGGATCTGCCCCAATTATTGCGTATGGACCTATTTTGTTTGATTCGCCTATTATCACATTACCATATATACATGTTCCTGTTTCGATTATTGTTCCGTCACATATTGTTACATTGCCTTTAATTGTAGTGTATGGTCCTATCTCAACTTCCGAACCTATGGATACATTACCTTCTATTATTGCTGTTGGGTGTATTTTAGGCATAGATTACTCCGTTTGGATTGCTGCCATCATTTCAGCTTCTGCACAAACTTTATCATTTACTTTCGCTACGCCTTTGAATTTGCCAAACCTGCCAGAAATTTTTACAACTTCAACTTCGTAAACTAGCTTATCTCCAGGAAATACAGGGTTTTTGAATTTTACATTGTCAATTGCTGCAAACAGTATTATTGGTTTCTTTTCACTGTTTGGGTCAAAATTTATAAGTTTTAGAGCTAGAACACCGGCACATTGAGCCATCCCTTCTACTATAAGCACACCAGGCATTATTGGATAACCTGGAAAGTGACCTTGGAAAAACCATTCGTTTATCGTTACATTTTTGTAACCTATCACTTTGGTTTTACTCATCTTCTCAACTTTATCAACTAGCAAAAATGGGTACCTGTGGGGTAGAAACTTTTGAATTTCGTTCACATCAATATTTACATCTTGTAATTCTTCTTTTAATTCTTCCATAAACACCTCCCAAATTTTTTGGAATACAAAAAGAGATTTTAAAAGTGAATGATTTGTCTATACCACTTTGTGCTAAATAGCACTGTGTGCTAAATAGCACTGCGTGCTTAAAGCACTGTGCTTAAAGCACTGTGTGCTTAAAGCACCTTTTTATAGGGTTAAGGGAGGCGTTAGCCTCCCTTATAAAGTTTTTGAAAGCTTGATTCATAATTTGAATTTTTGGCTTTTTGAGATTATCATATTCTATAAGGGGTTATAAAATGATTAGGTTATCAAGGTTTTTAGTTTCCGTAAGTTTTGTCCTAGTTTTGTTGTTTTTGTTTTCTTGTGCACCGGGTAGAAGCAATACAGAATATAAGGAATCAGTTAGAGAGTTTGATGTTAAAAAACAATATGATGTTGTAGGAGTGGGGGAGGAGTATTTTGAAGCTAGGAATAAAGCTATAGCTGATGGTTTTTCTAAGGCTTCTATAGACATAATAGGTAAAAAAAAGTTTGATTCAAACAAAGAACTAATATTTAGAGAAGCTAATAACAGGAAAGTTATTAAAGATGTAGTTGAGTTTCACAGTACTAAGATTTATTCGGTAGAGGGTAAAAAGGCTGTTGAAGGGTATGTTATAGTGGATATGGGGGGTTTAAAAAAATTCCTTGATTCTTTACCTCTTATCGAAGGAGGTGAAGAGATTGTGACTTCTAAAGGTTTGAAAGAGGGGAAAGCTGGACCTGTAGAGGTGAAGGTTGATAAAGTTAGCAAGGTAGGAGTAGAAGAGGAAGCTAAAGAATTTGAACTAAAGGGAAGTTCCCCAGTTAAGGACATGGTGTTTTTGGTTTTGCCGCCGAGTGATAAGTTAAAGTCATTACAAGGTGATGAAGATTTGAAGATGTTTATAGAAATTGTTAATTCTGAATTGTCTAGGTTAGGTTTGAGTTATATTGATTTGAATAGAGCGATGGATTTGTCAAAGAAGTTTTCTTTGATATATGAAGAGAAAACAGGTGAGACGATGTCCATAGCTCAATTGGTTGCTCAAGAGGTTAAGGCACCGGTTTATTTAGAGGTTGATATTAGTTTTATCCCTAAGTTTGTTTCGGGTGATTATGTTGAGTTGGTAACTTCTGGTACTGTAAAGGCTTATGATTCGTCTACTGGTAAAGGTTTGGGAGTTGTTCCTTTCAGTAGGGAGCTTAAATCTAACAAAGGATTATATCAGACAAAGATTGAGGTTATGAGAATAGCATCTAAAGTTAGTGTAGGTAGGATTCTTGAAACTATAGAGAATTACTTTTCTTCTGGGGTTTCAATATCAGTCAAAGTTGTTGGATTTAAGAAAATTTCAGATGAGAAAGATTTTTCGACTTTCCTAGACTCTCTACCTGGAATTAATTCGAAGAAAAGGAAAAATATTTCAGGTAACGTTGCTGAGTATGAGGTAAATTACAAGGGAGGAGTTTCTGCGTTTGTTGATGACCTCATAGATTTGGCTTCTTCTCACCCTAAGTACTCAAATATATCTGTTGACCAAAGCGGGAATTTGGTTATAATAACATTAAGATAACAGCTTCCTTATTGTTATGAGTAGAGATGTTACTACGTAATCAACTATTACTATGAAAACGAAAGAGGCAACAACGGACCGAGTTGTGTATATTCCTACTCCTCTGGCTCCTCCTTCGGATTTCATACCGTAGTATGAGCTTACTACTGCTATGAAAAATCCAAGGATTGAGCTTTTTATTATCATGTCTATTATGTCATTTGCTTTTAGAACCATTAGAACCTTGTCTATGTAGGTGTTGGGGCTTTGGTCAAGGTATGTTACCACCATGACTAAGCCTCCTATGATACCTGATACTACACCTATGGAGGATAAAAGTGGTGCCATTATAATCATTGCTAAGACATTGGGAATAACTAGCAGTTTTATTGGTGAGATGGACATAACCTCTAAAGCGTCTATTTGTTCTGTTGCCTTCATCATTGATATTTGTGCTGTTATTCCTGCACCTACTCTGCTTATTAGAGATATGGAAGTGAGAACCGGACCGAATTCTTTGAGCATCACGAGAAGTATACCTGAGCCTATATACTGGGATGTTCCCTTTACTATGGCATCCATTGACTTACCTATGTTTAGGGTTATTATCATTCCCGAAAAGAATGTCACAGTTACAACTATTGGTATGGACCTGTATCCGATGTTTTCCATTGAGTTTATGAACTCTTTGAAGTAAAAAGGTTTTGAAAACAGGTTCTTGAATATTTCATAGATGAATATGGATATATCACCTATGTAGATGACTACATCTATGATGAATTTATCAAGTTTTATTAAAAAATTTTTTATGTTTTTTATCATTCTGCTACTACATTAACATTATCGCATAAAATGTATGGTAATATCTTGTCGAATACTACCTTTGTTTCTCGTGAGAAGTCTATTATGTTTCTGAAAAGCTCGAATACGTTACCGAAAAGCATAACATTTTTCACTCTTCCTACTATTTTACCACTTTCTATTAGTGAGCCTAGTTCTACGTTTACGGAAAATTCTCCAGCGTTTACATTGCTCTGTCCCCCTCCTAGAACATTGTAGACAATTAATCCTTTGTCTACTCGTGAGATTAAACTGTTTAGTGGGGTTTCAGAATTTGGAACTACCATGTTTGAGAAACTTGGTTTTGGTAGAGAGTTGTAGTCTCTGAAACCATTTCCGGTAGGTATCGTGTTCATTAAGTACGCTGTTCGTAGGTCATACAAAAACGAGTTCAGTACGCCGTTAGATATTACTTCTTTGTAGTTTGTTAGAATTCCTTCGTCATCGAATGGCTGAGATGCTATTCCTTCCTCTAGCAATGGGTCATCTATGAGTGTAAAGTTTTCTGAGAAAACTTGAGTTTTCATTTTATCCTTAAGTGGAGATATTCCCTTGTAGACATTTTCGCCGCTTAGCGATACGGATAGTATCTCTAGAAGCATGGAAAAAGCTAAAGGTGAGAATATGACAGGATATTTACCAGATGAAATTTTTGCATTTTGCCTGGAAAACAGGTACATGTTCCTTATGTAGGCAATTAAGTCGGTGAAATCTATTGAGTATCTGGTTGTATATTTGCTGTCGTATAGCCATACTAAACTTTCATCATTTTGTAGGTATACTCCTTCTACTGAGAAGCCCCAAATCGTCTTTTCAAATGATACATCTAAACCGTTAGAGTTTATAATTGTTTTCCTTATAAAGTCTTTTTCTATTTCTAGGTTTACAGTTATAGTTCTGTCTATCTCTTTTATGGATTTTATTATCATTTCTCCGAGGTTTAACATGTCATACTCATCTACTTTTTCAAGTGATGGGTCGTAAAGCTTTATATTTCTGAGTGCTGGTGGGTTTTTAGGTAGCGACAAATCTAGTTCCTCGCCGTACTCTGATAACTCTTCTGCTCTTTTGAAAACTTCATCAATTTTAGAGTCATCGTTTGTTGATGTGAATCCAACTTTTCCATTTTTTATTACTCTTACTCCAATTCCCGTATGTGTTGAATTTTCAACGGCATTTAGCTCATCGTTCTCGAATTTAACCTTTTGAGATGTTACCTCACTTACTATAACATCTCCTTTTATACCTGATACCCTGTCCTTTATTTTTATGTAATTTATAGCCATAAAAATATTCTTTAGTTTTCGTGCTTATCTTATCAACTTTAATTGAGGCGTTCAATAGCAATTCCTTAGGTGCCTATGGCACAGAGTGCCTAATGGCACCGAGTGCTTATAGCACCGAGTGCTTATAGCACCAATTGCTTATAGCACAATGTGCTTATAGCTTGTAAGTCTGGTATCGCTAATTTTATATTTTGTCTATGAGTTTGGGAGATTTAATAACATTCCTAGGTCCTTTTTCTTTAGCTTCAATAATTTTGGGTTCTCTTGCAATAATATCTTCTTTATTTCTTTCTGCTAAGAAAGAAGAAAGAGGCTTTCTAGCCTTGGTTTTTCTCGTTTTACTAATGCTTTTATTCTATATTGTCTCTGACTCTTTGCTTGCTTTTTTTGGCTTCAATACTGGTGACCAGGCTAGAATAGAGGAAAATAAACATATCATAATACTTTTTTCAAGGCTAGAAATATTCTTTTTGACTTTGTCCATTATTAGCTTTTCTGGTTTTGTTTCTTATCTAGTTAAAAGTAAGGTAGCCATTATTAAATTTCTTCTAACAGCCCTGGTAGGGCTGGTAATAGGAATTTTAGCTCTTTTTTCTCAGAATTTCTTCTATAACGATAGACTTAAACTTAACATAAACAAGTACATGGGGCAGGAAGGCGAACTTTTTTTCATTTTTATTGCTTTCTTTGCTATAGTTGTAGTGTTTGAATTAGTTTTCTTGTTGATTTCGCTCAAAAAAATTAAGAAAGACGCTAGTTCTAACTTAGAGAGGTTAAAAAGTGTCATCGTTGGTTTCCTAGTAATAATACTTTTTGGGGTTCTTGAAGCTCTAGAGCTATTTGATTTGATACACTTGTATCCTTACGTGCCTTCTTTGCTGGGAATTGGAACTATAATATTTGGGCTTATAATGCTTAGACTTGCACTTTTTGATTTCCGAGAAAAAATTAAAGAACTTAGGTTTTTGGATTCTCTCTTGGACAGATTAGGTAAAGAGAAAAAAGAAATCTTGGATAGGTTGACTCTTCAGTATTCTGAGTTCAATGAAAATTTAAATTCATTAAAAGAATCGTTTATTGATGCTTTCCATGTTCCTAGCTTGTCAATGCAGTATATCAATGAGATTATAGGTGGAATCAAGAGATTTTCAGAATATTACTCATCGAAGTTGGATGAGTTTCGGGAGGTTTTTGAGAAGTTTAAGAATTATAAAGAGGTAGGAAGGGAAGTGGTAGAGTTTGATATTAATGAATTCCTTGGAGAAATTGGAAAAAAGTATCGAGAATTTGAGAACCTAAAGAATAGAATCAAGGATGTAAAGTCTTATGAAACGGCAATTTTGGAGAATTTTTCTGCTTTTTCTGGTAATACTGATAAGTTTGATTCTGTCTTTACTCAGGTTTTTAGTTTGGTCGAAAAGTTAGATGAGTTAATTGAGAGGTTGAGGATAGTTTCAATAAATACGGAAATTGTTTCGTATAAAAAGAGTATACAGGAATCATCTTTTTTGGAATCTGTTTCTTCTGAGATTCTTGAAAAAGTCTCAGAATCTAAAGTTTTGTTGAGATTGGTTTTGGATGACTTGGAAAAATTAAGAGGCGTAGAGGAAAATTTAAAGAATAATGTTATCAATAGCGTTGATATCATTATGAGCGCTATAAATGATTTGGATTCGTATGTTCTTGAGTTTGAGCCTCCTGAAGAGTATAAACTTCTTCTTGGTAATATTTATTTAGGAATCGTAAATATGTTGAAATATACTCAGGTTATTGTGGATTTTGTTAATACATTAGAGCACTTTGTACTTGTTGAGATGAAGGAATTCAATGATAATTTGAAGGTAGTTGTAGCGCTAGGTAGCGAAGTATTTTATTTACAATCTCACCTTTCGGATACTGTTAAGATGTTAGGCGAGAATATTTATTTTATCGAAGAGGTGTTAAAAAATCATGATTTCCTAAGTTTGAAAAACGTTGAATTAAAGTTTTAGTATCCTTTTTCTAAAAGGAGGATTCTGTGGAATATCACATTAAGAATATAAATTTGGCTGATGAAGGTTTAAACCGAATAATGTGGGCATATAGAGACATGCCGGTTCTTAGAATGATAAGGGAGAGGTTTAGTAAAGAAAAACCTCTTAAGGGGATAAAGATATCTGCTGCTTTGCATGTTACTACTGAAACTGCTAATTTAATGATAACTCTCAAGGAAGGAGGAGCTCAGGTTTACCTTTGTGCCTCTAATCCTCTTTCTACTCAGGATGATGTTGCCGCTTCACTTGTTAAACATTTTGATATTCCTGTTTTTGCGATTAAAGGTGAGGATAGAGATACATACTATAAACACATAAGAGAAGTTCTCTCAGTGGAGCCAAATATAACAATGGATGACGGTGCTGACTTGGTTTCTACTCTTCATTCTGAGATGAAAGATAAGATAAAGAATATTATCGGTGGGACTGAGGAAACAACGACGGGTGTTATAAGGTTAAAAGCAATGGCGAAAGAAGGAGCACTTCTTTATCCTATAATAGCAGTTAACGATGCTATGACAAAACATATGTTTGACAATAGGTATGGTACAGGTCAGAGTACTATAGACGGTATAATGAGGTCAACCAATAGGCTTATTGCTGGTAGATACTTCGTAGTTGCTGGTTATGGATGGTGTGGAAAGGGAGTAGCTTCTAGAGCTAGGGGAATGGGTGCTAGAGTTATTGTAACTGAAGTTGACCCTATAAGGGCTCTTGAGGCTGTAATGGATGGCTTTGAAGTTATGCCAATGTCTGAGGCTGCTAAAATAGGTGACATTTTTGTAACTGTTACAGGCGATAAGAATGTCATAACAAAAGAGCACTTCTTGAGCATGAAGGACGGAGCTATAGTTGCTAATTCAGGACATTTTGATGTAGAGATTGATATAAGGTCTCTGGAGGAGCTAGCATCAAGCAAGAAGGAGATAAGAAAAGGAGTAACGGAATACGATATCAACGGCAAAAAAATATACCTTCTTGGTGAAGGTAGACTTGTCAATTTGGCTAATGCTGAGGGACACCCAGCAAGTGTAATGGATATGTCCTTCGCGAATCAGGCTTTGAGTGTCGAGTACTTAGTGAATAATAAAGGTAAGTTAAGCGTTGGGGTTTATCCAGTACCAGAGGAGATAGACAAAAAGGTAGCACAACTTAAACTCGAGAGTATGGGCATAAAGATAGATTCTTTGACAGAAGAGCAGATTAAGTACCTTTCTGATTGGAAGGAAGGGACTTAAGCAGGTGAAGGGAATATACATTCATATACCGTTTTGTAGTAAGAAGTGCATATATTGCGATTTTACGGTTTTTGATACAAATGACAGGTTTTTAGGGGAGCTTTTTAAGGAATATACCGATTTGGTTTGTGTTGAGATTGATTTAAGATTTCAGGAAATTTTGAATAATAAAGATTTTAAAACCTTGTACATTGGTGGAGGTACACCATCTTTCATAGGAGTTGAAAATTTATTAAGAATTTTGGATAAAATCTTTTTGTATGTTCCTTTTAGTCAGTTCGAAGAGATAACAATTGAAGCTAATCCTGAGGATGTTTCACTGGATTTCGTAAAGAGGATAAAAGAGATGGGCATTAGTAGGGTTAGTCTAGGTATACAGAGCATGAGTGAGAAAGCTTTAGAAAAGCTTTCTAGAAGAAACACACCTCAAATCAATCGTATTGCTTTGGAAAATTTGGCTAAGGTTGGATTTGATAATATTAACGTTGATTTGATTTTTGATGTACCTCAGGTACCTTTAGAGGATGTTATTAATTCTCTTGATGTTGTTTTGCAGTATGACGTAGTTAAGCATGTGTCTGCGTATGGCTTAACAGTTGAGGAATTTACTCCTTTGAAACTTTTTGTTGACAGAGGAATAATAAAATATGATTCATATTTTGAAGAACAGTTTATTGCTATTCATGAGTATTTGACTTCTAGGGGTTTTAGACATTACGAGATTTCAAATTATGCTATTCCTGGGTATGAATCAAAACATAACTTGTTATACTGGAGGAGACAGGAGTATTTGGGAATAGGTGTTTCGGCATGTGGGTTTGTTAGAAGGGAAGATAGTTTAGAAAAGAGATATCAGAATGTATTGTCTATCAATACTTATAGGGATATGCTCTTTAGGGGAGAATTACCTGTAAGGTATGAGGAGTTTCTGACTCGTAATGAAGCTTTTGATGAACTGGTGATGCTAGGACTTAGGACATCGGAAGGGATAGATTTGGATCAAGTTCGGACTTTTGTTGATGATGAAAAGTATAACATATTTTTAGCTAAAGCCAACAATTTTATTTCTCAGGGATTTCTTGAACTTTATGATAGGAAATTGATACCAACTTTAAAGGGATGGATAATACACAATTCTTTGGTTTTTGAACTCACTTCTTAGGGTAATTCTCTTTAATCTGTAGTAAGAGGCAGAAATCTTTTAGGTAGTTGTTAATCATTTGTAGCAAAGTGTTTTGAACGTATATAATTATACGATGTTGAACAAGTATGATGAGGTTATTGTAAAGGTTGAAGAGATTTTAAAAGAGGCACTTTGTGAGTGTACTACTGAGGATGGAACTAAGGTTTATACCAGGTATGTTATACCTGATGAAGTAGTTAAGGTTAAGATATTTTCAACTAAGCCATACTATTATGGTGATGTAGTTGAGGTAATTTCTCCTTCTCCTTTGAGAGTTCAGCCTGCTTGTAAGTATTTTGGGCAGTGCGGTGGCTGTGATTTACAGATGTTGCCTTATCATGAGCAACTTAAGGTTAAGAAACAAATATTACTTAAAGAATTTCAAAAAGAAATTGAAGGTTTTGATGTTAGTATCTTAGAAGACGTTGTTCCTTCACCGAAGGAATTGAATTATAGAAACAGCGTAATGTTTAGAGTGGACCCAAAAAGGAAGAAGATTGGTTTCTTGAAAAGGGACACAAATATTTTGATAGATATAGATGAGTGTAAAATTTCGTCTGAGCTTATAAATTATGCTCTCAAGAGGGTAAGAGAGCAAAAGAATTTCCCACCACATGTATTTAAGGTTAGGAGTACTAACACGGGGGATGTCGTTGTTAATCAAATAGAGACTGAGGAGTTTGAGGATAGGGATGTGATAGAGAAGGTCAGGGTAGGGGATATGGAATTTTCGTTTAAGATATCTAGAGAAAGTTTCTTTCAGGTAAACAGTTATATGATTCCGATATGGCTTAGTCATATAAGGGAGGAGGTAAAAAAGTCAAAATGTGATAAGTCTTTGGGCTTGGACTTATACGCTGGTGTTGGGCTCATATCATTTTTTGTTTCTGATTTGTTTGAAAAGGTGATAGGTGTTGAGATAAGTAGGACTTCTGTGAGGAATGCAAGAGAGAACATATCTATGAACAATATAAAGAATGTAGAAATACTTGAGGGTGATGTCGCGAGTTATATAGATACTATGCCTGTTGGTGATATTGTTATTGTTGACCCCTCTCGTAACGGAATTGAGGTGAAGGTTATAAATTCTATTGGTGAAAGACACAAAAAAGAAGGTAAGCCTAAGAAAATAATATACTCTTCGTGCAACTATGAAACAATGATAAGGGATTTGAAACTACTCATTTCCTTGGGTTATAGGGTAGAAAAGGTTACACCTTTTGATATGTTTCCACAGACACATCACTTAGAGCTTGTAGCGGTGTTATCCGACTAGGTTTTTTTGAATATTGTACTTTTTCATCTTCCTCATGAGGGTATTTCTGTGCATTCCTAGGGCAGCAGCAGCTTTGCTAATGTTGAAGTTGAAAATTTTTAAAAAGTGTAGGATTTTCTCTTTTTCCGGGATGTAATCTTCGTAATCAGAACTTAGGTAAGTTGATAGTGTAGTTTTTTTAGTGAAGGAGTAGGGAACATGTAAGGCGTATTCGTGTATTGTCTCAAGTCTTAGTACTCCGTCTTCAGATAGTAGAACACCTCTTTCTATGAAATTTGAGAGTTCTCTAACATTTCCAGGGAATGGGTAGTTCATAAGAAACTCTATGTATTCGTCTTCTATTTTTAATATTTTTTTGTTTTCTCTTTGTGAGAAAACATCAACGAAGTGGTAGAGTAGTGGTATTATGTCTTCTCTTCTTTCCCTTAGTGGGGGTATATATATAGATACGACATTTATTCTGAAGAATAGGTCTTCTCTAAAGTTGCCTTTCTTAACTTCTTGGAAGAGGTCTTTGTTAGTTGCTAGGATTAGTCTAGCGTCAACAGGGATGTATTCTGTGCCTCCGACTCGTACTATCTTTTTTTCTTCTATGACACGTAGTAGTTTGACTTGGGTAAGTAGTGGTATCTCACCGATTTCGTCGAGGAATAAAGAACCTTTGTTTGCCAGTTCGAATAATCCTAATTTCCTTTTTGTTGCTCCTGTGAAGGCTCCTTTTTCATGTCCGAAGAGTTCGCTTTCAAGTAATGTTTCTGGAATTGCTGCACAGTTTATTTTTATGAATGGTCCATTTGCTCTTTTGCTTAGTTTGTGTATTGCTTCGGCAAAAAGTTCTTTACCGACACCACTCTCACCTTGTAGCATCACTATGGAATCAGAAGAAGCTATACTTAGAACTCTTTTAAAAACATCTATTATAGCTTCAGATTCACCTACTATTCCTAAAGATTTCATCATTCTTTTAAGTTCATCCTTAGAGAATTTCATATATACACCTCACAATACCTCTAAGATAAATATAAAACTGTAGACCTTTTAAACTCAAGAGAGGATTTAGTTGAAAAGAACATTTTTGATTAGAAGAGGTATCGTCTTTTTTTGGAATTCCGAGTTTTATGTTATCTTATTCCTGTTACCATCAAATCAAATAGCCTTAAAGTGAAGTCTGTAAATATTCTTATTAGTATTGGTCCTAGAAATATTAATAGTAGCCCTATTGCTATGAATTTGGGAACGAATGTTAATGTTTGTTCCTGTATTGATGTTGTGGCTTGGAGTATGCTTATTATTAGACCTACTAAAAGTGAAATAATTAAGAATGGTAGTGATAAAATAGCAGTTTGAATTAGTGTCTCATTCATTATTCTCAGTATCAATCCTAATTCGTTCATAAAGTATTTGTAAATGATAGGGTAGAGTTTTTTCAATGTGCTTTAAGCACAGTGTGCTTTAAGCACAAGTGCTTTAAGCACAAGGTACATTTAGCACCTTAATTTTAGTAGTCCCACCCACCCTAACTATTTGAAGAGAGACTTCGTCTCTCTTCAATTTCTGTAACATTAAGAGAAGTGCTTTTAGCACAAGTGCCTTAGGCACAAGTGCTTTAAGCACAGCGTGCTTTAAGCACAAGTGCTTTAAGCACAAGATTTTTTAAGTAGAATTGTAGGTATTTGAGTAAGTGTGTAGGTATCATTCAAAATTTTGCGAAAAGAGGCTTATTGTATGGCTGACTCTGTTTTGAATCTTGAAGAAATCATTATAAGTGATAAAGTTAAGAAGCATTTAGAGGTTTTGAATCTTTCAGAGGATGAGTATAGGCTGATTGTTAGTTATCTGGGTAGGGAACCTAATGAAGTTGAGCTTGGGATGTTTGGGGCTCTTTGGAGTGAGCATTGTGGATACAAGCATACAAGGAAACTTATAAAAGAACTACCGACTGAAGGGAAGTATATTTACCAAGGACCTGGAGAGAATGCTGGTGTTGTTAGAGTTGATGATATTGCCGTAGTTTTTAAGGTAGAGAGTCATAATCATCCTAGTGCAGTTGAACCTTATCAAGGTGCTGCTACTGGTGTTGGTGGAATCGTTAGAGATATTCTCGCTATGGGTGCTAGACCTATTGCTTTGCTTGATTCTCTTAGGTTTGGTGATGTTTCTAAGCCTGAGGTTAGGCATATAGTTAGTGGTGTTGTTAAGGGGATATCGGATTACGGTAACTGTATAGGTGTTCCTACGGTTGCCGGTGAAGTTTACTTTGAGGATATATATTCTAATAATCCACTTGTCAATGTAATGTGTGTTGGAGTTACTAAGGTTGACAAGTTGGTTAAGGCTGTTGCTAAAGGTGTAGGTAACTTAGTTGTTTACTATGGCTCTAAGACTGGTAGGGATGGCGTACATGGTGCAACTTTTGCTTCGGCTGAGTTATCCTCAGAGAAGGAGGACACAAGGTCAAGTATTCAGATAGCTGATCCTTTTGTTGAAAAGAAACTCATTGAGGCTACTCTAGAGCTTGTTGAGAATGGTTTGGTTGTTGCTATACAGGATATGGGGGCAGCTGGGCTTACTAGCTCTTCGTGTGAAATGGCAGCGAAGGGAGGAGTTGGAATTGAGCTGGAGCTTGACAAAGTACCTGTCAGAGTGTCTGATATAACTCCTTATGAGATAATGCTTTCGGAGTCCCAAGAGAGAATGCTAGCTATAGTTGAGCCTAGCAAACTGGAGAAGGTTAGAGAGATTCTTGATAAATGGGAGCTTGATTGGGCTGTTATTGGTAAAGTTACAGATACCCAAAGATGTGTTGTTAAGTACCGTGGTGAGGTTGTTGCTGATGTTCCTCTTAAATACCTTGTTGATATGGTACCTACTTATGTTAAGCCTGCTAAAGAGGACCAAAATGTCAAGAAGCTTAGAGATATAAAACCTAACTTGATTGTTGAAAATTATAGGGATGTGATACTTAAGCTTCTGTCTTCGCCTAATATTTCTTCTAAGTCTTGGGTGTATGAGCAATATGATTGGTCTGTACAGACGAATACGGTTGTTGGTCCTGGTAGGGCTGGTGCTTCGGTTCTTAGGATAAAGGGAACGAACAAGGGTATAGCTGTTAAGATTGATGGCAATGGTAGGTATATGTACGCTTCACCTTATAATGGTGTTATGGTGGCTGTTGCTGAAGTGACGAGGAATGTGTCTTTTGTTGGTGCTGAGCCGGCAGGAATAACGAATTGTCTAAATTTTGGTTCACCTGATGATCCAAATGTTTCATATCAGTTACAGCAGGCTATAAAGGGACTTGCCAAAGCTTGTAAAGAGCTGGGTGTTCCTGTTACTGGAGGAAATGCATCTCTTTATAATGAAACTGACGGTGTACAGATTTATCCTACTGTTATTGTTGGATGTGTTGGGATAATTCATGACATCAACAAGATAGTTGATGGAGTTTTTAAGAAGCCGGGAGACTTGATAGCTTTGGTTGGTAATGAAACTAAAGAAGACTTCGGGATGGCTGAGATACTCAAGATTATCGGTTCTGATGTTTGCGGTAAACCTCCTATAGTTGAGTTTGATGTTGAGAAGAGGCTTCAGGAATTTGCTAGGTTTGTAATATCTCATGGGCTAATATCCTCGGCTATGGATATATCGGAAGGGGGAATGATAGTTCCGATAGTGGAAGGTATAATTGACACTAAATTAGGTGCAAGAATTGATTTATCAGTTATGCCGGTTTATCCTTCAATTGCTCTCTTCTCCGAGACACCTAGTAGGGGTATATTCTCTTTTGATAAGGAGTTCTTGGATACACTCAAAATGGTAGCTGAGCATTATGGGTTAAAGTTCAGGGTGATTGGTGAGGTCATAGATAAAGATGAGCTTGTTATAGAAGGGCTACCTGAAGGTAGTTTAGTTTTATCAAAGGAAGAGTTAAGGAAAGCGTTTTATTCAAAACCTTTTTAATATATTCTTACAGGGAGGCTACGCCTCCCTGGTAGTTATTGTTTAGTACGAACTATTAATAATTTTACCTTCTTTTCTATTTGCATTTGATAGTGGTTTCCTTGAACATTTAAATTTTTGTTGTGAGTGTGAAGGTAGTAACTGGGGTTTTGGTTTTTGTCAGTTTGGTTTGGTTGGCTTTTGGTGGTGTGTATGAGTACGAGCACTACACATTTAAGGTGGGGATTCTTCAAGGTAAGAACAATTACAACTTTACTAATGACATTGTTTTGTTGGGGTTTGATACTAATATAAAGTTTTTTGATAATTTTTTTGGTAGTGTTGATTTTTGGTTATCTTTTCCTGATAGTAGGTACTCGTTTTTGCTTTTTGAACCTTCTTTTCATTACGTTCAGGAACTTCTCGGTATCAGTAAGGTTTTGAAGTTACAAGCGTTTTTCTGGTTAGGTATACAAAATCAAAGTGAGTTTGTTGCTTCTGTTTCTAATACAAATATTTCTTCTTTTCAGTACTATTACTTTTTTATACCGTTTTTTAGGGTTTCTTTAGTGGCTGTTGGGTTTAATGTGTTGGATTTGTCTTTTGCTTGGTTTGGTGGGTATCCTATAATTTTCTTGCCTAATACTAGGCCTAATTGGGGTGTGCCTGTTGGGTATCCTTCATTTGAGATTGGAATTAGAAATGTACTGATTGATAGAGTTTCATTTGAATATAATCCACTTAGGTATTCAATAAATTTGAGTAAAAGGTTTTAGTTTTGAATGGATGCTTGGCATCCATGTAGAAAATATTTACTCTTCACCTAATTCTTTTGCTAGTTGTTCTACTAGGAATCTTTGTCTTGTGTTTAGTACTCTTGGTAGTCTTACGTTGACTTTGCAGTACAGGTCTCCTCTTCTTCCTTTGTCGTCTTCTAATCCGAAGTCTCTGACTCTTAGGACATCTCCGGGCTGGGTTCCTTCTGGTATTTTTACCTTTATTGTTTTCCCGTCAAGGTATGGTATTTCTACTTCGCTGCCGAGTATTGCTTTTGTTACTGGTATTGAGATATCGCATTTTAGGTCTAGTCCTTCTCTCTTGTAGAAGTGGTGAGGTTTTTGTTTTATTACTATGAATAGGTCTCCGTTTTCTCCGCCGTTTCTGCCAGCATTTCCTTCGCCTTTTATTCTTATCATCATTCCGTCTTCTATACCTTTTGGTATTTTGAATTCAATTGTTTTCTTTTTCTTTACGGTTCCTCTGCCGCCGCATTCGCGGCAGTAGTCTTTTATTACTCTTCCTGAGCCTTTACAGGTTGGGCAAGTTGTTGTTAATGAGAAGAACCCTTCTCGCATTGTTACGGTTCCTACTCCTCTGCATGTTGGGCATACATCTGGCTTTTTGCCTCCGAGTGTTCCCAGTCCGTTACAAGCGCTACAAACTTCTTCTTTTTCTATTGTTACGGATTTTGCTTTTCCGTAGAATATGTCTTCTAGTGAAACTTCGTATTCTACGTATATATCTTGTCCTTTTGATGGGGCTTGTGTTCTGCTTGTTGTTGAAGTTCTTCTTCTTGTTTGTGTGCCGAAGAATGTGTCAAATATGCTATCAAAAACATCATCAAAGCCAAAGCCACCGAACCCTTCAGAGAAATCACTCCAATCGTACCCATATCCTTGTCCGCTGTATCCTCCTGTGTTTCTGTATGCTGTTGCTCCCTTAAGTCCTTCTACTCCGTAGAGGTCGTAAATTTTCCTTTTCTCATCATCGCTTAGTACTTCATAAGCTTCGTTTATTTCTTTGAATTTCTCTTCGGCTTCTTTGTTACCTGGGTTTCTATCTGGATGGTATTTTAGAGCAAGCCTCCTGTATGCTTTTTTTATTTCTTCCTTAGTTGCATTTCTTGGTACGCCGAGTATTTCATAATAGTCTTTTGTTGGCATCCTTCCCCCCATCAAGATAAAATTTTACAAATTCTAAGTGCCAAAATTCATTATAAAATATACTAAACATTTTCGTTTACATCAAAGGATTTTTAAATCCCACATGGTTCAGATACAACTGTAACCACTTAGGAAGTAACCCGTTTCTAGCTTCAGTTTAAATCCCACATGGTTCAGATACAACTTATAGTAACGACGATAATGCTTACTCCCTTGAATAGTTTAAATCCCACATGGTTCAGATACAACTGTAACCACTTAGGAAGTAACCCGTTTCTAGCTTCAGTTTAAATCCCACATGGTTCAGATACAACAGAAAGCAAATTGGCGAAGTGGTAGCAAAGA
>Ga0272449_1000447_pt1 | contig 49229 bp, 52 predicted proteins | sample YNPCB0241_FD_198679 | JGI IMG/M metagenome (GOLD analysis project Ga0272449, IMG submission 198679) | Hot spring sediment microbial communities from Yellowstone National Park, WY, United States - YNP-CB-024-1 | ecosystem: Environmental > Aquatic > Thermal springs > Hot (42-90C) > Sediment...
CAGCCTCGTTTTTTTGGCAACACTAGAAGCTTCTATTTGCTCTTTCAAGCTATTGTTGTAATGACCTTAGAGACAAGCGTTGTGATGAGTTTTGTCGCAGTATTATTCAGAAGTGTTTATGCAAGCATAACGATGGATGAGCTTCTAAACATTGTAGGCATGGTTGTGGCGACAATGGCTTTAGCGTTGATCGCTATCTCCCCCTTAACATTGACTGTTTCCTTCCTCTCTTTCAAACATGGCTTAGACCCGGACATAATTTTGTACCCCATAGAATCCACAGTAGCGGACCTTCTTATCACGGCAATTTACATTTCAATGTTAAACCTTTTTCTCATACATAGGTATTTTTCTTCGTATTTCCTAGTTTTAGTAAGCTTAATCTCGGTTTTAACTGCAGTATACTTTTTTATCAGAAATAGACGAGAGGCTGAATTCGTAAAAACTCTTAAGGAGTCGCTTCTAACAATCGTCTTTGTCTCCTTCACAATTAATGTGGCTGGTGCCACCTTAGGCAGGGTTGACGAAACCTTACGTGAAAGGCAAGAATTGTATAGGAGTTATCCAGTTTACGTGGTTTATCCAGCTTTAATCGACACAATTGGCGACGTTGGAGCTGTTGTGGGGTCAACAGCTACAACGAAGCTTGCGCTTGGCACACTTAAATCATCTTTTTCCTCGATAAAAAACCATTTAACAGAAATTTCAGGTGCATGGACGGCCTCGCTGATCATGTACCTTGCATATTCCCTCTTAGCATTAATCATCAGAGGGCTTTTCACTCCGCTAAACCTTTTAAGGTTCACAATTCTCCTATTCACTGCGAACATCATCGCTGCATCATTTATTATAATAATCTCATACGCGGTTGCCATTTTAACCTATCAAAAAGGTTTAGACCCAGATAATTTTGAAATTCCCATTGAAAGCTCCTTTGCAGACAGCGTAACAACCATTTCTCTACTCGCCGCACTGATTTTACTAGCCCTTGTTTAACAGGGTTGTAAGCCACTTTGAAGGGTAAAGATAGGTTTAAAATATTTGTTGTTTTAATATTCTGTTTGGAGCGCCTTTAACACTATGCCTAACTTTGAAAAGATAGAATATAAGCCGATATCTGTTAGAGAGCTCCTCCTAGAGATGAAAAACCTCTCTGAACTTATGATTGATTTGGCTTATTCAGCTGCCTTGTTTAACGACAAGGAGCTTGCGGAAGAAGTTTTAGAGTTGGAAAAGCGCGTTGACACTTTGGCTTACCTTCTAGATATGGTGGTTATGGTGGCTGCCAGAGACGCTAAAGACGCCGAGGCTTTAGTGGGAGTTTCCACTGTAGCCTCTGCTACAGACAAAATTTCAGACGCAGCTGCAGACATAGCCGCAATAGTTACACAGAACATCGGCGTTCACCCTATTGTAAGCGAAATTTTCGAAAGATTATTGAAGCGCCTAATTAAAGTCAAAGTGAATAAAACTTCAGCTCTTGTGGGAAAGCGTATAAGCGAACTTAAATTAGCTCCGAGAATGGGCATCGACATAATTGCCATTTTCCGGAACAAAGACTGGAAAATTAACCCAGAGGAAAACGAACAAATCAGCGCTGAAGATGTCCTCATTGCTCGCGGAACCCCATCGGGCTTAAAAGAGTTTAAAGAGCTCTGTGAAGGGAGAAAGGAAACACTGGAGGACTAAACATGCCTAGAAAGCGCAAGTTGAGATTTGAAGAAATAGTTGAACGGTTCGCCGAGCTAAAAGACACTTCAGAGCTCATGATAGACTTAGCCTATTCCTCGCTGTTACTTAACAACAAAGAGTTAGCCGAAGAAGTCCAAAGACTCGAGGAATATGTTGACAAACTACACACAGAGTTTGAGTTGCTGGTTCTTTCAAGCGGGTTCAAAAAAGAAGAGGCTAAAGGCTTCCTGGGGCTGATAAGGCTAGGAGTTGTAGCAGAAAAAATAGCTGACGCTGCCGCAGAAATAGCTGAAGTAGTCCTAAGAGGTATAGAACCGCACTTAGTATTGAAACTCACCATAGAAGAAGCAGAAGAAACAATCATCTATACGCCTGTAGCTGAGAATTCCCCGCTACTAAATAAGACTTTGCGAGAGGCTCGCATTCCAGAGGAAACCGGAATGTGGGTTTTAGCCATAAAAAGAGAAGGCAAATGCATAAGGCCCAAGCCTGACTTAAAAATTCAGGTAGGCGACGTTCTGATAGCTTCAGGCTATGCAGAAGGGACGGAAGACCTTAAAAAACTGGCGGCGCCACAGTTTCCCTCCATGATATAGCTAGGATACTTATTCTAGATTCATCAACACTATAAACTCACAATCCAAATCTATATCAAATGAGGACCAGCTACGAAAAAGAAGAGAGAAATCCCGGAAAACCAGAGCTATGTGTGCAAAAACCTTCTTGTCAGAGAGCTTTCACAAATCCAATAAAAGTTGAAAACGTAAGCCTGAAGAAAACCGCAGTTTACGAGGCATGCCCTTATTGCCTAACAGAAATAACAGTGGAAAAGAGCATTTCAGTTCCTGAGAAGCAAAAGCCGTTGGATGAAAAAGAGGCTGAAATATCCGTTGAAACAGACAAGATAGACCAATCTGCCGGAAACAAACGAATGCAAACACTATTTTGGATATTTAAGTGAGCGAACAAAAAAGGAAGGACTTCCAGAAGAATGCATGCTTAAAAATATAGCCCAGTAGGTGGTTACCTACGATACGCACTTCCTTTTTTAAACTGGTGATGCATCCTTAAAATTGGTAGGAGACAGCATAGTTGTCAGCGGCAGCATTACAGAAAAAACCAGTAAGCGTCGTGACCCCCGTAACCTCACAGGAAAAGAAGTTGAATGCAGAAACTATTACAGCCATAGCTACAAGTTTCCTCAAAAGAATCGGAAATAAGGGGAGCTTAAAGCCAAAAAGGGTCGCGTTAGAAGGAGGAATTTACACGGTTGAGGTGGAAATGAAGAAGCTCACGGCCATTGTGCGCATTGACTCAGAAACAAGGGAAATAACAGAATATGAGATTCAGCGAAAAGGAGAAGAAGCCTCTTTTACTTTCATCTCTACAAAAATAATTATGGTAATTTTCGGTATATCCGCAGCCATCTATATTGCACTACATTTTGTCTTTAAAATGTTCGGGTTATAGACTATTACTTTTCGCCTTTTCCTTTCTTTTCAGGCTTTTCGGGTTTTTTCTCCTCTACAGCTTCTTCGACAGTTTCTTTCTCCTCTTTCTTTTCCTCTTCCATTTCGCTTGTGATTTCTTCTATGGGTTTTGGCGGGGGTGTTGTTGCCATGGTCCAGCCTATCCATGCGCCGATGGCCATAACAGCGATAAACGCTATGAATACTGGGACAGCCACTATCCAGAACCGAATTTCACCGATGTTGCTTGCCAATTTTAGGTCTACCATCCACTGGGGATAGAACAGTGTCACAACGTAGAAGATGGCTATTAAGAGGCAGACGATGAATATCACTCCACCTATAGACTGATCTTTACTAACCATTCATACATCACCACGCATAAAGCCATGTTATCACATTCTCCTTTTAAAGTTTACCGTATTTTTGGATATAATGCTATATTGTTCCTATCTCCCACGTTGCCAAGTAGTTTTTCTGCTCCTCTGCTAACGTGTCTATTTTTATCCCCATGGCTTCAAGCTTTATCTTCGCAACCGCCTCATCAATTTCCCTTGGCACTGTGTAAACCTTAGGAGACATTTTTTCAGTTTTTACAATGTATTCCACGCTTAAGGCTTGATTTGCAAATGACATGTCCATGACTTCTGATGGGTGTCCTTCGGCGGCTGCGAGGTTTACAAGCCTTCCCTCTGCTAGTAGATATAACCTTCTGCCGTCTTTCAGCGTGAATTCTTCCAAGTTAGGCCTTAGCGTTCTCCTTGAAACTGCAAGTTCTTCAAGGTCTTTTATGTTTATTTCCACGTTGAAGTGGCCGCTGTTGGCAAGGATTGCTCCATCTTTCATTTTCTGCATGTGCTCTCCTCTTATCACATTTATGTCGCCTGTTGTTGTTACGAAGAGTTCGCCTATTGCTGCAGCCTTTTCTATGGGAATCACTTGATAACCGTCCATAACGGCTTCAAGGGCTCTTAAAGGGTTCACTTCAGTTATTATTACGTGTGCGCCCATTCCTTTGGCTCTCATGGCTACTCCTCTACCACACCAGCCGTAGCCACACACCACAAAGTTTTTGCCAGCTAGAAGAATATTTGTGGCTCTTAGGATGCCGTCTATGGTGCTTTGGCCAGTTCCGTAACGGTTGTCAAAAAGGTATTTTGTGTAAGCATCGTTCACGGCTATTATTGCGTACTTAAGGGCTCCTGTCTTTTCCATGGCTCTAAGCCTTAAAACGCCTGTTGTTGTTTCTTCTGTGCCTCCCTTCACATTTGGCAGCACTTCGGTTCTTTTACTGTGAAGCGTGCTTACCAAGTCTGCTCCGTCGTCAAGCGTTACCATTGGTTTACGGTCTATCACTCTTTCTATGCACCAGTAATATTCTTCTGTTGTTTGTCCCCGCCATGCGAAGACATGCACGCCTTTTTCAGCCAATGCAGCTGCAACATCGTCCTGTGTGGAGAGGGGGTTTGAACCGCAAAGTGCGATTTCAGCACCACCAACCAGTAAAGCATCAATCAAAACGGCGGTTTCCTTTGTTACATGTAAGCATGCGCCTACTGTTACGTTTTTTAAAGGTTTTTCTTCGCTGAACCTTTTTTTAATCTGGTTTAAGACTGGCATGTGTTTTGATGCCCATTCTATTTGCAGAGCCCCTTTAGAGGCTAAACTTTCATCTTTAACCTTGAAGTTTCCCATCGAATTCACTTCCTCCCATGCCATTTTTACTGCTTGACTATTTAATGTTACTCTTTATTCGTTCTAAAAGGCGGTTTTTGGCTTTTTCCGCGGCTTTCATAACCTTCTCAACGTCTAGTGTTGTTATTTTTCTGTTTTCCATAACTATTTTGCCGTTTATTATTACGGTTTCAACGTCTGCTGGCTTTGCTGCGTAAATCAGATGGCTTATCTCGTTATAAATTGGGCAGAGATGCGGCTTTGCAAAGTTGACTATGATTATGTCTGCCCTTTTGCCGATCTCTATTGAACCTAATTCATTCTCCCAAGAAAGCGCTTTCGCACCGTCTAAAGTTGCCATGCTCAAAACCTTTTGCGCGGGCATTAACGTTGGGTCTCTATTCACTCCCTTGTGAAGTATAGCTGCCGTCTTCATTACTTCGAACATGTCTGCCGTGTTATTTGAGCATGGGCTGTCAGTTCCTAAAGAAACCGTCACGCCCTGCTCTAGCATCTTTGGAACCGGGCTAATGCCAGAAGCAAGTTTAAGATTTGAAATAGGATTGTGAGAAGCCTTAATATTTCTACTCTTCATTATCGCTAGGTCTTTTTCTTTTAAGGCGACACAGTGCGCCGCAATAACGCGTTGGTCTAAAACGCCTAAAGAGTCCAGATACTCCATGACGCCGCCATTTAACTTTACATTGAAAGCTTTCCGAATTTTCTCAAGCTCGTCGTTTGTCTCTGCAACATGAATATGCCAGATTATCGGCGCCTTTTCCGAACCATATTTTATGTTAAGTTCTCCGCAAATAGCCTTCAACTCTTTCATGTAGTCTGGATCAACAGTGTAAGGTGCGTGGGGATCTACACTTACACGAATAAGTCCATTTGCTCTATTATGCCAGTTTTTAGCTAAATCCTCTAAGGCTTTCTTATCCTCCTTTTTTCGCCATGAAAAACAAACATGACCCACAACCCCTCTGAGACCAGCGTCTGTGAAAGCTTTCGCCTCGTTTTCTTCAGGCGTATAATGATACATAGTGTTGACTGTTGTTGTTCCTCCCATGATGGATTCAGCTGCCGTTAGCAAGGCGCCTAAATAGATGTCTCTGGCGGTCATGTGCCTTTCTATGGGCCATATCCATTTTTCAAGCCATTCTTGAAGGGGCAGGTCATCTGAGTATCCCCTAAGCAAACTCATGGCAGCATGCTGGTGTGTATTAACAAGCCCGGGCATGACTATTTTGCCTTTGGCGTCTATCTTTTCATAGTCGCTCCCGTACTTTCTTTTTATCTCGCTGGTTTTTCCAACTTCGATTATAGTGTCGTTTTCGATGACGATTGCTCCGTCACGGATAATTTCGTTGCTTCGCATCGTGACTATGGTTCCGTTAAGAATTATGAGGTTCATTTTTCAACACTTCTCGCTTTGTTGAGACGTTTTGCTATAAGCAACGTTATACCTGCAGTGAAGAAAATAGCTTCAAAGAATTCATGATGCAGCATGTCAGCAACGTCGAAGGGTCTCCGCCAAAAAATAACATGATGAATTACCAGCAAAGCTCCAATAGCGATTAAAAATGCGCTAACAGCTTCAATCTTATCCATTTCTTTCACGTCGATTTCCTTTGCTGTTTTAATTTGATGCACCAGGAAGTTTTAAATTTTCTTTCTTGCGTGAGCCTTTCGCTAAACTTATAACAAGTTTTCCCCTATGTTCTTTTGCCGTGCTTGAGGGAAAGTTTTGGCTTGCAAAAAGTTTCGGGTAATTAAGCCTGAAATCCGTGTTCTGGGAGTTGATGATGGAGCGTTTAAACCCCGCGCTCGAGGATTCGTGCCTGTCGTTGGAGTGGTCTTCCGAGGGGGATATTGGCTTGACGGTGTTATGCACACGAAGGTTAGAGTTGACGGAGTTGAAGCCACAAATAAAATCGCTTCTATGGTGTTAAATTCCCCCCACTATGAACAGTTGAGGATTATAATGCTTGACGGAATAACCTTTGCAGGATTCAATGTTGTGGACATTAAAAAGCTTAATGCTAAAACAGAACTACCGGTAATAGCTGTAACCCGTGAAAAACCAGACTTTAACAAGATTCGTGAAGCCTTAAAAAATCTTCCAAAAAGTGAAGAAAGATGGAAAGCTGTTCTAAACGCTGGAGAAGTGTTTGAAGTTTCTGTTAGAAGTGAAAAAAAGGTTTACATGCAAATATCCGGAATCTGCGAGGAAGACGCAAGGAAAATTCTGCAATTAACCTCCACTAGAAGCCACATACCGGAAGCCCTTCGTGTAGCACATCTAATTGCATCTGGACTCAGCATCCTACAGCCAAAATCTTAATTAAATATAAGAAAAAGTTTAAAAGACACCGTGATAAGGGAAAACAAACGAAGACCGGAGCATAAAATAATGGAATTTTGCCCAAAATGCGGGACACGCCTCGTGCCAAAAAAGGGAAAAGCGGAGAAAAAAGAATCCCTCACCCTAAATTGTCCAAAATGCGGTTATAAAAGACAAATAATAAGCGAAAAGGCGACTCCCAAAGTCGCAAAAGTCATACAGCACACTCCGCAACAAACTGTGGCAGTAATCAGCAAAGAGGAACAAAAACTGCGAACCCTCCCAACAGTTAGGGTTGAATGCCCAAAATGTGGAAACAACCTAGCCTATGTTTGGCAAGTGCAGACAAGAGGCGCCGATGAATCCTCAACCCAATTCCTACGCTGCACAAAATGCGGATACACTTTCAGAGAATACAGCTGAACACTATTTACTTTCAAAAGCGCTTAAGTCAGCGTCATATTTAAGTGTGTAAAGTTTTATAACAGTAAAACATTACCCATTAAAAGGGAGAAACATGTTTAAACTAAAAGTTGCAGATGCAAAGCTCTTAAGAGATATGGCAACAGCCATATCAATTCTCGTAGACGAAGCCACATTCCAAATAAATCCAGAAGGCCTAAAACTCAGGGCAATGGATCCCTCACGCGTCGCCATGATAGACTTTGAATGGCCAAAAACGGTTTTTGAAGAATACGCTTGCACAGAACCGACAAAGATGTGCATAAACATAAGTGAATTGTTAAAGCTGTTGAAAAGAGCGGGCAAAGACGAAGTTGTAGAGCTAGCCCTCGACGAGAAAACAGGACGCTTGCAGGTAAAAATAACTGGAAAATACACTCGAAACTTTACGATGCCAACCCTTGAAGCCTCAGAGGAAGATGTGCCAACACCAAAGATAACATTCAATGTAAAAGCTAAAACAACTGCTGAGGGGCTACGCCAAGCCATAGAAGACGCTGAACTTGTAAGCGACCATGTCCGAATAGAGGCAGATATGGAAAAACTTGTTTTCCAAGCCGCCGGCGACCTCATGGGCGCCACAATAGAAATCAAGAAAGGAAGCGACGCACTGCTGGACTTGGAGGTAAAAGAACCCTCAAAGGCAACATTCAGCCTAAGCTACCTTTCAGAAATCATTAAGGCTGCATCCGCAACATCAGACATCGCAACTCTGGAATATTCAACAGACATGCCAATAAAACTGGACTTCCAACAAGCAAAAGAGGGGAAACTAACCTTCTACCTAGCTCCAAGAATCGAAACCGCATAGTGGAAAAATGCAACTCGCAACAATAAAATTTACAAAAAATGACTTGGCGAAATATCCCTTCCTAAAAGAGGCTGCTGAATACGTAAAATCCCTAGATTTAAAAGTAGAAGACTTAACAAGCCCAGAATACTCGAAAATTCTAGAACGCGCTGGAGAAAGAGTGGAAGAAGCAATATTATACGCTTTAGTAAGCAGAAAACTCCAAAATGAAGAAATAGAAATTCTATCTTTTCCAACGGCAATAATGCTGGCAGCAGCCACTGAAAACCAGTTCATAAAAAAGAGATACGCTCTAGCAGAAGCAAAACAAGCCTACGCTGATATGAAACTCGAACCTAAAGAAAAAATCTTGGCAATAGCCAAAAACTTCAAATGGAAAATTACGCCGTGCACAGAAGAAGAAACACCTTACGAATTTAAGCTTTATTTCACGGACTACTTGAAAAATACAACCCATTTACGGGATAAAAAATGGAAACTTGTAAACCGCCCATTGGCAGAAGGAAACGTTTACCTAAACAGAAATGAAGTTGCAAGGCTGCTAAGCGAAGAAGTTAGAAAGCATATAGAAAAACGTTTAGAAATAAAAGAACTACCAAAGCTACCACAGAAAATAATGGAAATCGCTGAAAAAATTAAAAATTTAACCATTGAAAAAGTAGGCAAAGCCGAAATAGAAGGCATCCCGAAAACAGTGATAAAAGAGGCTTTTCCACCATGCATAAAAGCCCTATACGAAGCCGCATCAAAAGGACGCCACATATCCCACATAGGCAGATTCACCCTAACCGCTTTCCTCCTAAACACAGGAATGCCAACAGAAAACATAATAGAACTCTTCAGAAGCTCCTCAGACTTCAACGAACACATGACCCGCTACCAAGTAGAACACATAGCAGGAGAAAGAGGCTCAAGAACACGGTATAAACCGCCAAAATGTGAAATGCTGAAAACCCACGGAGTATGTATAAATCCAGATGAAACATGCAGAAATGCAAATCATCCACTAGTTTACTATAGAAGAAAATCCATAGCGAAAAGTCGAGAATAATTTGGATGATTCTTAAAGTGTTAATTGCCCAAAATGTTCTGTTTTACTATCCTTCCAGCTTTTAACTTTTGGAACATACCAGCACACGACAAGCCAGTGATAATTGAACAATATTAGAAGCGGAAGGAAAAGCAGTCCTTTCAAGCCTTTTTCCTTTAAATTACGTAGCCCAATAATAACCACATTGAACAGCCACAACCAGATCCAGAAAGGAAAGTAAAAAGAGTAGTAGGTTACACCAAGCATATATAGAATTGTTAAGCCAAAGCCGTAATAACATAACGCAACGCTAAGATGGCCCAACAGTATATGCCAAACATGCGGAATTTTATGAAGCTTCGGCAAATATTTCCTTAAAATTTGAAAATCGCCACGCAACCATCTTGCCCTTTGTTTAAAAAATGAAGACCATTTACAAGGTTTTTCATCATAAACTTTCACGTCAGGAGCATATCCTATCTTATATTTTTTCTCAAGCAGTTTCAGGCTTAAATCATAATCTTCAACAAGCATCTTTTCATCCCAAAAACCAACATCCTTCAAAGCAGAATATTTTATAGCTTGCCAAGTGCCGCCAAGCAAAGCAAAAAGGTCAAGTCCGCCGGCTGATCGCTGCACAGAATCCGTGAAAGCAGCGTATTCGAGATCGGTTAAGGTTGTAATAATGTTTATTTTACTGTTAGAGGCTTCGATGCGTGTTTGAACTGCGTCATATTTTTGGAAGTAAGGCACAAGTTTTCTCTAAGAAGTCGCTGTCAATTCTTGCATCAGCATCAAAAACAACTACAATATCGCCTTTCACATACTTTACTCCATAATTTAAAGCCACAGGCTTACCATAAGCCCCATTAAACTCAAGCACCTTTATCCTATCATCTTTAACAGAGTTTGCAGCTTCAAAAGTGCCATCAGTGCAGTTGTTGGCAACCACTATCGCCTCCCAATCTTGGTATGTTCGCTTCCTCAAATCTCCCAAAAGATTTTTTATTACATTCTCTTCGTTTCTAGCAGCAATAAGAACCGAAACAACAGGCACATGAGGGTTGAACGGCTTAAACTTTCCCGGTTTCTTAAAAGAGAAAACAAACCCTGCAACTAAATAAAAAATCCAGCCCAAGCTTATATACATACTCAAATAAGAAATAAAATAACTTAAAAAGGTTAAATCCAAGGTAACAAAAGACAAAACAAGGGTAACTGGCTTAATATTATCAAATGTTAAATAAAAGAAGAACAAGCTGGATATAAACCAAAAGCATCCAAACAAAAAGTCTTTTCTAGTTAAAATTCCAAATTTAACAAGCACCTTGCCTAGAGATTAATTAACCAGACTTTGTTTAGTTCGCATAGTTAATCCTTGTCAACCGTTTTTTGTCATTACTCCTCTTAAATAAAATTTCTTGCAAAAACAGAATAGTCAGCAGCCAGCAAAAACCTCCAAACATGAAAGACAACTCGCTCCCACTATTTACCTTTCCATTTTCATTCCTCCTCCTCTTATCACATTCCCAGTCTCATAAATATCAAACAATCCAAGATTTAATACCAAGTTATAGAACACAATGTCTAAAAATAGACAACCAAGAGTCAAGGCAAAAGCTTCCTTTTAAAACATCAATCTTGACTGAAAGAATACATGACTACGCTACTTCTTTCTCTTCTGTTCAATAATCGTTGAAATCCTGTAATAACCAAGGGATAAAACACTATCCATGAAACAGAATAAAGCCACCCATAATAATTATGAAAAGCCCAAACATCGCCCTTATTCACTGCCATTAGAAAAATTGTCACAATTCTTAAAATGTTAAAGAAATAGGTTACGGCGAAACCTACTGTGAAATAGATAACTTTTTGCCTTTTTGACGCCGGAAGAGTTTGCAGAAATACAAGTATCGTGAGAGTATAAAGCAGAAGGCTCTCAACACCAGCACACGGCCAAGCTATGCTAAAACCTGCTGACGACTCCGTATGGGGGTCATAAACCCTCATATACGAGAGTGGCCCATAAGTAGGGTCCACAATTTCTAACAAACGTGCCTCATAACCTATCATGTTTAAAATTGCAGCTGCCGCGGTGGCTGTCGGCCTGACAAAAGCTTGGAAAGGTGTAAAATTTCCGCCAGGATAAGCCCAGTCTACAAGAAATATTAAGCCCATTGCCCCTAAGAAAAACGCTGGTGTTTGAAGACCAAATAGGCCTCTCATTTTGTAAGTTGACAAAACAACTAAGGCAAAAAGCACCGAGAAAATAATGTGTTCGATGGAAAGCGCAAAATACATCTGCCTAGCTAGAGGACTATTTGGATAGAGCGAGATTAAAAATATCTGCTCTACACCCAAATATTTTGCAATGGCAATATATGCCAGAAGATAAATTGTTGGGAGCAGAAAAAGGAAAAAATTAAACAAGTTCCTACAAGTTTCGATCGGGTTATTTTCCTTGTTTGAATTTTTCCCAATACATTATTATTTCGAGGAAAGACAACCATAAAAAGAAAATGTAAGCTGTTCTCCCCGGATACATCAATGAGAAAGATGGGGGATCTATAAAATAGAGGATTAGTAATGGGGGAATAAAAGAGAGAAAGGGTAAAAACTTCATTGATACAGTGGTTATTTTTCTTATTTTTACAAGCATGGCAGGCACCAGCTCTTAAAAGAATGGAATTTCCACGTTTGTTTTAATAACATTTATCCCTTATTAAACATCTTTTATTTAATGGTGTTCAAGTGGTAAGCAAGTTTGTTTACAAAATGTTCCATGAGTATTACAACAGAGATTTCCATTTAGAAACTGTTCCGGGGCAGATTAATTCACGCGAATTTGGCTTTGTCCTTTTCTCCGAAGGAGTTGTTCGCCACAAAAAGTTTGAGACAAATGATGAGCTAACAACTTTTTTGCGGAAGTTCGTTCCTCTTGATGCTTATTACTCATGTGCTTATTATGAGAACCCCGAAGCTGATATGGAAAGAAAATGTTGGCTGGGCGCAGATTTGATTTTTGACATAGATGCCGATCACATTCCAACCATGTGTGAACAGCTACATGAGGAGTGGATGTGTAGCAACTGTAAATTCAGCGGAAAAGGACGTACCCCTAACAAATGCCCAATTTGCGGCGGCGAAAAATTTGATGTAAAAACATGGCCGTGTGAGACTTGTTTGGCTTCTGCAAAGCAGGAGACGATTAAGCTTCTTGAGATGTTGATGCGTGACTTCGGATTTTCCAAAGACGAGATGCATATCTTCTTTTCAGGGCATCGAGGCTATCACATTCACGTTGAATGTGAAGCTATCAAGGAACTTGACTCTATGGCGCGCAAGGAAATTGTCGACTACGTCTCCAGTATCGGTTTAGAGGCATCTATGCATGCCCCAGATCTAAAAAGCTTGGAAAAGAAACCCAATTTAGGAAGAAACATCAAATTTTTAAGTTCAGGTTGGTCTCAACGAATATTCTTAGGGGTGCAGAATTTTTTAGCCAACGCGAAGGAGGAGGACTTAAGAAACCTAGGTTTAAAGAAGGACACTGTTAACATTGTAATAAATTGCAAGGATTTAATTTTAAAGGGATTGCGTGAACTTGAGAAATGGCCCACGGTTAGAGGGCTTGGTTCCGAAACTTGGAGAAAAATTATAGAGCATGTGGTAATGTTGCAGTCAGCAAAAATCGACACAGTGGTGACGACGGACATTCATCGATTAATTAGGTTGCCTGAAACTTTGAACAGCAAAACAGGCCTAAAAAAAGTGGAGTTTTCAATTTCTTCAGTTGATGATTTTGACCCTTTCAGGGACGCTGTAGCTTTTAAAAGAGGCATAGTGGAGGTAAAAGTTTCAAACGCCCCCAAATTTAGACTAGGAGACGAAACTTTTGGTCCCTACACGAATAAAAAAGTTAAATTGCCGACAGCTGCGGCTTTAATGCTCATCTGCAGAGATAGAGCAGAGGTTGTTGAATGATGTATAAGGATTTGTTTGAAATTTGGAAGAACGAACGTAATAGTGACAAGCTTGTAAAGCTTCCCCCTGATTTTTACTTGCAAATTGCCAACTACATAAGGACGTTAGGAGAGGAGGAGCGGATGCTCGATAAAAAAACGTTAAGAGCAAGCCTTCTGAAGGAGGAAACGCGTAATGTTAAGCACATGGTTTATGAGTTAATGAAGATAAGATACCAAAAATTTGTTCGAATTTGGGCAGGGGGGAAAAAAGTTCTGTCAGATCTCGTAACGCCTCAAGAGGAAAAAATATTTTCAAGTAGCCCGATATTTGCAGAAGCATTTCAAAATTTCGCCAACAACATATTACGGGGACATTTGTCTGATGTAGGCACTGAAAGAACGCCTCAAAGAGTTATGGTGCGCTTTTTAAAAGATGTCCCTGCAATAATCGGTGCAGACATGAAGGCTTATGGACCTTTTAAACGTGAAGATGTTGCATCTTTACCCATTGAGAATACTAAGATTTTGATTAAACAAGGATTAGCTGAAAAAATCGAAGCCTAAGCAGCATATGAAAAAAGTATAAGAGTAAGCGTGTTTTCTTTTATGCAAAGCTGGTCGTGACGCAAATGAATGTTCCAAAGGAGATTAGGACGTACTGCCCTAGATGCAAGACACATCAAGTTCATACAGTTTCCCTTTATAAGGCTGGAAAGCGGAGAGCCTTGGCTAAGGGAGAACGCCACCATGAGCAGGAGAAGAAGGGTTACGGTGGACAGAAATATCCCCTTCAACGGAAGTTTGCCAAGACAACTAAGAAGCAGACTTTAAAGTTGAAGTGTAAGGTTTGCGGTTACACTAGACATAAAGAGGGCATTCGGTTAAGAAAACTCGTTATTGCTTAGAATGGGTGGAGGCTTGTTTATGGCGGAGTGGGAGAAACTTATTCCGAGGCCGAGAAGCAGCTTTTTAAGGATTAAGTGCTTGAAATGTGGTAATGAACAGATAGTTTTCAGCCATGTAGTTAACAAGGTTAATTGCAACGTATGTGGAGCTGAGCTTGCAGAACCTTCCGGCGGGAAGGCGATAATTAAAGGCGAGATGGTCACAGCTTTTGAGTGAGAGATGACAAGGATATGGCTTTTAAAAGACTGGAGTGGCCTGAAGTTGGCGACTTGATTATAGGCACTGTGGAGACTGTTACCGATTACGGTGCTTATGTAAGGCTTGACGAGTATGATAAGAGGGGTCTTCTGCATATTTCTGAAGTATCTTCTTCTTGGATTAGGAACATCCGAGATTTTGTCCGTGAAGGGCAAAAGGTTGTTTTGAAGGTTTTACGTGTTGACGCTGAAAAGGGACATATAGACTTATCTTTAAGAAGAGTTACTAAAAGGGAAAAAATAGAGAAGATGCTTTCTTGGAAGAGGGAGAGGAAAGCTGAAGCGCTTCTTCGAAGCGTTGCTGAAAAGGTTGGCTTATCTGTTGAAGAAGTTTACGAAAAGGCTGGAGTCCTCATTGAAAAAGAGTATGGATTGTATGAAGGCTTTGAAAAAGTTGCAAGGGACAGCATAGAGGTTTTGACCAAGATAGGTGTGCCTGAAGAGCTTGCAAAAGTTTTCGCTGAAGTTGCAAAAGAGAGGATACGCTTGCCAACGGTTAAAATTAAGGGGGTAGTGGAACTTCGCTGCCTAAAACCTGAAGGCGTAAAGATCATAAAAGAAGCTTTCTTAAACGCTAAAAAATCTGAGAAAATAAGGGATTCAAAAATTCGCTTTTATGTAGTGGCGGCGCCAAAATATGGTATTGAGGTTTTAGCTGATAACTATAAGCATGCGGAGGCAATCTTACAAAAGGTTGCAGAAACTGTTGTCTCAAACGTTATTAAGGCTGGCGGGCAAGGAGTGTTTAGAAGGGAGAAGTAGTGGCTTGGCTTTTAAGAAAATGCATAAAATGCGGGAAATACACGTTGAAAAAGGATAAGTGTCCCTATTGTGGTGGAAGTGTCCATGTGCCTCATCCCCCAAAGTTTTCACCAGACGACAAATACTTAAAATATAGAATGGCTTTAAAAAGGGAGGCACAAAAATGAAGGAAACCTTCGTCAAAGAACTTACGAAAGTTGAGTTAAAGAACCCCATTATGGTTGAGGGGTTGCCTGGGCTTGGACTTGTCGGGAAAATCGCTATACGCTATTTAGTAAAACAGTTAAAAGGCCAGAGACTTGCACATCTATATTCACCCCACTTTCCATACTTTGTACTTGTAAACAAGAAGGGGGGCGTTAGGCTTTTAAGAGGCACTTTTTATTTTTGGAAGAATGAAAAGGGAGAAAACGACCTAATTCTTTTTACAGGAGACAGCCAAGCGCAAACCATTGAGGGGCAGTATGAAATTTCCAACCGGATATTGGATTTGGCCGAACAGTATAACGTGAAGCTTGTTATAACGATAGGCGGCTACAGGATGGAAACAAAAGACAAGCCTAAAGTTATAGCCGCAGCCACAAGCCAAAATCTTTTGGACCAAGCGTTAAAAGCTGATGCTTTAATAAGTCCTATGGGAAGCCCCATTGTCGGCACTGCTGGGTTGATTCTTGGTTTGGCGCCTTTTCGGAAAATTGAAGCTCTCTGCCTTTTAGGCGAAACGCGTGGGTATTTGCCGGATCCTAAGGCGGCTAAAAGCGTTTTAGAAGTACTGTTGAAGATTTTGAACGTTGATGTTGACCTGTCAGGTTTGGATGAGGAAATTGCTAAGGCAGAGAGCATGGTTGCACGTTTACAAAAGATTGAGGAGAAGAGAGCTTCGCAAGCAGAGGAAATGCGGAGAGGAGAAGATAAGAAGATAACCTACATTTCCTAATATTTAGATGTGTTAAAGGACTTCGTTCTCAATTATTCTTACAATTTTCTCAGCTGTATTGCCATCCCCGTAAGGAGAGTTTATAGGCAAATCTTTCGGATTTTCTAACGCTTCTTCAACAGCCTTCAATATATCTTGTTTTTCAGTGCCTACAACTTTTGCGAACCCAGATTCAACAGCCTCTGGTCTTTCTGTTGATAGACGCAAAACTAAAACAAATTTCCTTATTTGAGGCGCTGTTGCTTCTTCCTGTATGCCTCCAGAATCTGTTAGTATTATTTTGCATTTTTTCATAAGCACTAAAAAGTCCAGATAGCCCACCGGCGGCAGAATTTGTATATTCTTTGATTTTTTGATTTTAGAATAGAGTCTATTTTGTTTCAGTCTCTTTCTTGTGCGGGGATGCATGGGATAAACAACCGGCAGAGGGGCTTCTGCTAAGGCTTCTGCAAAGTTTTTAAGAACTTCTGGGTTGTCCACGTTTTCTGCTCCGTGTGCGGTTGCAAGGGCAAACTCTTTGAAATTGATTTTTTCAAGTATTTTGGACTTCCCTTCGGCTATTGGAAGATGTTGAACTACGGCATCAATAACCGTGTTTCCTGTAACGTAAATTTTACCCCACACAGATCCTCTCTTTGAGTTGTTTTCAGCTATTTTAGTGGGCGCAAATAGGTAGGTGGATACGTGGTCTGTTAACCGTCTGTTGTGCTCTTCTGGCATACGTAAATCAAAACTTCTTAACCCCGCTTCCACATGTCCTACGGATATTCCAAGCTTAACTGCAGCCAAAGCCGTTGCCAAAACTCCGTTAGGTCTCCCTCAACCAGAACAAGCTTCGGCAAGGTCTTTTTCAACAAGCGCTCACTATGGGTTATTATACGCGCTATTTGTACTCCTTGCGAAGATGCTCTAACCTTGTAACCATAGTTGGGTTCTGGAAGTTCAAGTTCTTCGATGAACTGCTGGGACATGTTATAATCGTAGTGTTGACCGCAGTGAACAAATACCGATTGGATTTTGTTCTTCTGCAAAGCCCTCATTAGCGGTGCCATCTTAACGATTTCAGGTCGAGTGCCAACAACAACCGTTAATTTTTCCATTGCACTCCACATTTGCCACTTAAATATTCTGAAAACTCTTTAAACGTTTCTTAATTAATCGAAAACATACTGATAAAACTTAATTCTAATATTTTTTGGAAAGTTCTAACTTTTGGTTCGTTGTTTTAATAAAAATTGTTAGTTTGCGTTAATTTTGTGACATACAAAGCATCTTACTTTTCCTTTTCATTTTAAAATGCTCAATAAACACGTGTTTGGAGATGAAGATATGCGTCTGTTAAGGAATAAGAAGGGCTTAAGTGTTGTAGTAACCACTATGATAATTCTTGTGGTTTCAGTGCTTTTGGCAACTGTTGTAACCTTTTACGCTATAAACGTGACAACTACGCGCGTACAAGAAGAATACTTGCAGATAACGGAATTACGTGTGTGGTGCACCAATGATGGAGATGCCTCCGCTGCTTTCATGGTAACTAACACTGGCGGGCGTGATGTCGTTATCGACAAAATAACTGTGAGAGGACGTACAGCCGTGTCGCAAAATATTTACTACTGGAAACTTAGTGATAATGACACTCTGCCAACTGAACTCGAATGGGTAGAAAGTAGCGCTGCTCTCGGAGGCAATTATACGCAATTAGGCTCAAATTCTTTGATTTTGCCTTCTGGAAACCGCATGGTTGTCTACATATTCGAACTAAACCATATATCGACAAGCGACATCGGCGTGACTGTAGGCGTAATAATCTTTGCTAACGCTCAGTACCACAAAGAAGCAAACGTGGAAGCAGCGTAGTAGCGCCTTTTCCTTTTTCTACAATCGTTAGGCTAAAGTTACGTTTTCTTCAGGTAGCCTTCTCTAGGCTCATAAATTGTTCCTTCACGCTGTAACTGTCCAATTAGGCGTTCCGCCTCATTTCTTGAAATTTTGTATTCCGCTTCCAGCCTATTTAAGAGTGCCGCCTTTTCAGCCAGCCCAGTTTCCTTCTCCATCTCCGCCAATACTGACAGCACTGTTTGCAGTTTATCCCTTAGGCTTTTAGGTTTTCCAGTCATTATTAGGTCGATGTCGAATTTGTATGAGGAAAGGTCTATTCCAACTTCTTCAAGAGACTTCTTCATTATGTTTATGGCTGCTTCTGCATCTTCAGCTAAAACCTCGTTTCGTAGGCTTGCACGTGCCCTGGCTTCAGCTAAACGTATAAGGGATTCAAGTTGACGGGCTGTTATAGCTACTGGAGAGCCTTCTGTTTCGCTAACTGAACGCATAGCCAAATAGAAATCTTTCAGACGCTGCAGTGCCTCATTGGTTAGCACTGGTTTTATTCCCTTAGCATAGCTTACATATTTCCGTAGAAGTTCTATTGGTATGGGCGGTTCTATGGGACTTAAGCCCTTTCTATGGATTTCAAGAATGTGCTCTGACATTTTGCCGTCCACTTCCTTACTTGGAACATCTCTTAAGACGAAAATCAAGTCAAACCTAGAAAGGATGGTTACTGGAAGCGAGATATTTTCGGCTACAGTACGGTGCGGCTCATATCTTCCAAGAGAGGGGTTTGCCGCTGCAAGGATGGCTGTCCTTGCATTAAGTGTTGCAACAATGCCGCCTTTCGCCACGGAAACGGTGTGTTGCTCCATGGCTTCGTGTATTGCAACACGGTCTTCTGGGCGCATTTTGTCCATTTCATCGATACATGCTATTCCTTTGTCTGCAAGCACGAGGGCTCCGGCTTCAAGGCTCATTCCGCCGCCTTTCTCGCGTATAACAGCAGCCGTTAGACCAGCCGCTGTTGTTCCCCTTCCGGAAGTGTAAAGCCCTCTGGGAGCTACTCTTGCCACATATTGGAGCAGCTGAGATTTTGCTGTTCCAGGGTCGCCTATTAGAAGGATGTTTAGCTCTCCTCTTATTGTAATGTCTGGGAGGGTTTTGGGAACTCCACCGAAAAGAAGGTACATTATAGCCTCTTTTATGTGTTCGTATCCATATATTGAAGGTGCGATGGAGCCTATTATTTTTCGGTGTATCCACGGGTCCTTTGCAAGTTCCAGAATTTGCTTCTCCTCTTCAGGGGATGGAAGCGTTGTTTCCGGCTCTTTACCTAAAACCTCAATGGAATTTGTATCCAAATGGAGAACGAACGTGCGGAGCTTTCCAACCCTTGGCATAGTTGGGGCTGATGCACGCACTATTCCAACAATTGAAACATGGTCGCCTGGTCTTGCAACATCAACTATTTCACTTCCTACAAGCTTGACATGTAATGTTCGTGGAAGTTGCCCGGGCGGAAGGTCTTCAGGTCTTTCTTGTAAGCGGAGGTCTTGCGAGTCTATGAATGTTGACTCTTCTTGTATGAAGTCAAAGGGTCCTTTTCTTCTACAAGAAGGATCCGCGCATGCAAAGGGTGCTTTGAGGAATGGACCTGTTTGGTCTACATAGGTTATATTTCCGCATCCTCGGCATTTGAAAGCTGCCCTCATCACCATTGGGCGGACTGGAGTTGAGCGTACAACAATGCCCTCAACCATGGCTAGTTTGCCTATGTGGGCTGCGCCGAGTTTCCGCAGGGGAGTTGCCTCAAAAAGTCTTACAATTCTGACGGTTATCTTCTGTTTCTCCGCGTATTCAGGAGCCTCTATCCCTAGCTGGTTTTGCGCCGCGTTATCTGCATGCCTTAGATATTCCTCTGGCTTGTCTAAGAGTTCATCGGCAAGTCTATGATCGAAAGTGAGAATGTCCTCAAATTCAACTATCAGAGAAGTCTTTCCTGTAACGGCTAGTTGCGAAATTCTTTGGCGGTACTTTTCAGTTTTAAAAAGTTCTAGGAAACGTTCTTGGGGATCTATGACTTCTAATTCCGCCATTCTCCTTCGCCCTCATGTTTCAATAGCTGAGTTTTCCACTTGTTGATAAAATTGTAAATCTTTTCGTATAGAAATCTTTCTTCATCTGTTAAGTTTTTAAGAACTTGCTCTGTCTGGGCTGGAGCGGAGGCGATTGAAACAATTTTCTTTAACCTTAAATTCAGAATATCCAACGCCAAATACTTTGCTTTTTCATATTCCCGCATTTTTTCTGGATTCTTAGCCATCTCATTCTTTAAGTCTGCTAGGTATCTGCGAAGCTTTGGGTAGAAATCTTTTGGAAGTTCAGATAGTTGTCCAGCAGTTTGAACACGCTCTTTCCATTGAATTTTGTAAAGTTTAGTAGTGTCTAAAATTTCTTCGTTTCGGAAACGAACAACTCCAAACTTTTCCAGTTTACAAGCAACCCAATAATGAACTTCATACTCGTTCCCCTCTTCAAAAGGTCCAACGGTTAATCCTGCCAGCTTAATCTCCGGACAGTTTCGGTTGGCTATAACTTTTACAGGTGAATTTTGAAACATAAAGTCCAAGGCTTTAATCTTGCTGGAAATGTTAAGCTGCAAACGTGCTCTCCCTCTTCAAGCCGAGTTTATCACTCAGCAAGCATATAAAAAGTGTAGTCTAAAAAATGTGACAGAAATGTTTAGAATCCTCACGGTTATTCCAGCCAACACTTCCGAATTCTTGAACCGCAACCTCTGCTTTTTCAATATTTAAGCCCGAAAGTTTTTGCAGTTTTTACACCAATTATCGCCTAGTGAAATGGCTTCAGTTAGAACTTGCAGGCTTACAGGGTTTTCCCGTAATTCGTCCAAAACGAGGCATCATATATTGCATTTAAAAGTTTTGTAAACATAAAAAGAAGAGAAAAATATTTTAACCTAAAATTCTTTCAACAGCGTCTTTTTCTGCCTCATGGGGCATGGGTATACCAGTAACCTTTGCAGCTAATTCTGATAGGCTCATCAAATCGTTTCGGTTTATAAGCTCTAGCTTCCATTTTCTTGCGCCGGCCAAAAGCTGCTTTAGCCCCACGCCTATACGGTCTGTTAGGTATGTATAGAGCGCCACTGCTTCCCACGGTATTTCCTTGAAGCGTTCACCGTATTTCTGTTTCAGCTCTGATGCAGCTATAAAGAACTTGTCCGGAGTGTTACCGTACTTATCTGCAAAGGCTTTTGGCAGTTTTCCTTCCTCGGCTAACTGTTTGAAGTAACTTGCTTTCATCACTGCAGTTAATGGCGAGCGTCCCATTAAAACGGCTTTTACAAATGGGCCGTCTCCGAAGTTGCTCATGGCTATGGCTTTGAGAATCTGGGTTTCGTTTATGAAACCCCCAGCCATGATTAGGTCTGGAACATAGCGTCCTTTCTTCTTCAACATTCGGGCACATTCTAGAACTATGGATTCTAAGTAGACTGTTGGAATGCCCATTTCATCCATCATTGGAACTGGACTCATGCCTGTTCCGCCGCCTGCCCCGTCAAAGTATACAGCATCAATTTTTGCTTCTGAAGCAATTTTTAGCGTATAAGCCACTGCGGATGGTCTGTAAGCGCCAGTTTTGAGAGTAACATGTTTAGCGCCTTGTTCCCTGAGCCACTCTATGTCTTCTACAAAATCTTTCTCTTTAGGTATCCCAACCCTGCTGTGCCTTTCAAAAGTTTTGAAAACACCATCTTTGAACGCGTTCTGCACCTCTGGGTCTTCGGGATCTGGGATTACTAAGTAGCCTCTTTTCTTCAGCATTACGGCTTTGTTCAAGTCTTTTATTCGGACTTCGCCTCCTATGGCTTTCGCGCCCTGTCCCCATTTTCTTTCGATAACGTTAACCTCGAGTTTTGAGATGGCGTAAACGTCAACGCCTAACCTTTGGTCTTCAACGTTTGTTTGTACAGCTATTTCACCGTATTTTCCATCCCAAAACTTCCTGAAGGCGTCAACTCTTCGTTTTAATTCCTTTGAATAGGTTATTTTACCCTTTGTGATTTGCGCTTCTGGATCCATGCCGCACACGTTTTCTCCAACAATTGTCATTGCGCCGGATAGGGCGCTGCCTATGGCTAAGCCTTCCCAGTTTAACCTTGCCACGTCTGTCGAACCGAAAGCTCCAGCTAGAATGGGAACCTTTAGGGGTATTCCTCCCACCCTGGTTTCAATGTTTACGTTTGGAAACAGCGCCAAATCCGAGTTTTCCTCTATTCCAACGGCTTCGAATAGGCCAGCCTGTATATTGAAGTGGGACCAGTCTAGTCCAAAGTCTTTTAGGGCTCCGGCGGTGCTGTAGCCGAATTGCGCTGGTTCAGGATATATGGCTTCTCTTCCTCTAAATGCGGATAGGCTGATTTCGCACATTACTGGACAGTCTCGGATGCAGATGGGGCACATTCCGCTTGTCGGGCTTGTGTCTTTGACACGGGTTGTTGTTCCTGTGGTTGATTTTCCGTTTAAATACGAGCTGTTTTTGAAGACACGTTCAGTCATTTCACATCACCTTTTTGTATTTTAGATTTATTGATGAATTCATCATGTGAACTCAGCTATTTACGCTAGGATTTGGATATAAACTTATTGTAAATCATTTATATACGAGGCAATGAATGATATAGAATAAATGAAATATATATGTGAGGAATAATGGCAAATTATCTTGGGCATAGAAGGGTTCAGCGTACCGGGAGAGATTCATATATTGTATCTTTACCTAAAGATTGGGTGCGCGATGTAGGTTTAAACAAGGGAAGTGAAGTGGCATTTAAAGTATTGGATGACTCATCCTTAGTTTTAATTCCAAGCAAAACAGAGTGGAAAAAATCTGAGGAAAACAAATTAAAAGAGTACATGGTTCTTATAGACTCTAAGGAAGACATTCAATCGGTATACCGCAAAGTAAAAGCCCTATATGTTTCTGGTGCTGAGCTAATACGCATTTGTTTCAAGGGCAAGGATAACATTTTAAAGTTTAAAACAGTGGTGAACAGTCTTGTCAGAGATACTCTTTTAGGTTCTGAAATAATTGATGAAACCCCCACCGAGTTTACAATCCAAATTCTAGTAAAGCATCCAGAATTTCCAGTTGAAAAGGCTATTAGGCGAATGTCAATTATCGCCCTTTCAGCACACATGGACGCTCTTTTAATGCTAAAGAATATGGATGAAGGCTCAATTCAAAATGTCATGAATGCCTATAACGATGTCAACAGGTTGAATCTATATGTTGTTCGTCAACTAAAGTTTGGTGTGGAGCGAAGCTTGTTCAGAGAGTTGGGATTTAAAACTCCTAAAGAATTTCTGGCTTACAGAATCGTTGTTAATGACGTGAAAAGTATAGCGGAAAACGCTAGAAGCATGTTGAACAATATAGTTGCCTTTCGAAAGATGGTTGAGAATCAAACGCTTTTTCTGAAGGAGTTAATAGACGAAGAAGTTTACTCTCAAATTCTCAATTTCAATTCTTTGGCCCGTAAACTATTTGAAGATTCATTAAGGGCAACGTTTAAATGGGATTACAATCAAGCTGACAATATAATTTCTCAAACAGAGTCGCTTGCAGCTCTTGAAAACGATATCATTACTCTAATATCCAGCAAAAAGTTGGATCCAAACATTTCAGCAATTTTTAGGCTGATTTTTGATAACTGCAGGAGAATTATTGAATATGCACGGGACATCGCGGAGGTGACACTAAATAAAACAGTCGAAGAAATAAGCTCCGAGAAAAGTTCATGAAAACTTTGAAGTACAAGGGCATTTGTTAAATAATCTTTTAACCTTTTAAACTCTAAACAATAGTTGCAAGGAGGCTAGCCTTTTTGAGTTTCGAAATGTGGGCTGAAAAATACAGACCAAAAACATTAGACGAAATGGTAAACCAGAAAGAAATAGTTGAACGGTTAAAAAGCTTTGTTAAGTCAAGAAATGTGCCCCATTGTATCTTTGCGGGACCGCCTGGAACGGGGAAAACAACAGCAGCCTTATGTTTAGCACGAGACCTTTACGGCGATGTTTACAGAGAACACATCATGGAGTTGAACGCAAGCGACGAAAGAGGAATAGACGTTGTACGGGAAACCGTAAAAACCTTTGCAAGAGTTAGGTCAATAGGCGAAGTTCCTTTCAAAATAATGATTTTGGATGAGGCGGACAACATGACCTCGGATGCTCAGCAAGCTTTAAGGCGGACGATGGAACGTTACACGGAAACATGCCGATTCATTCTATGTGCAAATTACAGTGGCAAAATAATAGAGCCAATACAATCTCGCTGCGCGCCTTTCCGCTTCACGTTCCTGCCAAGAGAAGAACACGATAAATACTTAAAATTTATAGCGAAAAACGAAGGCGTAAAACTCTTGGATGAAGGATTAGATGCCATTTTCGAAGTTTGCGGCGGGGACTTAAGAAGAGCGATAAACACCCTACAAGCTGCCGCCTCGCTAGGTAAACCAATAGACTCGAAGGTTGTTTATTCTATTGCTGGAAGAGCCAACCCCGCTGATGTGCAAAAGCTTATTGAAACAGCTATGAAAGGCAATTTTATTGAGGCGAGAAAACAGCTCCGCGACATGATCCAGAAATATGGAGTGGCTGGAAGCGACATAATCCGCCAAATCCACACAGAAATTTTCAGAACAGAAATCCCTGAGCAGTGGAAAATAAAGCTTGCCGAAATAGTAGGCGAAATAGATTATAGGCTTGTAGAGGGAGCAGACGAAGAAGTCCAGCTGAGCGCGCTGCTAGCCAGACTTGTCGAAGCAGCCTACGAAATGAAGGGAGCAAAAAAGGTGTAAAACGTGTATTCCGCTTGGGCCTTCAAGCACAAGCCAAAAACCCTGAAAGAAGTTGTTGGAAACAAAGAAGCAATACAAAAATTAGTTGATTGGATAAAATCCTGGGATAAAGGAATCCCCAAAAAGAGGGCTGTCTTCCTCTATGGTCCTCCTGGAATTGGAAAAACCGTCACTGTTGAAGCTTTGTCAAACGATTTTAAAATTGAGCTTGTGGAGAAAAACGCCAGTGATTACAGAACAGAAGAAGCAATAAAAAGCTTCGCTGGACTCGCCTCACAATATGGATCATTGTTTGGCACAAAACGAATAATTCTTCTAGATGAACTAGACGGGCTAACAGGCACAGCTGATAAAGGCGGAGTAAAAGCAATAACAGACATAATAAAAACCGCACAGTGCCCCATAATCTTAATAGCCAATAACGCCTATGATCCCAGATTCTCAAATCTGCGAAACTATTGTCTATTAATAGAATTTAAAAAACCTACCGTAAGTGAAGTTTTGAGCCGTCTTAAAACTATATGTCTAAGGGAAGGCATTCAAGCGGAAGAAAATGCCTTAAAGTTTATTGCTAACCGTTCAGAGGGCGACGTTCGTTCAGCAGTAAATGATCTTCAAGCTTTAGCGCAAGGAAAGAGAAAACTAACATATGAAGATGTGTCGTGGCTGGGTTATAGGGATAGACAAGAAGTGATATTTACAGTTTTACGAATGATAATCTACGGAAAGACATGTGAAAGCGCCAAACGCGCCGTGGACATGGCAGACATGGACATCGACATGCTTTTCGAGTGGATATATGAAAACGTTCCCGCGCACTTAACCGATCCTCATGATTTAGCAATGGCCATGGATGCCCTTTCACTGGCAGATGTTTACAGAGGAAGAATACGAAGCACTCAAGATTGGAGCCTAGTGCGGTATGTAATTGACTTTATGACAGCAGGCGTAGCCATGGCTAGAGTTAATACTAAAACTTCGGGGTGGACGCCGTTTCACTTTCCAGCACGCATACAAATGCTTTCAAGGTCAAAAGCGGAAAGGGCGATGCAGCTAGAAATCGGGCGCAAAATTAAACGCAGATGCCACATTTCAGCAAACAGAGCCTCAAAAGAAGTTCTTCCCTACTTACGGATAATTTTTAAAAACAATGTTGAAATGGCAGCTGGACTCGCAAAGTGGCTTGATTTAACTCCAGAAATGGTTGACTACCTAGCGGAAAGTGAAGAAAAGGCTAGGGCGATAAAAGCGTTATTAGGCTAAAAGCGTCTAGTGAATTTTGCTTCCTTCGCTTATGTCTTTTTCAGGCTGCAAGGCTACAACGTTTCCTTTACCATCCTCAGCAGCCAAAATCATGCACTGGGATTCTACTCCCATAAACTTTCTTCTCTGAAGATTCAAGATAAAAGCATATTTCTTGCCCACAAGATCTTCCGGTTTATACCACTGCAGAAGCCCTGCCACAGCCTGCCTTTTCTCCGATCCAAAATCTACAATCATTCTTATTAGGTTTCGCGAACCTGGAATCTGATTTGCTTCCAAAATTTTTCCGACACGCATATCTAGCTTTTGAAACTCTTCAAAAGTGATTTCCATTTTAGACACCATGGTCAAATTTCATGTGTGGAGGTTCTTTTAAGTTTTGCGTGCTTTCCTTTTTTGTTTTATTTTCCCAATAGTTTTTGCCACTCCGTTCCAGCCTTCGGAAATCTTCGAATTAATTATTTCGAAGGCTTCCTTCGAATTCAATCTTTGCAGTTCCTCGCCAACAGCCTTTCTAGTGAGGTATGCCGCAGCATTCAAAACTTCACCGTTTAACCGTGAATCTAAAAGATCAGCCAAATGACAAATTAAAGCCTCAACTGTATGCGGCCTTATTGGGCCATAATCTCCATGATGGGCGGAAACCACGTGGATCAACTCTAAGGGGAAACCTCTTCGAACAAGTTCCGAAATAACAAGCGATAAATGATCCATATAATCAGCTAGGCTTGTGGAACTATAACTTCCATCCTCGTTCACCGAGTATGTAACTGGCTTGAAAATATCATGTAGCAGAACGCCAGCTATAACGAGATCCCGGTTCACCTTCCCGTGATAAACCTTCTCCACAGAATTGCACAAAGCCAACGCCAAATTAGTTGTGGAAACAACGTGTTCAATAAAACCGCCTGGATAGCAGTGATGATGCGACAAACCAGCTGGAGAAATGTCGAGAGATAAACCTGAATAGGTTTTACCGTTAACTTCAAAAACGGGATTCTCGAGCAGTTCAACAACTTTTGTTCGAAGTTTTTCATCGCGAATCTTATAGGCTAATGCCTTAAGTTTTGGATTAAGCAAGTACACCACATCCATATGCAATGAAATAAGTATCTGCATCTCATGCTTTAAGTTTTCACACTATATCTGAATCAATTGTTAGATTCTCCTTCTTCTCTCCGTTGCTTTTTGGTGGGCTTTTCTTATTGGTTCAGGAATGTTGCCGTAACGCGCGCAGTTTCTAACAATTTTGATGGCGGTTTCAAGCGAAATCATATGCCCAACACTCACGTAGACAGGCTTATGATCCCTCATGGTCTTTAATACTGCACCTATTATTTCGCCATTATGCCTAAGGTAGACAAAATCTCTGTCCTTAAGATCTTCAAATTCACCGACTAATCTGCTTTTCGCGACTCCTATTGTTGGCTTGCCTAAAACTATTCCTAAATGGCTAGCGAAGCCGCAGCGGTATGGATGGGCAAAACCGTGGCCGTCGACGAGAAATACGTCTGGCTTTGTCTTTAGCCTTTTGATGCATAGGATTGACGGTGGCACTTCTCTGAACGAAAGAAATGTTGGGATGTATGGAAAAAAGGTTTTACATATGGCTGTTTGCGACTCAACGAGATTTAGAGTGGCATAGTCCAGGACAGCGGCGGCTCCAATAGCTAAGTCATCTACGTAAGCAACATCGACACCGGCAACGTAACGGATTTCTCTAGGCAGCATATCCTCAAAAATAATCTGTTTGGACAACCGCAACTGTGCCTTATGTGCCTTTTCAATTGAGAAACGGTTCCTTAATCCGGCAATGTCCATCTAACTACCTTTTAGGATTTTAACGCTTTTGCAGCCTCTCAAAACGTTTCAAATACTTTTCAAGCGTTTGCCTCCGCACCTCGTGGGTCAAGTCCCCCCGGGTGGTTTCAATTATTTTTCTTGCAACATCACATTTTCTTCTAAGTCCCGGAACAAGCATGTAAGCCTCATCCATAGCCATAAGTTCTGTATAAATCTCATCCATTATCTGTAAGCATTTTTCGCTCTTTTCAACATCGCCTTCACGTAAAGCGTCCAGCGCAAAGCGTCTAAACTCTCCAATAACGTCAGCTAACCCTAACACATAATCTATGGATGGCACATTAATTTCTTTAGGCGTGATAAACCGCGACTCTTCTATTAGTTTTAGAAATATGCGGGCTTCGGAGTACTCTTGAAGCGCTATGTTGAATAAGCCTCCGTGAATAATTTCTGGGTACTCTTTTGCAATTTCATTGAGTCTTAAGATAATTTCCTCAGCCTTTTCAAGAAGCTTCACTGCCTCCTGCATTCTTTTTTGATGAATGAAAAGTATTGCTTGTTTAGAAAGACTGGTGGCTTTCCGCATGTCATCCTGAGCTTTTTCCCGCACCTTCTCCTTCCCTTTAAGTTCTCTCCTAATAGTTTTCAAAACAGCTTTTAGAGACGACATACACTCAATCACTCGCCACTTTAAAGTAGCTTAACTGCTATTTTATTATTACCAAAAAGAATGGGAAGGAGATGGCAACAGCTTAAGAGTTCTTGGCTAATTTACTGTTTTTCCTGTTGCTGGGGCCACCGCTCTATAAGGAGTTTATCGTCTCCAAGCTTGAAGCTTATTTTGACGAACATGGAATCTGAAACCTTAAATGGAAACATACTGTCTTCAGCCAGGTCCTTCGGCACATATATTAGGAATTTGCCATCTTTCCTTCTGAACAATCTGCCTCTTCCTTCGCTAACCATACTTATGCCCTCAAATGTAACTTTTAGTTGCAGAACATAAAAACTATAATATTTAAACCTTATCCCTCAACTCACCAACAAAAGACAGATTTCACTCGCTTGAAAACTTTATAGGTTTTTCAATGCGGCTCAACAAAACAACTCGACTTTCTTCACACTCATCAACAACATTATAGCCCGTTTCCTTTGCTAGTTGCAGCGCAAAATCGCGTATTTCTCTGTGGCTAGGCATACTTTCATAGCCTAAGCGTAGCCTTGAAAAACCCACATGCATATAGGCTTTAGGTTCAACATATGTTGGACTGGCCTTTTCTATAAGTTTCGCATAGTCTTTGATATCTCCCATATTTAGACCGCGCACAGCAGTTATGCGAATCACCGTGGGGCAACTGAAACTTGGCAAGAGTTCTAAAGTTTCGTTTAATTTCTCCCACGCGTTTTGGAAAATTGGACGGCAAACTCTTATGTAGGTTTCTTTGTTCGGTGCACAAACAGAAATATAAAGTTGCGTGGGCTCTCGGCTTAATTTCGCCAGTGCAGAGGGAACCGTCCCGTTGGAAACAAGAAAAGTGGTAAAACCCCGCTTGTGAAAGGTTCGTATAAGCTCGCCTATGGGCTCATAAAGCGTGGGTTCACCAGTCAAACTTATAGCTGCGTGTTTAGGCCTCATAGCTTCTTTGAACTTTTGCGGGTTAGCTTTAGGGTTTCCTTTATACCCGCTTAAAATCTCAAGCTGCGCCTTTATGCTTCCTTCAACTATTTCTTCAGGAGAATCCCATTTTGGCAGTTTTGTCTCTTCCCAAGATATTTTAAGGTCGCCGCTTTGGGCTCTCCAACAGAAAAGGCATTGCTGCGTGCAATAAAAGAGGGCTGGCGTCATCTGTATGCATTGATGCGTTTTTATTCCATAAAACTTCTGCTTGTAACACGGCCTGTTGTGGACTAGAGTTTCATAGAGCCATCTACACCTTTTAACCGCAGAGTGCCCACTAACAATGTGATATTTATGCTTCTTTAATGCCTCAATCAGCGAAGGCGGAACAAGGCTCATTTGGCACCACTTTAAAGACTATTCTCCAAGTTTTTCAGTGAAATAGAGAAAGGGCGGTTTTATAAAATTGCCTTTACTCTTCGAAACAATATCCAATTTTATGAAAATCCGAGCAAAGTCTGGCAACCTCTTTCTTAATAACCTCTGGATTTTCAGCATCCAGAACTGTTCTCTTGATTAACTCTGCGATTTTCAGCATCTCCACCTCTTTCATTCCACGCCTTGTAACTTCGCATGTTCCAATCCTTATGACACGATCAACAATGATGTTTGCACGCTGAAGTTTTTCCGCTGTTATTCTGCCATGCTCATAATCCCCAAAATCCAAAATGACTTGGTGAGATTGCGTAAAACCTAAATTCGGACATGCAACAGGAAAACCATAATCGTGCAGGGCTCTAGCCAAAGCCTTAGAGTTGCGAACCACCTGCTCTGCGTAAGCTCTACCAAAAGTTTTCATTTCAGCCAACGCTAAGGTTAAGGCGGCTATGCGGTTCCAATGGGCATTATCCACAACTCTTGGATAGATTTTCTCCTTAACCGCTTCTCCATGCTCTTTATCAGCCAAAATTATGCCTCCTTGCGGGCCAAAGAAGGACTTATGCGTAGAACCAAACAGAGCATGTACGCGTTCCCTTAAAGGGTCTTGAAAATGTTTTCCAGCGATAAGCCCCAAAACATGCGAACCGTCAAAGCCTATACATGCACCGTTTTCGCTGGCAATTTCAGCTAATGCTCTTACTGGATGGGGAAAAAGGATGTAGCTTGCACCAAATATGACAATTTTGGGCTTTACGCGTTTAATGGCTTCCTCGGCCCTTTTAACATCAATATTCATTTTTTCTTTTAAGAAGGGGAATGACGCCACTTTTAAACCCAAAAGCCCGGCTAAGCCACGTTCTCCCAACCCTGGATAACCCCCGTTTTCTTCAGAGACACACATTAGAACGTCGCCAGCTCTTGCGAAACTGGCTAAAAAAATTAGGTCAGCGATATGCCCAGAAAGTGGACGCAAATCAGCAGTTTCAGCTTCAAAAACATCTTTTGCTAACTCTTCGCCGTAATGCTCAATTTCATCTATGAACTTGGTGCCCATGTAGAAACGATCCCTTGCAGTATAGCGATGACCAAGTTCGGATGAGAGGAGACTACGCACAGCATGGCTCATCACATTTTCAGATGGAATGAGGTTCAAGCATTCTTTTCCACGCCATTGCTCGTGCGCTTTAACCAAATTTAGAAGTTCACCAATCATTCATTTTCACTCCATGTTGAGACAATACTTTGCGTAGTTGACTAAAATAAATTGTCATATAAAAAGGGAGATGCACTAGTTGACTTTGACAGAGAAAGGTAAAGTTTAAAATGCCCAAGCGTTAGAAGTTTCTACAACACAAATGGAACGAGGCGAAAAATGTTGCAGCCGCTCATTCGAAAAATTAAGCCTTTAACCCTTACAATTCTCATTTTAGCATCTGCCACAATAACCTTCCTATCCTTACCATATGTAAAGGCTGAAACCCAAATAATCTCGCTAAATCCTTCATCGGGGTATGTTGGAACAACGGTTCAAATAATCGCCAACCTAACCACAGAAAACGGGCAATATAGGCTAAAGTTTGACCAAATCGAACTGCCAGGCGGAAACGCTGTTGGAAACACAATAAATGCTTCGTTTACAGTTCCTCACAAACCCCAGGGCACATACAATGTAACTATAATCGATGTTAAAACTGGTGAAAACAGCACCGCAACCTTCACAGTGCTAACCTCATACTCTTTTCAACCGCTTCTACCTGAACCGCCCCTTCAAGTTCAACAAGGAGCAAACGTTACAATTTCAGTAAATATAACTGGAGGCGAGGCAAACCACAATTATCCCAAACTTAAGGTTCAAACACCCGCCGGCGGCGTATACGAAGCGCCAAATAAAAACATCACCACGGACAATATTGGAAATTTCTCCGACACCGTCACTTACCCAACGGACTTTGCAAATGGCGCGAATACCAACTTCACCGGAGAATACAAGATAATTTTTGATGAAAATGTGATGGGCGCGTTCTTCATAGGGTTAACAGATCGCAGCGAATATCACCGAGGCGATCTTGTAAAAATTAAGGCAGTTGGCTATTCAGCATATAGCAATGTTACCGTCACCATAAAATTTGAAGATCAAATTATCGCCGCTTTTAAATGTACTGTTATGGATGACATTATTAATGCAGATTGGGCCGTCCCAAACGCCACGCTTATTGGAAACTATGTTTTAAGCATCACACCAGTTCCGGCATCTAAACAAAATGCCCCTGACACACAAACATTCGCAATTCCGGGATTTAAAATTGAAATGTTTCCACGCAATCTTGCCAATGAAGTTGTGCCCGGAGTTCTTATAAAAGTATATGACAATTGGATAAACAAAACCTATGACACTGAAAGTGATGAAAATGGAGTTGCAAGTATTCAGCTGGAAAGAGGCAACTATAATTCCACAGCATATTTCAAAGAAGTTAGAGTTGGCACTTTTACTTTCAATATTACAGAAAGCGCGAAGTTAGATTTCCAATGTCAGCTCACGAATCTAGAGATAACAGTTGTGGATGCGCAGAACTTTAATGTTCAAATTCCATTTGTTTCTATAAGCCTAACCTACAGCTACATCACTGACTTGAATGGAGGAGAGAATAAGACTGAACAGGCGGAACTCTATCAAACCGACATTACTGGAACATTGCATATAAATTCAATGCTTTTAAACGCAGTCTACAAGGTAAATGCCTCCCGTTACGGGGAAATCTTCAATAAAGACAATGATACATTTTCAAATTTGCAGCCGCAAGCATGGAACAAAATAGTAATATCCTGCCCTGTAAAGAGTTTACGCGTTAATGTTGTTGATGCAAAAAGCCAACCTATCGCAGACGCCATTGTGGAAGCCCAAGAATTAATGGGCGGATTGCACTACAGTGGTTCTACAAACCAGAATGGACAAGCACTATTAAACTGCATTTTCGGAATATACTTTGTAAAAGTCCATCACCATGGAATACTTTTAAATGAAACCGAAGTCAACTTGTTCGACCATCAAAACTTAACACTAAAATGCATTTACTATAACTTGCCGATTTCCATCAAAGTAGTTGACTATTTTGGGCAGCCCATCCCAAACACAAATGTGACTTTAGAAAGAAACGGCGTAATGCTTAACTCAAAACTCACAGAAGCCAACGGCATGGCAAAATTTACAGAAATTGGAGGAATGCTGACAATAAAAGTGTATCTATCTAACCAAAATAAGCCAATAACAGCCTTAACAATTTTCATAGGTGAAGAAAGAAACGAAACGAATCCTGTTGAAATTAAAATAGAAAGGTATGTATTTCTGGCAGGTTTTCTTATTGAAACTGCCCAATTTGCAGCGATGGTCTTAGTTGCAGCGGTTATAATAGTGATTCTTGCAATAGAAGTTTACAGGAGAAAGCGGCTTAAGCCAATAAAAACGTGAGTTGGATTTTAAATATGGAGTTTGATGGGAAAAAGTTTATATCAATTTTTGTGAACACACTTGTTAGAGAACCAAGGCAAGAGAGAAAATTTTATAGAAACACCAAAAGGTTGTATCCACCTTGGCGCAAGTAAAGACATGTTCTCCCACATGTGAACTGTTTAAATGCGGGAAAAACTCTACAGTTTACCGTCGAGACGGCGTTTGGTGTAGATGGACTGAGGATAGATGCAACGTGGCAAACTGTTCCTACGCGTTATGCATTAAAAGGCGGCTCCTTCCAAGAGGAATATGCGGGGAAACCGTTAAACGGAAAACAGCTGAAAAGCAGCCCGAGGAAGTCGTTGGTCCAGCAATAAAACTTCGAGGAAGAGCATTACGCAAAATAGGTGAAAAAGAAATTTTCTGAGCCAAAGCTTTGACATTAAAGGCTTAGAAAACCAGCAGTAAATTTAAAGTCTACGTCCTCTTTACACGGCTGGGACACGTTTAACAACTGGAGGTCTTATTTTTTTCAAAACTCTATAGCCGCAGACTGTGCATTTTATCTCTCCGCCTCGAAGTTCCAACTCCTCAGTGGAAACCTTAGCTCCACACCTTACACATTCATATACTATTCCAGTGGTTACTTTTTCCATAAAGTTCCCCTCTTTACAAAAGATCTGTTTGCTTTTAAGCATTTCCGATGTTTATCTCTATATGGGATGGAAGGTGAAGAGGCGACTGAGAAAAATCCTTGAGGAAGTTCTTCCCCACGAAGAACTGGCACATATTTACAATTCCTATGACATTGTAGGAGACATAGCCATTGTTCGCCTAAACGAGAATTCTAGAAAATACAGCAAAAGCATTGCCGAAGCAATTATGAAAGTTCACGGGAATGTTAAAACCGTGTTGGGTCAAGTAGCCCCTGTACATGGAGAGTTTAGGCTTCGAAAAATTGAGCACCTTGCTGGAGAAAATAAAACAAACACCGTCCATAGAGAATCTGGATGCCTTTTCTCTGTTGACTTAGGGAAATGCTATTTTTCGCCTAGGCTCTTTTATGAAAGACTGCGCATTGCAAAACAGGTTAAAAATGGCGAAAAAGTGGTCAACATGTTTGCCGGCGTCGGCTGTTTTTCAATAATTATCGCAAAACACTCAAACGTGGAAAAAATCTACTCAATAGACCTTAACCCAACTGCAGTCAAATATATGCAGGAAAACATTAGACTGAACAGGGTCTACGGAAAAGTTGTCCCAATAGAAGGTGATGCTAAAGAGATTATCCAAAAAAGGCTTTGCCGAACAGCTGATAGAGTTCTTATGCCGCTACCAGGAAAAGCCCTAAACTACATGCCATATGCTCTTTTAGCGCTGAAGACTGGTGGCGGGTGGATACATTATTATAATTTTGAACATGCCTTTAAAGGCCAGAACGCTGTTGAAAAGGCTAAGATTAAGGTCGCTGGGAAGCTTGAAGGCTTAAACGCCAATTTTGAAGTTCCCTTCGGCCGTGTTATCCGAACTACTGGACCAAACTGGTATCAAATTGTTTTAGACATCCTTATTAAGCCTTGATATTGGCAAATTTAATAAGCGCGTTTAACATTTCTGTAAGAAAGGGTTGTTGGATGAAGAAGAAATTGATGGAAATATTGGCATGTCCAATTGATAAGCATCACCCGCTTGAATTATATGTGTTTGAGGAGAAAGAGGAAATTGTTGAAGGCTTGATTGTTTGCCCTAAATGTTCAAGGTGGTATCCCATCCGCGATGAAATTCCAGAGATGCTGCCAGACGAGTTGAGAAAAGAAAGCGAAGATTTGCCTTTCTTAAAAAAGTGGGAGGCTAAAATTCCGGAGAAGATTCTGTTTGAAGGAAAACCCTTCAACTTAAAAAAGAAGTAAAGCTTATTTCAGCTTTACAAGTTTGCCTGTTTTTGAGGATTTTAGCGCTGCCTCAGCGATCTTTATTGCCTTAAAACCGTCTATTCCAGTTACAAGGGGCTTCTCTTTGCCCAAAATGCAGTTTACGAAGTGGCGGAGTTCAAGTTTTAAAGGTTCCTGCCACGGGAGTCTAGGCTGAACCGTCTCTTTTGCGTTCTCTATTGTAAGTTCCTGCGTTATATAGTCTATTTTTGCTATGGCTTCGCTTCCAGTAACCACTAAAACCCGTGTCTTATAGGGTGTCAGCCAGTTGGACTCGATGAAAGCGTTCTTGCCGCCTTCAAATGTGAGCATTATGTGGGCGTAATCTTCAAACTTCTTATGTTTCATGTTTCCGGTTTTTGCATAAACAGCAACGGGGTCTCCGCCGAAGAGGTACCGCATCATATCTATGTCATGTATCGCCAAGTCTTTTACAACGCCTACGTCGCCTATTCTCTCCGGCCACTGAGAGACCCTTTTCGCAGTGGCACATACAAGCTCGCCTATAGTCCTTTTTTCAATGCTTTCTTTAATGTACTGGATTCCGGGAATAAAGCGCATTAGAAAGCCCACTGTGAGATGTAATCCTTCTTTTTCTGCAGTTTTAAGCAGTTTTTCCGCTTTTTTTGAGTTTGCCGCCATGGGCTTTTCCACGAGGACATGTTTCCCGGCTTTTAGCGCCTTTAGTGCTTCCTTTGCTAGGCTTGTTGACCATGTGCAGATGGTAACAGCTTCGATGTCCGCCCTTCTCAGCATTTTTCCTACGCTGGTATAGGTTTCTACGCTAAATTGCTTCGCGAGGTTTTTTGTTTTTTCAGCGTCTATGTCGCAGACTGCTATCAGCTCTGTTTCATCCAGCTCTTTGAAGACTCTTGCATGGTTTTTACCCCAGAAACCTGCTCCTATGACAGCGACTCCGATTTTTTTCATTTCGCCCAAACCCCCCTTCCTAAGCCTCGATATATGAACCCCTCTGCTTCAGCTTTTCCAGGATCTATAACGCCTTCAAAATCAACTATTGCTGCAGGCATTTTTGCCATAAGTTTCAACTTCTTCAAGTTTAGCCGTTTAAACTGGTCATGCCCAGTAAATATGACTATGCAGTCTGCGCCTTCCACAGCTTCCGTTAAGCTTTTCTTAAAGGATGCTTGCTTAAGCTCTATTGAGGTTTTGCTTGATAAGTATGGATCGTAAATGCTTATTTTAGCGCCTTTAGTTTCAAGCATTTCACCAAGTTTCTTCGCCGAGCTTTTAGGGACATCCATAACATTTGGTGTTTGAGAGACGCCAAGAATTGAAAGTTTTGCTCTTCGTAAAGTTTTTCCGCAGTTTTTTAGTGCTTCACGGATTAGATTAGCGGCATTTTTTAGTGCTTCCACATTTGTCTCCGCTGCGGCTTTCGAGATTTTAAGCTTTAAATCTAGATTTTCTGCTTCATCTAACAGTATATGTAATGCTTCATCGCCGTTTTCACAAGCTAGCGTCGGCGGAGCAAGCCCGCTGTTAGGGTTTGCCTTTGCTAAGTTTTGAACTGCAAGGTAGTCGACGCCCATTTTCTCGCAGAAAAGAGCAAACTCGTTGGCAAGTGCAAGCTTGGTATATTCGTGTGCAGCTTCAAAAAGCATCATAGCCTCCGCCATCTTTACATTGTAAGTTTTCGAAGAATAGCTTTTGGTTATCGTCCCTAAAACGGTTGAGGCAACTTCTAAACTATTTTTGTCTGCTGCTGCAACAGTTCGCCTATAATCCGATAACGTCTTTAAAGTTTGTCTCTCTGGGAAAAGAACTGGACTGTAGGCTAGAAAGAAATCTGTTCCAAGTTTAAACCCAGAAACTCCTTCCAAAATCTCTTTTAGAAACCCTTCTGTTGCACCGATTCTAACGATGCTTGCAATTATTATTAATGTTCCTTTGCGAAAGTTTGACCCCACTTGTTTTAAGGCTCTCTCCAGATTGGAATAGTCTGTCTTGCCCTTCGCATCCACCGTAACCGGAACAGTCACTAGTATAATTTCGCTTTGAGCTGCAGTTGATTTCAAATCATTGGTAGCTCGTAGTCTTCCGTAATTAACATGTTTTCGGAGAATGGGCTCTATTTCATTTTTTAAAAATGGAACTCTGCCCTTTGAAATATTATCTACTACAGCTTGATTTGTATCAGCACATATAACTTGGAAGCCCGCATCTGCGAATAAACATGCATGGAGAACGCCGACTCTTCCGCAGCCGATAATGCCTATCGTGTATTTTCCACGCTGCGAATTATTCGCTATTTCCATCAGTTTTATGTTTGGTGTTAAAGACATGAAGGCGTTCTCCGAGTTTGCAGAAATCAACTAGGCTCTTTTGCTTTTTAAACTGTCGATTATCCTTTTAAGTTTTGAACCGTATTCTTTTACAAGCTTTTGGGCCTTTTCTTCTGTTTTAGCCTCTGCATAAAGCCTGTATATGGGCTCTGTTCCGCTTGGCCTAACTAAAATGGAGCTTTTATCATCAAACCATACTTTGACTCCGTCGATTGTGCTCACGTTTAAGCCTTTAACCTCTTCAGTGAGTTTTTCTAAAACCTTATCTTTGAGCTCATTTGGGCATTCGGTTTTGCCTTTCTCAATGAAGTACTTTGGCAGCTCACCAAGCATTTTTGAAAGTTTTTTGTTTTCTTCAGCCATTAAGTTTAAAATTAGGGCTGTAGCCATTCCCCCGTCCCTAACTGGCTGGTGAGGGCCATAGAAAATTCCGCCATTTTCTTCGCCGCCGAGTTTCACATTTAACTTTTTCATTGTTTGAGAAACCGTCACGCTTCCAACTTTAGTCCATACAATTTCTCCGCCATAAGCATCAGTAATGTCTTTAACTAAAGTTGACGAGCTAACTGGTGAGACTATTTTTTCGCCTGGATGATTTTTCAAAAAGTATTTTTCGACAAGCGCGAAAGTTTTATCTCCCCAGTGGACTTCGCCTTTTTCGTCGACAAATATTGAACGGTCAGCGTCACCGTCGAAAGCCACTCCTAAATCTGCGCCAACAGCCCTCACCGTCAATGAAAGATCTTTTAGGTTTTCTGGACGAGGCTCAGGGAGTCTTCCAGGAAAGGTTCCGTCGATATCTGCGTTTATGGTTGTAACCCTGCATCCTATTTCTCTGAGCAGTTTTGGAATAGCTAAGGCAGCAACACTGTTTGCAGCATCAACCACCACGTGAAAATTCTTACTCACTATTTTAGCGACATCCACATGAGTCTTGATTGCTTCTACATATTCGTCAATTATCCCAGAAAGAGTTTGAATTGTTCCTAGCTCGTTCCATTCCGCATAGCGTAATTTCTTATCGAAGAATATGTTTTCAATTTCTATTTCCTGTTCCCGTGAAAGTTCTATCCCGTCGTTCCAAACAACTTTTATCCCATTGTATTCTGGCGGGTTATGAGATGCTGTTATTATTACTGCACCGTCTGTTCTATGGTTTTTAACCGCATATTGCAATGCTGGTGTAGGCGCCATCCCCGCAAACAAAACATTGCAACCAGTAGCGTTTAAACCGGAAATAACCGCTTTCGCAAGCATGGGGCTGCTTGTCCTAGCGTCATACCCAACTATTAGACTTTCACGCTGAAAATATGTTCCCACGGCGCTTCCAACAGCCACCGCCATTTCTGGAGTTAACTCTTTGTTGACTACTCCTCGAATTCCATTCGTTCCAAACAACCGTCTAGGACCTAACATTGAGATACGCCTCCTAAATAACCCATTTTGATGAAGGTATACTTTCGAAAACCTCTTTTGCCGGACAGATTGAAACGCCTTTGGCAAGTGAGACATTATCACCTATAACAGCATGGTCGCCTATTACGCATCTCTCGCTAATTTTAACCCTTTTACCTATGATCACATTCTCGCCGATTATGGCTCCATTAATTGTTGAAGAATCAGATATGGAAACCCTTGAAAATATTATGGAATTTTTTATGCGAACATTTTTCCCCACTTTAACATTTTGCCCCAAAACCGCGTAAGGCCCAATAATTGACCCCGCACCAACGGAAAAATCTTCACCAAAAACTACAGGTTTTCGAAACCCTGCTTCTTTCTTAACTCTAAATTTTTGTTCTCCAGCATATAAATCAAGTAGGATCTTGTTTATTTCCATATAATCCTCCGCTTTGCCTATATCCGACCATAAACCATTAAAAATATGCCCATATAGCTTGCCTTTTTCGACGAGTTTTGGAAAAATTTCGCGTTCAAGGGAAACTTTCCGTCCCTTTGGGATATGGTTAAGGATTTCTGGGCTGAGAACATATACTCCAGCGTTTATAAGATTTGTCGGCGCAGTCCCCGGTGGTGGTTTCTCGATAAACCTTTTAACTCGGCCGTCATAATCTAGTTCTGCAACACCAAACCTGCTTGGATCCTTAACCTCGCGAAGAGCAATTGTCGCCACTGCTTCTTTCTCCTTGTGCACTTTTAGGATTTCCGAGTAATTCAATTCGGTAAAAATGTCTCCGTTTACAACTATAAAGTCTTCACTATTAAGGAAGTTTTCAGCCTTTTTTACTGGACCACCAGTTCCTAAGGTTTTGCTTGGGGGATCGCATGAGTAAACAATTTTCATTTTGCTTTTTGGAATCTTGGAATTTTTTATGTAAAATTCTGTTTGGCGGCTAACTGCCAGTATAGCTTCGCTTACACCTGCTCTGGCAAGCCCTTCAAGGATCCACTGCAGTAAAGGTTTGTTAAGTATTGGAAAGAGAGTTTTCGGCCTTGTGCAGCTTATGGGTCTTAGCCTAGTTCCGAACCCCCCGGCTAGAATTAATGCTTTCAATAGGGACTCACCTTAAGACTGCAAGCTTATATTCAAATTACCTTATAAATAAAACATTTTGCGAAGATGGTGAAGTTAATGAAGGTTTTACTCCGCGAAATGAGTTGGACAGAAGCAAAGGAATATTTCAACAAAAACGACATTGCGATAATCCCTGTGGGGTCAAATGAACAGCACGGCCCTCAAAACCCCCTTGGAACAGACCATCTAATAGCTAAGGCTATAGCTGAAGAAGCAGCCAAACGCACGGGAGTTCTCTGTTTACAGGTTATTCCTTTCGGCGTAAGCGTACATCACAAACAGTTCTGGGGAACCATTAACATTTCCCCTAACGCATTCAAAAATTACGTGAAAGAGGTGTGCCTAGCGCTAAACTACTATGGGGTTAAAAAAATTGTCATAGTAAACGGGCATGGAGGAAACTTGCATGCACTAGCTTAGTTGGCTATGGAATTGAGAGATAAAGGAATTTTCCTTTCCATCTTCCAGTGGTGGCCCGCTGCCAACAAACTTTTACCAAGTCTCTTTAAGCCAGAAGAAAGAAGACATGCTTGCGCCGAGGAAACTTCATTAAATTTAGCATTATACCCGCATATCGTGGATATGGGTAAGGCTGTTGACGAAGAACCTCAAAGGCATGTAACAGAAGCAGAAGGCGTATTACTTCCATTGGGCACAGCAGATTATACAAGTTCTGGCGTGTGGGGCAAATCAACAACAGCATCGGCTGAAAAGGGCAAAAAAGTTTTAGAAGCAGTTGTCGACGAACTGGTTAAACATGTTAACCGTCTTAAAAATGCAAAAAATGAAGACTTGGCTATTAAGCCCAAAACTTGATTAGCCTTAACTTATTCCCATTCTATTGTTGCCGGCGGCTTGTGAGTTATGTCATAGACAACTCTAACAACTTCTGGTATTTCATTTGTTATTCTCGTGGAGATTTTTTCCAACACCTTGTATGGGATTCTTGCAAAACTTGCAGTCATGGCCTCGCGGCTTTCCACAGTTCTAATGGCGACAACATAGCCATAAGCTCTAGCATCACCCCTAACGCCAGTCGCTTTCGTGTCCGTTAAAACCGCAAAATACTGCCACAATTTCCTTTTTAAGCCGCTTTTTTCAATTTCCTCTCTTACAATTTTGTCAGCTTTTCTTGCAATCTCAACTTTATCTTTAGTTAATTCGCCCACAACTCTTACCGCAAGTCCCGGACCTGGAAAAGGCTGCCTAAAAACTATCGTCTCTGGCAGTCCAAGTACTTCAGCAACTTTCCTAACTTCATCCTTGTACAAGTCCCGTAAAGGTTCAACAATCCTCTTAAACTTAATGTGTGTAGGAAGCCCGGCTACATTGTGGTGTGTCTTTATCTTGTCTGAAAACCTTCTGAATCCTGACTCGATTCTATCCGGGTAAATAGTTCCTTGGATTAAATATTCTGCGCCAGCCTTCTCGGCTTCTTCTTCAAAAACCCGAATAAACTCTTCGCCTATAATTTTTCTTTTAACCTCTGGATCAACTACGCCCTCAAGCCTTTTTAGAAATCTCTCACGTGCATTTACCATTACAAGATTTATTTTAAATCTTTTGAAAACATTTTTCACAAACTCCGGCTCGTTCTCCCGCATAAATCCATGGTCAACAAAAACTGCTGTAAGCCTATCGCCTATAGCCTTGGCGGCTATGACAGTAGCTACACTGGAGTCTATACCTCCGCTTAAGGCGATTATAGCTTTTCCATCACCAACTTCCGCTCTAACCTCTTTCACCATTCGCTCTACAACATCTTCCATCCTCCAGTTAGCTTCGCATCTGCAAACCTCAAAGAGGAAGTTACTGAGCATCTGCACACCCTTCTCCGTGTGAACTACTTCTGGATGCCACTGTAAACCATAAATTGGCTTTTCTTTATGCCTAAAAGCGGCAACTGGAGAATTTTCAGTATGAGCCAACACTTCATATTCTCTAGGGACTGAAAAAACAACGTCACTATGACTCATCCAAACCTTTTCTCTTTTATTCAAGCCCTTTAAAACTCCGACAGGCATGTCAATGGTAACATAAGTTGCACCGTATTCTCTCCTCTTAGCTGGCCCAACCTTCCCCCCTGCCATATGAGCTATAAGCTGATGACCATAACACAAACCTAAAACAGGTAATCCTAAATCCAAGATTTTCATGTCCAGTTTCGGAGCGCCTACGTCAAAGACGCTAGCAGGTCCTCCTGATAAAACCAAGCCTTTAACGTTGAATTTTTCGCTTAAAAGTATAATTTCTTCGGTTTTTATGTCGTGGGGAACAACCTCTGAATAAACTCCCTGCTCTCTTATTCGTCTTCCTATAAGGTGGCAGTACTGACCGCCGAAGTCTAATACAAGCACCGTGTCACACTTCAAATCTGCAACCTCGTGTGAAGCGCATTCTGCTTTTTCCTTCCAGTGTTTCTTATAAAGCTTCTTTTCTTCTATAGTTATATCCAAATCTAATGTTGCTGAGTGGTGAAATTGGAGTTTTATTTGAACTGGCGGATTTAAACCTTAAAAGTTTAAGAGGTGTTGATAGGTGGATGGAAAATAGATATTAGGGTTTCTGTGTGAACAACGTTTGGGTGTTGCTCCACCATTTCATAGATTATTTTTTTAAGTTCATCTAGGCTTCCAGCTTCGATAACAATTACTGCGTCAAATCTTCCAAGGACAGAATTAGCCATTCTGACACCTTTTATTCTCCTAGACCTTACAATCTCTTCAGATGTACCAGGCTTCATGGTAACCATGACGAAAGCTCGTAAAACCTTCTTACGCAAATCTTTACTTGAAGACATCATGCTTTTCTCCTTCATAATTGGTTAACTTGACAGGGCTAGTGAAGTTTCTGTGTGGATTATATTCGGATCCTTTTCAATGACTCTGTAGAGAATTTCGTTTATGCTCTCAAGCTTCGGCGCCTCAATAATTATTACAGCATCGTACCTACCGTAAATTGAGTCTGCTTGAACCACTTCTTTAACTTTGCTCTTTATTCTTTTAACAACCTCTTCGGAAGTTCCAGGTTTTGTGTTTATAAATATGTAGGCTCTCACTCTCAATCACCCCCTCCCCTTTTTAATAATCAAGATATTTCATAATCTCCCAAGGTGTTACGTAGAGGCAGTACTGGTTCCAGTCATTCGTTTTATATTCTATGAACGCGTCAAATATATGGCTTCCTAACGTTTGGTGTATGACTTCGTCGCTTTTCATCTCCTCTAACGCCTCTTTAAGCGATGTGGGCAACTCTCTTATTCCAAGAGCCCTACGCCTTTCCGCAGGCATTTTATAGACATCTTCGTCAACAGGATCTCCAGGGTCAATTTTCTTTTTAATTCCATCAAGCCCAGCCATTAAAAGGCAAGCAAAAGCCATGTAGGAATTGCACGACGGATCTACACCACGGTACTCCACCCGTTTTTGGTAGGCAAATTTTGGACCTTTGTAGTAGACGGGGATTCGCACTAGGGCTGACCTGTTGCGGCGAGACCACATAATGTAAATTGGCGCTTCAAAGCCAGGCACTAGCCGCTTGTAAGAGTTCACTGTTGGGCAACATATGGCGCTTAAGGCTCTGGCGTGTTCTAAAAGCCCACCAACAAAGTATCTTCCAGTTTGGCTAAGTTCCGCATACCTGTCATTTTCATCGTACATCTCGTTTTTTGCGCCTTTCCACAGGGAGATATGCGTGTGCATTCCGCTTGCATTGTCAAGGTAGACGGGTTTAGGCATAAAAGTAGCAATCAACCCGTATTTTTTGGCAACATTTTTTGCAACAAACTTATAGTATACTGCTTTGTCAGCGGTCTCCACTAGAGGCCCAAAGGTGAAATCTATTTCAATTTGGCCGGCTGTTGCCACCTCATGGTGGTGTTTTTCAATTTTGAAGCCGAAGTTATCTTCGAGAATTGAAGAAACTTCGTTGCGGTACTCTATGGTTGTGTCTTCTGGCGGAGGTCTAAAGTATGCTTCCCTTGGTCTGAGTACGAAATTTCCCGGTGTGATTTCAGGGGATTGGGGGACAACTCTTGGCGCGCCCCATGAGTCGCCTTCTCCTCCCTTTGGACTCACCCAAAGATCCCAAACGAGTTTTGTGGGGTCTATTGAAGAGAAAAGGAAGTACTCCAACTCTGGAGCGAAGTATCCTGTATAACCAATTCCTTCAGCGGTTTTCACAGCATTTTTTGCAACATATCCTCTGGGACACACTTCTGAAGGACCGCCGCCGTAAGCCTCATGGACATCTCCTATGACTATTGCACTCTTTTGATTTTCGTCGCTGGTCCAAGGGAGTATCGCCAAAGTTTTTGGGTCGGGCATAAGGTTCATGTCTGACTCTTCAATGGGCTTGTAGCCCCTCACAGAAGAACCGTCGAAGCCTAAGCCAGCCGTGAAGGCGTTTCCTTCTATATATTCTCTTGCAGGTATAATCATGTCATGCATTAATCCGCGTATATCAATGAATGTGGAATGAACCCATCTTACCTTGTTCGCCTTAAGCAGCTCTATGGCTTCTTTAATGTTTTCAACGTTATTCATGTTTTCACCATTTGTTCAACAACTCTTGCTCTTTACTTCACAAAAATATATAAATGTTTCCATTATAAACAAAAATATTTATATATATTCAAAAATAAATGAATAAATGTTCAGCATTGATTAGTAGTTGTTAGAATAGTTTAAGAGGAAGCAGTATGGGGTCGAACTTAAACGAAAAACTAGATGATGTTGATTTAAGGATCATTAACCTGCTCCAAGAAGATTCCCGGCTTTCATATAATAAAATTGCGCGTAAGCTTGGAATATCTGTTGGAACCGCTTACAACCGCATCAAAAGTCTAGAGGAAAGAGGCGTGGTGAAGGGCTATACTGTACTAGTAGACATGGCTAAGGTGGGGTACAATTTAACAGCACTTATACTCATTCAAGCAGAAGGAAAACACCTTTTAGACGTTGAAAATGAAATAGCGAGAATGAACAATGTCGTATCCGTTTACGATATAACCGGGGACTTCGACATCGCCGTAATTGCAAGGTTCAAGGACAGGGATAGCCTAAACCAATTCATAAAAAGTTTGCTTAGCTTGCCCTACGTGAAAAGAACCGTTACAAACGTAGTCCTAAACGTCGTCAAAGAAGACCTCAAATTAAAAATACCCTGAAAACAACGACAAAGCAAATCCAAAATCCTACAATTCCTCAAAGCCCGAAAGGAAAATTTAATTCCAACTCCACAAATTAAAATACAAAGTTAACTATCATGCGGGGGTTGCCAAGCCTGGCCAAAGGCGCAGCCCTGAGGAGAAAAGCTGAAAATTCGCAGAGCGGCTGTCCCGTAGGGGTTCGTGGGTTCAAATCCCACCCCCCGCACTTTTCACCGAACCCCCCACACTTTTTAGTGGGAGATTACTTGCGTTTTCTGTAGATTTTGTAGCCATCCCTTTCAGTGACATACTCGAATCCCGCCTCGATTAGTTGCTTGTCTTCTTCTATTGTGTGGGCGACCCTGACAGTGTATTCGTCGTCTCCGAAATCCACGAGCTGCGTGTAAACAAGCGTGTTGTTAATGTTCTTATGCCCCAGCACTTTCATGACGTGCAGGATGTCTTTGGTTTTGTGGTATTCCATTGTGGCTTTCCAATGCCTAAACGTGTGGAAGCTTATGCTCAGTATCCTTGGGTTTTGAAGCTTTAAAGCGATTTTTCTCCGCTGTTTGTGGAATAACCGTGCTTGGCTTCTCAGCGACTTTTGGAAAACTCTGTTTGAGCTTGAATGCTCCTGTAAAGCTTTGAGCATGCTCATGAGCTTGTTGGAGACTTTGAAGACTCGTGGGTTGCTGCCTTTTTCTGGTGTTACCCTTATGATGTTGCTTACGAAGTCGATTTCTGTCCAGTGAAGCTTCCAGGCTTCGCCGATCCGCATGCCCGTTTCCTTCAGCAATTGAAGCAGCGTAGCCGTTTTCCTTCCGCAACCAGCAATAAGCTGGTCAACCTCGTTTTCTGTGGGAATAAAAGGCAGCTTTCTGACCCTTTTGTAATGTGGTGGTTCCCAGCTTTTGCCAATCATTTGCAGAAAGCAGGTGTAAGCGTCGACGGCGTTGACTTTTCTGCCCGCTGACCACTTCTGTTTGGCTATTGTTTCCTTCACCGATTCGGGGTCGAAGAGGTTTGCGCCTCGTTTTGCGAGTATTCTAAGCAGCTTTGCTCGCCCTTTTATTGTGGATTCCGCATAGCCTTGCTTTAGCAGCCAGAAGCTGTGTTCGACGATTTTGCCTTTGGCGTCTGCTGTCTGCTGTGTGGCTCCCGCCAGCCCGGTTTTAATTGGGTTTTCTACTGTGGCCAAGGTTTGCACCGCCTTGGTGGCGGAGGGTGCTCCGCTTGATGCTTCATGGCTCCCTTGGCAGTTAGAAAGTATGTTGGAGGCGGTATTTATTGACCCGCTCAAATTTTCTTGTAATGCTTTTCTTTGGGTGAAGCGGTAGCCGCATGCTTTGCATAGCCATCGTTGAACGCTTGAGCCATCTTTCAGGTAGCGTAAGCCGTCTCTGTGGAGGCTGGTGCTGCCGCATCCTGGGCAGGCGAGTGCTTTGGGGTTTGGAGCCACAGGGTTAGGCGTCTCCTGCTTGCTGTTTTTCCCATGCTTCTTTGCAGTCTTCGCACAGCCAGACCTTTTCGTCTTGGAAGGTTTCGGCTTGCCAACTTGTCAACTTCGTCTGTCCGCAAACGGCACATGGGTGCCAGCCGTAGAAGCCGTCGCTCCAATATACCGCCTTAAAATTCCGCAATTTGTTGATTTTGCTGTTTTCGTCTACTTTTGAGGCGTTTTCGGTTAAAGAAGCCTTGCTTGTGCTTAGAGAGATATTTACACGCGGGTTGGTTTCGTTTAGAAAGTGGCGGTTGTAAAGCTCTTCTACGGTGATTTCTCGTTCGCTGATTATGTTTTCTCTGAGTGAAAGGCTGTTGTGTGCAAATATTTTTTCTGCCTCTTTCAGCCAAGCTTTCAGCGTTTCAAGCGTGAAGATAGACGAAAATGGCGAATTCGTGTAATTGCGGGTTTTTTGGTTGGCATGTATGGTCTTGAAGAGTTGGCGTCTCTTGTCGTTTGGGTCTGGCTTGCTTGTCAGGTAGCCTATGCTGCAGAGGAAAGCGGTCCATCTTCTTATGGCGTCGCTGGATTTCTTGTCTTCGGATGCGCTGTTCCATTTTTCGGTTAGGTCTTCTATGGTGAATTCCTGTTTTTCTTTGGCTGCTTCCTCCACTGCTTCGTGGTAGAATTTTATGATGTGTCCTGGGGCTGAGGTTTCCGTTGTTTCTTGTATGTTGTTCCATAATGCCATTATGAAGTCGTAGTCGTGCCGTGTTACCATTATGTAGTGTTCTTCGATTTCCTTGTCTTCTGTTGTTTCGGGTTTGATTTTTCTTATTACGAGGGGTCTTTGTGCGAAGTGGAAAAGCGCTGAGACTTTGATGAGGTTTGTGAGGTGTTTGAAGTCTCGCATTGAACGTGGCGATCTGCTTGGGAAAGCCTGTGCGAATTTTATGGCGTATGGGTCTACTGCTTTGATTTCGCTTAGGTGGTTTTTAAGGAAGCTGATGTAGCCTTCCAAGAGCATGTAATCAAAGTCTTGCTGGAACATCCATGGATAAGCGGATTTTTTGCCTGTTAAAACGTTGGCTGCTTCGTATTTCTTTTGGGTCATTTCTGGCGTTATGGTGAAGCCTCTTGTGGCGAGGTCTTGCACGTATTTTTCTTGGGTGCTGCAGAATATGGTGGCGGGCCAACCTTGGATAACTACGTGTTGGGTTTGTAGCTGTCCTTTGCCTGACTTGTCTGTGAAGCGGTAGCTAATCTGATGCGCATCATGGCTTAGGATGGGTCTCAGCATGTTGAAGGTTTCGAAGTGCGGCGCCTCGAGGAAGACGAGGATTTTTCCGTTAAGCTCAACCAGGTAGCGGCTGTCCCGCATTTTTTGTATCCATGCTTCTTTCTCTTCGGGCGATGCGTCTTTGTCGGGTTTGCTGGATGGCAGTATTAAGTCGCCGTTTTTGTCCACAAGCAAGCCGTGCTGGTGGATTAGGGCTGTTGGGCTTAGGCCGCCGAGAAGCCAGACGTCGTCTTTTGGGAAGTATTTTAGGGCTTGGACTACATTGTAGCTTTTTCCTATGCTGCTTTCTCCGCGCAGGAAAAGGTTTATGGGTTCAGGCGTGTAGGCGCTTAGGGCTGTTAGGAAAACCATGTTTTTGGTGATGACGTCGCGGCGCACGGTTCTGCTTAAATGCCTTAAAAATTTGCTGTAAAGTTTTGGGTCTACGGCAAGTAGGTCTCCGGCTTTGAAGCCGCCTTGGTTTTTGAGTTCTTTGAGGTTGAAGAGGCTGCTCATTAGGAGACCGCTGAGGAAGCGTTTGGGTTATTGGGTTTTGGTTAAGGGTGTTTGGTTTCGTTTTTTGCGTCCTACCATTGCGCCGTTTTGGAAGACCCAGTAGAACCAACCTTCACGGGTTAAGCGTCCGCTATGCGCCTGCAAGTCCTTGAGCATGGCTTTGAATTCTGGGTTGTCTGTATCTTCGCTTCGTTCGTATGGTCCGCTTTGGCCTTCTGCTTGCTCCCACTTAATCCGTTCCGGGTCCCAGCCTACTTTGGCTTCTTTAATGATTTGGCGGGCGCTGGCTATTCCAGCTTCAATAGCGTTTAAGAATTCGAGAAGCGCTATTGAGGCGACGTCTTCCTTCTCCGTCATGGCAGGTAAGCCTCCTCTGTTGCCGGCTTTTCCTTATGCTCGTAGTCTTCCAGGTGCTGGTCTATGGCTTCGGCGATTTTGCGGTCTATAAGCTCTTTTATGGCGGTTTC